>Ga0366784_1092_pt1 | contig 10770 bp, 9 predicted proteins | sample TotcelN113001L11_FD_207063 | JGI IMG/M metagenome (GOLD analysis project Ga0366784, IMG submission 207063) | Enriched cells from coal bed in the Powder River Basin, Montana, United States - Total cells N11 rep2 HSBNCT.N11.300.1.L11 ... | reverse complement strand
TGCTAAAGGCCGAAGGCCTGACGAAGGCTTACGGCGGAGTTAAAGTTGTCGAGAAGCTGGACGTCGAACTGAAGCGAGGCGAAGTATTTGGCTTCATCGGACACAATGGAGCGGGCAAAACAACAACCATCAACATGATGGTTGGCCTGCTCACCCCCACTGAGGGCAGATGCACCGTCAAAGGCTTGGATGTGATCAGAAACCCGATCGAGGCAAAGCGGATGATCGGCTACCTCCCTGACGGAGTAGGCTTTTACGCCAATCTCACAGCAAAGCAGAACCTCAAGTACCTGAGCCGGTTTTACGAGATCGAGAACCTGGACAGAAAAATAGACGAGCTTGTCACATACGTCGGCCTTGGGGGAGAGAAAAAGCCAGTGGGTAAGTACTCCCGGGGCATGAAACAACGGTTAGGACTCGCGCTCTTACTGTTAAACGATCCTGCGGTGCTCTTCCTTGATGAGCCGACGAACGGCCTTGACCCGGAGGGAGTGCTCCTGTTCAGGAAGATCGTAAAAGAGCAGGCCGCGGCAGGTAAAGCTATATTTATGTCATCCCACATCATGGGCGAGATCAACACGTTATGCGACACCATCGGCATCATTACCAATGGAAAGCTGGTCGCCAGAGGGACCATCGATGAAGTGCGCCACGCGTTCGGTCGACAGGAGAGCTTCAAGATCAAAGTGAAAGTGACCGGCGCCATGCCCGAGCTCAAGACTGCAGGCATCCTGAGTGCCACGTACAACGGCGATAGTGTGGACATTGTAGCCAACGCAGATATCTGTGACCGGATTTCACTCGAACTCTACGAGCACAGGCTGCCGATCAGAGAGCTGCATGTCATCGAGTCACCCCTGGAAGAGATATTTATGGAAACTGTATACGGGAGGGCCTGACATGAAGGGCTTCCTGATCGTGGCCGAGAAAGAGCTGAGGGACTACTTCACCGGTAAGCGGTTCATAGCGCTCTTCGCCGTAGTCATACTCCTATGCATCGCGGGAATGGTCCTGGGCCTGGCCGGCTATAACGAACAGCTGAAGAGCTATAAGACCGCCCAGGCCAGCCAGTCGACAGATCCATATTTCGAGCAGAGGATCGCCGACCAGCAGAAGCTGATCGATGATGCCGAGGCAAGGGGGGAAAGCCCTGAATACGTCAGCGAGCTGAAAGCTGGTCTCCACGCGATCTCAGACCCACCCATGCCCTCGGTATTGCTCTTCCTCAGCGGTTTCTCCCTGGTGTTCATGACAGTCGGAGCGTTGCTGGCCATCGTCATGGGCTTCAACCTGATCACCCGGGAAAAGGAAACCGGAACCTTGAAGCTGCTTCTCACCCGCCCCACGTACAGGGACAGTGTGATTAACGGCAAGGCGATAGCCGGCTTCGCGACCATCGTGGTCGTATTCGGCGCTTCATTCCTGATCACCCTGGCGATCATGCTGCTCTACAACGTGGTGCCGGGAACGGACGACCTGCTCAGGATCATCGCATTCTTCATTGTCGCGATGCTATACATGCTCCTGTTCTTCGCCCTGTCGATGCTCATCTCAACCATATCTCCGTCGTCGACTGTCGCTATACTAGTCTCGATGGGCGTGTTCATCTTCATGACAATTCTCCTGGGCGTCGGGGCTCTGGCAGGGGCCCTGCTCGCCGGACCGATGCCGGAGCAGCCAGCGATCATATCAAACGGGATACCTTCATTTGAGGACATAAACGCCTCTTCAGGCAGGTCTGCGGGATACTCAATGGATTCCTATGGCGTTACATATCACCTGAGCGGCTATAATGAAAGCGATCCGCAGGTGATCGCGTACCGGCAGGCCATAGCCGATTACAACAGGCAGCTGAAAACCCATAACCAGCGTCAGCAGCAGATCTCAGACTTCATCTCCCTGCTGTCTCCCATCGGCAACTTCAACAAGCTGACAGAAGTCATCGTCTCTAAGTATGCCCCCGGCCAGCAGTCCTATGCGTCCTACGGGTCGTACTTTTATGCATATGGCACCTCGAAGGAGCTGTCTATCCTGGAGTCCCTGTCGTACAGGTGGACCTACCTGTTGGTCTTCATTGTCGAAATCGTGGCAGCCTTCGGGCTGTCCTATATATTGTTCATGAGAGTTGATGTCACATGAGACATACCTTATTTATTATACTAGTAGCACTATGCCTGGTAGCCAGCCCGATCCTGGCGGCTGCAGACAGCGGCTACGTTGTGGAGCATTCCCGGTGGACCAAGAGCGGGGAAATCGTACAGGCAAACGGCTGCTATGTGACGCCTGACATCACCAATGGTAGCAACGTCAATATCAATGTGAAGAAGCCTGGAGGATACGCGGAAAAAAGTTACTCCTCGCCCGCGGATGGCGTAGTCCATTACTACGATCAATTACGGATCTATGTCGTAGAGATCGATGAGGCCAATGATCAGGTATACCTGGAACTGTCTAAACCATCGACCGGCAGCAGTAGCACTTCAACTGCCACAGGCACAAAGGTATCTTGCGAGACCCCCGGCCAAAGCGCCCTCGGCGGGGACAAGATATCATTCCCGATCCTAATTCAGAACAATAACGACGACGAACGAACCTATGCACTGAGCACCCAGAATGACTATCCCGAGCTGGGCTGGAAAACCTGGTTCTCCTCAGGCGATAAGACCGTCTACAAGGTGAACGTGCCGGGCAAGCAGTCGAAGATCGTCAGTTTTGATGTCCAGACCACTTCTTCCTCCACCCTCGGAGAGAAGAAACTGATAGCCAAAGTAGGGGACAACTCGCTGGATATGTTCGTCTACATCACCAGCGTCAACCACACCGCAGACCTGTCCGCTAAGTACAGTTCGGTAGTTGAGTCCATAGGCAACAAGATCTACTACGAGCTACGCATCAAGAACATGCAGCCCAACGAGAATGACTACATGCTATCAGCCACCGGCTTACCCGAAAACTGGTACTACCAGTTCAAGGAAGACAAGGCCAGCACCAGCGAGATGGCTGAAGTGATCATCCCTGCCTCATCCGAGAAGACCATTTTCCTGGAGATCGTACCCCCCTACAGCGTACAGCCCGGCGAGTATAATCTGACAGCGGTGCTCTCGGCCCCAGGCAAGGACACATTGACCAAAGACCTGACGTTGAAACTCAAGAGCAGCTCGGACCTGATCGTCTCCAGTGGCAAGCTGGCATACGAGACCAAGCCCGCCCAGCCAGTCCAGTTCGACATATACGTATCCAACACCGGTAAAGGAGCAGCCCTCACCAACGTACAGGTGGAAAGCCAGGCACCCACAGGCTGGATCGTCACGGTGTCCCCGGAGAAGGTGAACAGCATTCAGGCCGGCGGCAGCCAGAAGTTCAGTGTCAAGATCGAGCCCCCCGGAAATATAGTGGCTAGTGATTATGGCGTGACACTTAAAGTGAAGAGTGACCAGGCCGCCAAGAGCACGGATTACAGGATTACTGTTGTGACGGAATCGTATATTCCCTACATAGGGGCAGGGATTGTAGTAATAGTGCTCGTGTCGCTATTCTTAGTGGTAAGGAAGTTCGGGCGGAGATAAGTAATAAGAGGCTACCGTAACTGGTAGCCTTTCTATTACTTGAGGGAGACCGATAAACCAAATGAGTAAAAGGAATACAGAGAATCATCCCAAGAACAATTGGCCAAGATTAATTATCCGGTTGCTAGTAATTCTCGGGGTAATAGTAGCAGCACTATTTACGTTAACCATTGTAGCTGGCCTGTTTTATCCCAACCTATTCTTCCCCGGCAATCAGTGGTATAACTACAGCGCCGAACCTTCGCAATACGTAAAAATCAGCCTTATGATAGGCACCCTGGGCCCACAGCCGGTCACCGTGCTAGATTCGGATTATGACAAGGTCCTGTTCTCGTTTTATACCTACGATGAGCCACGAGTATACCAGCGGTTTGAAAATGGGGAGCAGATCATCGATATCAGGATGATGACCTCGGACATCTACACAGGCTTCCCGACAGATACCTATGTCTATTTACCACGGGGTCCGAACTACGAGGTGACAATATTAAATGCTTCATTTTACAGGGACCAAAGCCCCTTCACGAACAAATATTCTGGAGGTAATATCACCCTGTGGGTCGACGACTCAAATCACCTTCCGCCGGAGTCCATCGATCCGAATTCCACCCTGATCTCTAAGAATAGCTGATTCGGTAGAAAGCGGTAAAGAAAAAAGTCCCTTGAACACTGGAGAAAAAGAAAAGGTTGCTTTACCTCTGGCTTTATGAAGCTACCGGCGGTGGCTGCCACAACCATTGCCGTACTGCCGTACATGCTGTTCATGAGGGCGTGTGAGAAGCCGTATCAGGTTAAGGGCGGTTAGTTTCGATCATTTCAACGTTCCAGGATTTATTCTCAAAATAAGTAGTGCCACGTTCATTTTGAGTACTGATGATCATGTAACTCCAGTTCCGGGGCAAATAGATGTATTCGTTTGCATTAGATACGCTTAAAAGAACTCCATAACCAGATACTGTAATAAAGACAATCAGATCTTCACCGTCTTTCATGAATACGACATCAGAGGAACTCGCTGTGCCCCATAGTTTAACTTCGATATCGCTTCCATTCTTTTCTAGATACCTGACATCATTGTTAAGGGTGTATGGAAATTTTGAATGTATTCTGATGCTATTGATTGTGCCATTATTGGTCAGGTTATAACTGTAGTATTTGTCCGGAGGTGAACTGGTATCATTGGGCGGATGCTGTAAATAGCTGCATATTATGCATAATGCCCACAAAGCGAGGATAAGTAAGATGATCATCCCTACGGCTATGCCTACTACCAAGATAATTGGCATGACCTTCTTTTTATAAGGCATTAAAATATGTAGAGTATTATTAACTAGTTATAGTTAGCGTTTATTATACTGAACCAGCCCCTTTCATAGGCATGACTCAACAACACGATCGCTGCGCTGTGCCAGAATCACAGATTCCACGGATGGATATAGATTGCACAGATCCGTGGAGATTCCACCGATTGGTTCAGATTTCACGGATACCCAAAACACGGATATCGTCTAACCATTCTCTTTAAGATAAGCATCTGTGGAATCCATTTCCATCCGTAGAATCGAGAGTAATCTGTGGAATCCAAAGTAATCGGTGGAATCTGTGACCCTGGCACAGCGCAGCGATCGTACTCCTTTCCGCACACAGAGGCAAACACTCTTCCACACATTATTCAACACAGCAAAAATTAAGAAGCTTTCCCCGCTGTGCTCGCCGCAGCCATCGCAGGCGTACAAGCAGTGCTGTGCCCGCTGAGCCGCATGAATGCAGTACCAGCATCAGCCTTAACGAAGTACTTCTTGTATTTCCCATCCTGCTCGAAGCCTACCAGCCCATCCTTCAAGAAGCGTTCAATGTGCCAGTGCACAGTGCTCTTATCCAAACTGAACCGCTCGGAAAGCACATTATTAGTGATGCCCGGGTTATCCATAATGACCTGCAAGATACCTTTGCTGGTGTCGTTCCGGAGGTACGATGCGACGACCTTTTCCATGTCGTTGACGCCAGCATTGTTGTAAAACCTGGAAAACTTGCCCATTCTGCGCTTGCTGACTTTTCCCTCTGCCTCGAGCATCAGCAGGTGGTACTTGACCGTGCTGTTGTTCATGCTCTGCTGGGTAGTAATCTCAGCTGGCGTACACCCGGGATTGTTTAACACGTAGTAGAAGATGGCCTGGCGGTTGCTGTTGTCCAGCACATCCTGGATCCGTCCTATTACTATCGGGGCAATACCGATGAGGCCGATAGCGATGAGAAGCCCGTCCAGGGCTGAAGCGATCTTCACCCACAGGGGCAAGTCCCAGTATGATATCAAGGGTGCGTTTGTGCCGGTGACGCCGTCGGCTGGAGGTGTTGCCGGAGTGACAACATAGCCACCTGTGTCACCCGCGGTAGTGGTGGTAACTTGTGTTGCCGTAAACACTCCGAAGATGGTGATGGCGGACAGGACCAGGATGGCCACAGCCGTGATAATGAGAGGTATGCGCATTTTTTACACCTGCCAGTTACTCCGTCAATACGTCTTCACATAATAGTCGTTAGTGCCGGTGACGTCCGTATCCGAAACCTTGAGGTACCATTCGCCGGTGGCGAGGCCTTCCGAGTTGGCGATGTTCAGGTTGATGCGGCCGTCGATGGTTCCATCTGAGTCGTCATAGTAAGGGCCAAGGATGGTGCCGTCCGGCGCGAAGACCATCAGCCTCAGATCGCTGTCGTCGTCCTCCCAGTTCAGGTCGACGTTCATGGTATCGATCGCGCTGCTGACGTCGACTGTGTGCCAGTTATCCTCGCCTGCGGCGATCGCATTAGTATATATCGATTCCTGGCTGATCACGCCACTGCTGATCAGGGCAGAGTCATTGAGGACGATGCTGCTCTGGAACATGATCATATCCGATCCTTTCGGGAGGCCCATCTGCTCCGGGTCGAATTGCATATGCGCTAAGAACCTGGGCATCTGGCCGGGTTCGGCGTAGCCGTTTGCTTCCCAGTGTACCGAGACTTTATCGGGCGTTTCGCTGCCGGGCTTGTAAAACATCACACTGCCAGTGAGACCCCTGTGGATCAGTTTGCTCCTGACAAAGTTTTCCGGTTGCATCCGGGTGTCGTCAGTCGTGAAGAACGGCCCCTCGATGGGCCCGTCTCCGCTGGCTGCGGCGGCCGCCCGGGCGATCCTGATGCTGCCCATGTCGACGACCATCGTCCCAAATTCCGAATCGGATATGTTCGCCGGGAATCCGCCTGAGGCGAAGCCCATAACAGTTCTGACAGGCACCCCTTCGACAGGTAGCCCGGGGGCAGGGAATTTGTAGAAAGGCTGATCTGTGACGGTTACTGTTGTAGTTGTCTGGTATGCAGCCGCATCGTATGCGGTCGCATATCCGGTCGACCCCACGGTGAGTGATAATATAAGTATTATTAGTATTGCCACGGATGCAATTCGTTTGAACATAAGCCCATTGAATATGTCTACCGGGTGAATATATAACGGTTTTGACCCGATCGTCCAACTGTAGGAAAGATATGGCTGGATCGATGGACAGAGCCTTGCTAGTTGGATGATTTGGTCAGAAATGATATATCTCCTCTCCCGAGACTATCCCCCATGAACAGCGCATCTGACGGATGCCTCGGCATCAGATGTCGTGGCATCCAGGATGCTGAGGCATCATCAGATGCCGAGGCACCTGATGGTGCCTGGAGGAAAATAATATGATTAGAACTGAAAACCTGACCAAGACCTACAACGGAGTCAAAGCCGTGGACTCGGTCTCCCTGAAGGTCGAGAAAGGGGAAGTGTTCGGCTTTCTCGGCCCCAACGGCTCAGGAAAAACGACCACCATAGGCATGATCGTCGGCCTGATCGAGCCGACGGCGGGCAAGTGCTTCATCAACGATGTAGAGGTCACCCGCAATCCTCTCGAAGCCAAGAAGATCACAGGCTACCTGCCGGACGGCATAGGGTTCTACCCCACCCTCACGGCGAAGCAGAACCTGAAATACTTCTCTAAATTTTACGGTATGAGCGACAGCGAAGCGGACAAGCGCATCGAAGAACTACTGGAATACGTCGGCCTCAAGGGAGTCCAGACCCACTCGGGCGGGTTCTCCCGTGGTATGAAGCAGCGGCTGGGCCTGGCTCAGGCGCTCATCAACGACCCCCAGGTGATCTTCATGGACGAGCCGACCAACGGCCTCGACCCCCAGGGTGTGGTGCAGTTCAGGAATATCATCACAGACCTGGCTTCTAAGGGGAAGACGATCTTCTTCTCGTCCCACGTGCTCTCCGAGGTCCAGCTGGTATGCCGCAATATCGGCGTCATCTCCAAGGGAAAGATCATCGCGGACGGCACGACAGAGGATGTCAGGCGAAAGCTGCAGAAGAATGACTTCGTGACTATCTCAGTCGCAGTCTCCGGGAAGATACCAGAGCTGAAGACGCCGGGGATCGTCGAGGCATCATACAACGGTAGCAGCGCAATCATACGCGCCAGGACCGATATCCGGAATGGAATATCCACCGAACTGTCTGGCAATGGCCACCAGATCAGTGAGCTCAGAGTGATCGAAAGATCACTGGAGGACGTGTTCCTCGAGACAGTGTACGGAGGAGTATAACATGACCATTAAAAATGTCAGACCCGAATTTATCGTAGCAGTCAAAGAGTTCAAGGACTACCTGAACAGCAAGCGGTTCATGGTCATCTTCGGTGTCCTGGCTCTTCTCACTATCATAGGCGCAATCACCGGGTACATCAGCTACAGTGATTCGCTTACCACGTATAATAGTCAGCTTTCGAGTACCAACTCCACAATGAACTTCGTGAGAGGGCCCGGTATTGTATCCATGCCTTCGGTGCTGAACATCTTCAGCTCCTACGGCACATACATCGCATCAGTCGGGGCATTTCTGGCCATCTGCATGGGCTTTGACATGATCACCAGGGAGAAAGAGGAAGGCACGCTGAAGCTCTTGCTGACGCACCCGGTCTTCCGGGACTCCGTGATCAACGGCAAGCTCCTCGGCGCTGGCTCGATGCTGGTCATGGTACTGGCATCCACGTTCCTGGCAACGATCGCTGTCATGATGTTCTTCGGGGTAGTACCTGCCGTCGACGACCTGACAAGGATCGTGGCATTCTTCGGAGCCACGCTGCTATTCATGTTCACCTTCCTGGCCATATCGGTGACAGCATCCACTATCTCCGGCAATTCGTCTATGGCAGTGCTCATCGCGATCTTCGTACTGATCATCGGTGCGGTCGTGCCGGACATTTCGACCACGGTAAGCGAAGCCATAATGGGATCTGAGCCAAGCATGATGATTCCCTCGACTTCGACGAGCACATCAACAGATAATTCCGCCAGTTCGTTCGATAGCAGTACCACCATGACTGTTGTAGCAGTCAGCAGTGCCCAGTCTGATCAAGGTGGCCCGGACTTCAGAGGAAACGGTACGCGCATGACGATTAATCCGGAATACACCAGCTACTGGAGCACCCGGAACGCGATCCAGAACACCTTGAACATCATATCGCCTACCTACAATTACCAGATGATCTCCCAGGTCATCAACGAAAAGCTATCCAGCCCCAGAACCAGCAGTACCAACCAGGGCTTCTTCATACGGTCGGCTGACCAGACTGTCTCGCTCTGGACGTCGCTCTCGTCTGTATGGATCAACATCCTGGCGTTGCTGGTCATGATCATCGTAGGGTTCGGCATAGCCTACGTGAGATTTATCAGAGTTGATGTCAGATGAAATTCAGAACCGTATTAATTGCAGTCCTGGCGCTATGCCTGGCGATCGTGGCGATGCCCGCGGTCGCCGGTGCGGCAACCAGCTATGTATCAGTTTATTCCGGGTGGATAAGCGATTACGGCACCACGCCTCAGAACAGCCTTGGGGTCTACGTGTCCCCCACTTTCCCGAACAACAGCGTGGCATTCAATGTCACCCATTTGCACATCAAGAGCTCGTACTACAACGGGATCAACGCAATCCTGTCCGAGGGAGACTCATATGACTACTACGACGCGGCTCGCATTACTGTGCTGAATACCAGGGTTTACGACGGCACCCCCCAGGCTTACATCGACATATCAGCGATAACCAACACGTCGAAGACCGGTGACACAGAGATAACCTGCGACACCCCGGGCCAGATCGCCAAAGCCGGGGACACAGTGACATTCCCCATTGTAATCCAGAACGACGACAGTGTGGATCACACGTACTCTCTGGCCGCCTCGGGCAACACCGGCTGGACGACGGACTTCCAGTACCAGGGCAGGAGCATATACCAGATCTATGTGCCCCATTCACAGTCTAAGACAGTGAACCTGCTGATCGACACACCCTACACCGCAGACCTGGGTGAGAAGACATTCACGGTTTACGCGGATTCATACCGCATGAACCTGCGCGTAGATGTCACCAGCGTCAACCAGACGCTGGACGTGTCAACCCCCAGCGGGAGCTCAGTGATCGCTTCCCTGGGTGACAAGGCTTACTACGACATCAGCCTGGACAACATCCAGGACCAGCAGAACAGCTACCTGCTGTCAGTCACTGGACTACCAGAGAACTGGTACTACATGTATGTCAGCTCGAAGACCAGTTCCGAGGAAATGGCGGAGACGATCGTGCCGGCGTCCGCTTCCAAGAACCTCGTGCTGGTGATCGTGCCGGCTGCCAGCGCGACCGTGGGCGAATACAATTTCACCGCGGTCATCCAGACCTCTGACGGGCTCACCGTCACCAAACCCCTGGTACTGAAGCTGAAGGGCGGGGCCACGATGAGCACGAGCTACGATAAGCTCCAGTACTCGAGCACTGCCGGGGAGGCGTTCAACATCAAAACATACGTGACCAACAGCGGCAAAGGCGCTGCGTTGACCAACGTGTACCCCAGCGTAGAGGCGCCCTCAGGGTGGACAGTCAGCACCAGCCCGGAAACGGTTAGCACCGTCAAGGCGGGCGAATCCCAGGTCTTCACGGTAAACGTCCAGCCCCCGGCCAACATCGTGGCCAGCGACTACGACGTCAAGGTCACGATGAAGAGTGACCAGGCGACCGCCGACACGCTCAGCTACCGGATCACGATAACGACGAACTCCTATATCCCGTACATCGCGGGAGCGATCATCCTGATCGTCCTCGTAGGCATAGTCGTGGTCTTCAGGAAGTTCGGGCGGCGCTAAG
>Ga0366784_1090_pt1 | contig 10883 bp, 8 predicted proteins | sample TotcelN113001L11_FD_207063 | JGI IMG/M metagenome (GOLD analysis project Ga0366784, IMG submission 207063) | Enriched cells from coal bed in the Powder River Basin, Montana, United States - Total cells N11 rep2 HSBNCT.N11.300.1.L11 ... | reverse complement strand
TGCTCAATTAATCTCTATTCGGGATATTACAGAGAAAAAAATACTGGGCGAAAGAGTTCAGCAGCTCCTTTATTACGATTTGCTGACCGGGCTGCCTAATCAAAGCTTTTTTCTAAATCATCTTCGTCTGGCCATAGCGCAGGCACGGCATAAATCACAAATGGTGGCAGTACTTTATCTTCATCTTGACAGGCTGAAAAATATTAACGATACTTATGGTCACCATGTTGGTGATCAGTTGTTGCATACTGTAGCGGAAAGATTAAAAGAGAATCTGCGATCCCAGGATATCTTGGCCCGGGTCGGAGGAAATGAATTTGCCTTACTGCTGACAGAAACAAATGCCGATGATGTAGCTCAATTTGCCGAGCAGATATTGGATAAGCTGCGCCAGCCATGGATGGTGATTAATCATCACTTATACATCAGCGGCACGATTGGCAGTGCAATGTATCCGAATCATGGCGATGATGCGGAAAAACTACTAAAAAATGCCTATACAGCGATGCACCGGGCAGAGGAAAAAGGAACCCATACCTACCAATTCTATGCACCTGCTATGTATACCGATGCGCTGCATCGCCTGGAAACAGAAGCAAATCTACGCCGAGCTTTAGAAGAAAACGAATTTGTTTTACACTATCAGCCGCAAGTCAATATTTGTACCGGTAAAGTCATAGGTGTGGAAGCTTTGCTGCGTTGGAATCATCCCGAAAGGGGTCTGATCTATCCCAATGACTTTATCCCAATAGCGGAAGATACCGGTCTGATTGTGCCGATTGGTGAATGGACACTGCATACGGCCTGTCAGCAAAACAAGCTCTGGCAAGACCAAGGGATTCCTCCTGTGACGATGGCAGTTAATTTAAGTGCCAGGCAGTTTCAACAACCGACCTTAGTTGAAAATATCAAGAAAATCCTAAGTGAAACAGGGCTGGATCCTACTTGGCTTGAATTAGAAATTACGGAAAGTATTGCTATGCAAAATGTGGAATTTACCATCAAGACATTGCATGAATTGACTGAGATGGGCATTCGCTTTGCTCTTGACGATTTTGGTACAGGCTTCTGTTCGCTTGGCTATTTAAAATATTTCCCTGTATCAAAGCTGAAAATTGACAGATCCTTTACGCGGGATATTACGTCTGATCCTGATGCAGCAGCTATTGTAACAACAATTGCCTTTCTTGCGCAAAACCTGAAATTAAAAGTTGTTGCCGAAGGTGTTGAGCTTCAGGATCAGGTTTGCTTTTTGCAAAAACAACAGTGTATAGAGATGCAGGGCTATCTATTTGGCCGGCCCGTACCGCCAAGCGATATTAAGTGGCTGTAAAAAAACGTCTTCCTAGCCGCTGAGGCCGGGGAGACGTAAATTTGTTTCTACGTATTCGTGTCCTACATGATCAAGATTGATTCGTCCACTTGTCCAGTCAATCAGTTTTGTTTCTAATACACTTTCCTGTCCGGATGGGGCCAGGGTAATTACTGTTACCTGCTCGGCAAAAAGCTTATCAATAATTTGATAGTGCTGATTGCGTAAGTTATTTTCCACTGCACCTAGCAAGGCATAGTCAAAACAGGCAGAAATACGGGTATGCAGTTGGCATTCGACAATACCGGCTGCAGCTAGACCTGCAGTCGTACTCTTGCCGTAAGCCCGGACCAATCCGCCTGCACCCAGTTTTATTCCACCAAAATAACGGGTGATTACTACTGCAGTATTGCTTAAAGAAGATTTTTTTATTACTTCTAAAATAGGCCGTCCGGCAGTGCCGGAGGGCTCACCGTCATCATCGGCTTTTTGCTGATGATCATTATCTCCTGTTATATAAGCGGCACAGTTGTGGGTCGCATCCCAGTGCTGTTTTCGGATTTTCTCTATGAAAGAGAGCGCGCCCTCTTCTGTTTCCACCCGGTTTACATAGGCAATAAAGCGTGATTTATTAATCTCCAGTTCGGCTTGGCCGTAACCTTGAACAGTGCGATATACAGTCAACATTTTTTTGACACCTCAAATTTATGATACATTAACGGCAGTTCGAACACAATAGGAATAACAATATACGGAGGAGCGTGTTAGTAATGGCTGAATGGAAATGGATGGTAAGCTTTGCCGTCAATGAAGATGGTTCTTTTGCAGATTACCATGTTGAGCAAGTAGATTTAGCGCAATACCGACCTGAAACGGCGGAAAAATTACGAGTCCAGGAAGGGCGCGGTTTATTTACCAGCGCCGAAGAAGCTGAGGAATGGGCTAAAGCACAAACGGGCAGAAAGTCTTGCGGATGCAGCTGTGGCAAAAATACAGGTGGCAGCTGCGGCTGCCCGCATAAACAAGGATAAACAAAGGCTGTCCGTTCGTATGGACAGCCTTTGCCTCTTTATTGCCGGAAAAAGCGCTTTCTCACTTGTTCCAAATCGACAGTTTCCATATCGTCTACTGATAAGATCACCGCTTGCAGCTTATTATTGCGTAGAATATCGTAGACACCGGCCGCTTCCTTGAAGTTTACTTCGATCACTCCGGGTCTGGCTTCAAACCGGCTAATGACTGCACTGGAGTGATCACCGACAATCACATAATTACCTTCGGGATTATCTAATTTAGTCATATCAAAGGTCAGTTTGGTGGCGGTATTTTGTTTTACTACAATAACTAGCGGTTCAAATTCATAACCGAGACCCTTGAACAGCGCCGTTTGGCTGCTGCCGGTTATTTGCGCTTTTTTTATTAACCGGTTAGTAGGGACTTTACGCCAGTCATCGCCATAGATACTGGTAGAAGCTGCCTGGTTAACTGCTTTGGCTTCTACTGTCTGCAGGTTGTCAACTACCTTAATTACACCGCGCAGCATACCCATCCAGCAGCTGAAGTTAATATCCTTGTCTCCAGGCGTAAAATCAATAGTAGTTTCGCCGCGCTTCAGCTTTTGCTGCATTTTCATAGAAGGTACAATAATTTCATTGTTGCAGGAGGTTACTTGTTCTCCGGTGATAATCCATTTGACGGGTACTCCCTTTTGGACATAGAGAACATTTGGTATGTATCCGGCGCGAGTAGCCGACATGCGTAAAATTTGTACGCCTTCCTGTAAATCTGCTTTGGAATTGGCGGCAGAGGGGCTGCTTGACTGCGTCTGGGGCTGGGTATCAGCGACAAGTAGATTGACACCTGCCAGTGATAAGCCGCGATTAACCATCACCAGACCTAAAACAATAACAAGCATGCCGCTGAATTTTAAAATTTTAGTGGTGTAAGACTTGCTGATGAAACCGGTAAACAACCCGAAAAAAAGCATCAGTGGCATAGTTCCAAGAGAAAAAGCCAACATAGATAAAGCACCGGTAATAAAACTGCCTGTTCCTAAAGCGTAAAGCTGCATAGTCTGCAGTGGGCCACAGGGCATAAGCCCGTTGAGAAGCCCGACTACAAAGGGGCGATTGCTTTGTGGCAGGCGGTGCGGCCAGGGTAAGGAAAAGGAAAAACGGAAGTAAGACAAACCGGTCATGCCGAGACCCATAAAAATCATTAATATAGCAGCAATTAGTGTAATTCCTGCTTTTGCCGCGAGGGAAAGAGAAAATACCGAACCAATGGCACCGACTAAACCACCAAGCAAGGTGTATGCCAATAAACGGCCTGAATTATACAGAATGGATGGCTTTAAAGCAGCAAGTTTATTATTGCTGTCAGTAGAAATACTCTGGGAAAACATAATGCCGCCGCACATACCTATACAGTGGAGTGAAGTGAACAGACCAACTGCAAACAAAGCCGCGAAGGTTAAATTCTGCTTGAGTTCAGTGCCAATGTCAAAAGTGTCGCTAACATTACTTAATAAGATAATAGCAGCTACAATGAAAAATATACCGGCCAGCTTACCAGTACCGCTCTTTGCCGGATTAGTCCGGTAACCGGCATGGTTGATCGCTCTTTCCAAGGCAGTACGGTCAGTTAGATGAGAGTTGTATTTTACCTCCACCCAGCCACCGCTAAAGCTGGCTTTTGCCTCGCTGACGCCGCTTATGCGACGCAGCTCTTTTTCTACTCTGGTTTCACACGATTTGCAGTGCATGTCTTGAACGGCAATCCGGTCTTGTTTCGTAGACATACTATCACCTCTATCGATTACATTATCATAAAGAGAACAAGAGTGAAAGAGACGCTGATTCGAGTTTAGAAAAATTTAATATATCCATTTTGTGAGGATAAGAGTTGACAAAAATGCGTATATGCTATTACTATGATACTATACCCCAGTATAGAATAAGAAGGCGGTTCTTTTATGCTAAATGATAAAGAAAAACAAGAGCTAAGATTAAGACTCAGAAAAATTAGCGGTCAAATAAATGGGATTGATAAAATGATTGATGAATGACGGTACTGCGTTGACGTACTGCAACAATTAACAGCCGCCAGGGCAGCGATGAACCAAGTATCATTAATTATTCTGGAAAGCCATACGAAAAGCTGTGTTGTCAATGCCATAAAAGAAGACCGGGCAGATGATGCTATTGGTGAGTTGATTGAGGTCGTCCGCAAATTTTCCAAGTAAAGGTGGGAGGAATATGAACAAGCAACAAACAACAACGCTAAAGGTAAGCGGTATGAGCTGCGCTGCCTGCGCAAGCCGCATCGAGAAATCTTTGGCGAAGCTGGAAGGGGTTGAAAGTGCGGCCGTTAATTTTGCTGCTGAGAAGGTCACGGTTGCTTATGACCCTGCTATAGTGTCTACTAGCGGAATAGTTGAGAAAATAGAGACGTTGGGTTTTGCGGCAATTACCGATAAGGCTGAATTAGCCATCACCGGCATGCATTGTGCCGCTTGCTCCGCACGGATTGAACGGGTAGTCGGCAAATTGCCGGGCGTTTTGCAGGCAACTGTAAATTTGGCTACCGAAAAAGCTGTTGTTAACTATAATGCAGCTGAAGTTTCGGTAAGCGAAATTAAGGCAGCGATTGAAAAGATCGGTTTTGGTGCTCACAATGTGGCAAACCGGGAGGAAAAGGATCAAGAGCAAAAGACCCGAGAGCATGATGTGAAACGGCAGCGTTTTTGGCTGATTTTTTCAGCGCTGTTATCCTTTCCTTTGTTGGCGGCAATGATTCTTCATTCTGCCAATATTACCGGTATGCTCAATCCTTATGTGGAACTGGCGTTAGCTACGCCTGTTCAATTTGGCGCAGGGTGGCAATTTTACCGGGGAGCTTTTCTGGCTTTGAAAAACGGCAGTTCCAATATGGATGTGCTAGTGGCTTTAGGTACTTCTGCTGCTTATTTCTACAGTGTGGCCAATTTGCTGCGCGGCGTTCATGAGTTGTACTTCGAAGCTTCAGCTATCCTGATAACCCTGATTATATTAGGCAAAATGCTGGAAGCTGTTGCTAAAGGGCGAACATCAGAAGCAATAAAAAAATTGATCGGCTTACAACCCAAAACAGCGAGAGTTGTTCGTAACCAGCAGGAAGTGGATATTCCGGTGGAAGAAGTCTTAGTGGGCGATATCATTGTTGTACGGCCTGGTGAAAAAATCCCTGTTGACGGGATTATTACGGAAGGAATGTCAGCAGTTGATGAATCCATGCTGACAGGAGAAAGCCTGCCGGTAGATAAAAAGGCTGACGACACTGTAATTGGCGCAACCATTAATAAATTTGGCACTTTTAAATTTGCTGCTACGAAAGTGGGACGGGATACCGCATTAGCACAAATTATCCGCATTGTTGAAGCAGCGCAAGGCTCAAAAGCGCCTATTCAACGCTTTGCCGATGTTGTATCCAGCTACTTCGTGCCGACGGTAGTTGCCATTGCCAGTGTAACTTTTTTAGCGTGGTACTTTATTGTAGATCCAGGTAATTTCTCGAGGGCGCTAATCAACTTTACGGCGGTAATGGTTATTGCCTGCCCTTGTGCGTTAGGGCTTGCCACTCCCACTTCCATCATGGTAGGAACGGGCAAAGGGGCGGAAAACGGCATTTTAATTAAAGGAGCCGAACATCTTGAAAATGCACATAAACTGACTGCTATTGTGCTTGATAAAACAGGCACAATTACCAAAGGCGAGCCGGAAGTAACCAATATCTTCTCTCTTGGCGGTATGACAGAATCAGAAATTTTGCAGCTTGCTCTGGCAACTGAGAAAAATTCTGAACATCCGCTGGGTCAGGCGGTAGTTAACTATGGTAAAAATAAAGGCATAGCGATAGAAGAGCCTGAACAATTTACCTCCATCCCCGGACATGGTGTGGAAGCCGCCGTAAAAGGACGTCAGATTTTAATCGGCACCCGCAAGCTAATGGCTGACCGCGCAATACCGTATCAGGATTATATAGAACGCATTAGTGAACTGGAAGAACAAGGCAAGACCGTTATGCTGACGGCGGTAGACGGTCAGTTAGCGGCGCTGCTGGCAGTTGCAGACACTGTTAAGGAGAACTCAGCCCAGGCAGTGGCTGATCTTAAGCAAATGGGTCTTGAAGTATGGATGATTACCGGCGACAATGAACGGACTGCCCGTTTTATCGCACAGCAGGTAGGAATTGACCATGTGTTGTCCGAAGTGCTGCCGGAGCACAAAGCGGATAAAGTGGCAGCACTTCAGCAAGAAGGCAAAATAGTTGCTATGGTAGGCGATGGCATCAATGATGCACCTGCGCTGGTTACTGCTGATGTAGGTTTTGCCATCGGAACGGGCACAGATATTGCTATCGAAGCCGCTGATATTACGTTAATGCGGGGAGACCTTAACGGCATTGTGTCTGCAATTCGGCTTAGCCGTAAGACCATGGCTAACATTAAGCAGAACTTGTTTTGGGCGTTAATTTATAATACCTTAGGAATACCAATTGCAGCAGCGGGATTTCTCTCACCGGTGTTGGCAGGAGCGGCTATGGCCTTTAGCTCTGTCTCGGTGGTAACCAATGCCTTAAGACTCAAGCGCATACAAATTTAATCAAGGTACTATTTTTAAGACTGGCGCCATACACATGAAAGTGTATTTTTTCTTAAGGAGATGGCGCAGTGAAATTGTTTGTTCTCAGCATCATTTGGATGATATGCTTTATACATTCGGTGGCTGCCGCAGCTATTGTGGATCAAATTACGGTTAATGAGAAAATAGTCGCTTTGACTATCGAAAATGCGCAAGATCCCGATTCAGTCGCCCAAGCCCTTCGTTTGTTGCAAGAGCAAGGGGTTAGGGCGACATTCTTTGTGCCGGCGAAGGCTGTGGCAGGCAATGAGACGTTGCTCAGAACCTTGATTTCTCAAGGACATGATCTTGGTAATTACGGTATGGAGCCTCAATATTGGGGTGATACGCCCAGTGCCGTTATCAAACAGCAATTAGTTAGCGCCGGAGACATTATTGAGAAACTAGGCGGTAAAACACAGCTTATTAAACCTGCCTTTGGATATTATGAAGAAAACTTTCTGCAGGCTGTTACTGCTTATCGTCCGTCAGCAACTGTCATACGGGGAATTGATACAGACGACTGGATGCTTACTACCCCGCAGGCAGTAGTTCAGCAGGTGCTGAGTCTTGCCGGTAACGGAGCTATTATTAATGTAAATATGCAGGCAAAGGCAGCGGTAGCCGCATTGCCCTCTATTATCAGCGCAATGAAAGGTGCCGGCTATCAGTTTGTTACCATAACCGAATTGCAGGGGAAAGTAAAGAAACCGGAAGAACAGGAGCCAGTGCCTTATCGGGTGCTGTATTCTCGCCCGCTCCCATTGCCGTCAGTAGCCCTTACCTTTGATGACGGCGGGAATGATAAGCAGGTTAATGCATTACTTGCCGTATTAAAAGAAAACAATATTAAAAGCACGTTTTTTCTATTAGGCAATTGGATAGCTGCTAATCCACAGCTTGTGAACCGCATACTTGCTGAGGGACATGAAATTGGTAATCATTCTTACAGCCACCCGCAATTTACCCGGTTGTCTAAAAGTGAAATAGAAGAGGAAATAAAAGCTTGTGAGAATGCGTTGATACAAGTTGCCGGGCAGCCGCTCAAACGCTATTTCCGCCCGCCTTACGGCGATTATAATAACACGACGAGTGCGATACTTCGTGATCTAGGCTATAGGGCGCTGGTAATGTGGAATGTAGATAGCCGTGATTGGTACGGTATTGGCGGCGCACTTATGGCTGAGACGGTAGCAAGGCAAGTGACTAATGGCTCTATCGTACTTTTTCACTTACACGGTGCAAATACTGTTTCGGCCATAGGGCAGTTGATACCTACATTGCGAGAGCAAGGATACCAGTTTGTCACCATCAGCGAAATGTTGAAAAATCCCTAAAATTCTAGTTGACATAGTAGCAATATGGTTATATAATAAATGAGTACCAAGCAAGAAAACACTATAAATGACTCCGTAGCTCAGCTGGATAGAGCGTTTGACTACGAATCAAAAGGCCGCAGGTTCGAATCCTGCCGGGGTCACCATAAAAAAAGAAGCTTTACAGATTATCTGTAAAGCTTCTTTTTATTTTAGTAAATTGATAACAACACGGTTGAATTGCTTTTTTAAGAAAGACTATTATCGACAAACTATGTTCAGCACAACCAGTTGGCGATCACCAAACTGGCATAGCCAAAGGGAGGCCGCGCAAGGTGGAAGAGTTAGCCCGCCTGACGGCAATATAGTTTCCCTATGGTGGTGTGGCCTTTTTCCTGTTGGCCAGGTTGGAAAATCACCTGACCGAGCTGACCGGTGCACTCCTTACCACTCGAGCCCGAAAGTAATTCAAAGAACTTTCTCCTTTTCAGCCTGGAAGATTATGCTATAATAAGCGTAACAGGCTGTCGGGGAACGGTTGGCCACTTCCTTCCAGGAAGGGGGTGGTATGGTGTCAACATTTGAGGCAATGTACTTAATGGTCGCATTCGCAACACTTGTTGTGCTCATCATAAAACAGAAATAACCGCTCCCACGCCATGGTTTGCGGTTATTTCTCAATAACATAATCCGGGCTAACCGTTCCGGTTAGACAGCCTGTGGGGCTGGCGTGTGTCGAGCACGTCAGTCCTTTTCTTATATTATACCCATAGATTGTAAAATATGCAATCAGTCAATAATAAAAAACCCACCACAGTGGTGGGGATAGAGTAATTTATGTTGTAAAAGATCCATAGGATGCGAAAGCAGAAGTGGCTTTATGCAATGGTTAAGTACAGATACTAATATACTAAAGACAGTTACAAAAGCAGAACTCATTATCGGCAGCTGCCTGGAATTACTGTCTGCCCGTACCGGCTGCGGGCCATTCATTTTCCCATTCCACGCCGATATAATCGAGCACTTGTCCCCAGCCCATGGTGTACATCCAGAATTTCCATTCGTCGTAGTTGTCGGCACGCAGCCGGTCAAACCGGTGGGGCCGTTTTTCAAGGTGGATGCCAAAGCCGCAGCAATTACAGCCGGTACGCTGGGCCCGGGTGGTATAGAGTGTGCCGTCTTCTTGTTGTTCAATCCGGCCGTAGGCTTTCGGTACCGGTACATGTAAGTCCAGGGCCAGCCGCAACAGGTCCTGGCGGGAGAAGATGGCAAACGGGCAGGAACGGCTTACGGTTTTGCCATAGTAATTGCAGCCATGCAGGGTGAGCGCCTTGGCCCGCTGCCCGCCCTCTGAGGCCATGAGGCCCATATAGGGCTTGCGGCCGGTCGTTTTGGCATACAGCTCGCAGGGCCGCTCTTTCAGGTAATAGCAGCAGCGGTTGGAGACCTTGAACGGTGCTGTCTGGTAACGGGTTCCATAGGTTTGATTTTCCGGACCGCCGAACAGTTCGAGCCATTTCTGCGACAGCTTCATCCGTGAGCCGGTTTCCTTTGTTTTAAAGCCGCCCAATTTGCCAGTTTCACCGGTCATGATGGCATGGCGTACGGTGGCGTTTTTGGCGGTGGGATTCTGGAGCAGCTGGATTTTGCCGGCCTTTTCTTTACTGATGACCGGATACCCGAATTCGCGCAGGACCTGGGCTTTGCTTTTAAGCGGTTTTAACCGGATGAAGTTGTCAAAGGTCTGGTGCACGGTCTGGATGCTTTTGTCTTCGAGAACCGATACGCTGGCACCGGGAATGTCTTTGGCGACTTCCCGGCGGAGAAAGGCGAGCAGGGTGATGCTGTCCAGGCCGCCGACGCTGCAAAATACCTCGCCGTTCATCCGATCGTAAAATTCCCGCGCTCTGATGATGGCATGAGCGACCTTAGCCTCATAAGGCAGGGAGAGTTTTTGCCTGAATTCGGCCGGCGTCATGACTCAAGGTTCGCCGCAACCGGAAAAAAGACAGGGTCGGCGGCGGTGCTCCGGCCAGTATTGCTGTCCGGCGGGGCATAGGCCGGGCGATGGTATGGATGGTGGTAGCTGATCATACATATACCTCTTTTCAGATAAAAAGAATTCGCACAGCGGCAGTGCGGCAGGCAGGCTTGTCCTGCCAGGCGGGTTGCGATCGGCAGGATGTACGTATTGCTGTTTACAGGCTAATAAAAAGCCGGCATGGCGTCAATTCTGCCGCTGGTATAATATGAACCTGTCCGGATTATATCAGCGGCAGAACCGGCGTTACCCGCAGCCGGATTGGCCGCTTTTTGAGTAAGATTTTTCAGGGGTGGATTCGAAGCGTATCTGTTAAGGCGTCGCAGTGGACGATGAGACTGGCGTGATCAAAGGGGCTGATCTGGGCATTAATCGCCGGATGCCGGGGCCGGTCATACCGATCGGTGAGCAGTATGACCGGCAGAAAGCGAAAGCGCAGAACGGCTTTAATGGCAGCGATCAGCGCCTGCAGGCCGGCCAGGGGTGGCTGGCCGGTGCTGCCGATGATGAGCAGGTCGGGCAGGCATCCGGCCGTATATTTCTCAAGCAGATAG
>Ga0366784_1087_pt1 | contig 11380 bp, 12 predicted proteins | sample TotcelN113001L11_FD_207063 | JGI IMG/M metagenome (GOLD analysis project Ga0366784, IMG submission 207063) | Enriched cells from coal bed in the Powder River Basin, Montana, United States - Total cells N11 rep2 HSBNCT.N11.300.1.L11 ... | reverse complement strand
GCGTCATCACCGTCGAAGACGGCAAGTCGCTGATCAACGAACTGGAAGTCGTTGAGGGCATGGAATTTGACCGCGGCTACCTGTCGCCCTACTTCATCAACAATGCTGAGAAGCAGGCTGTCATTCTGGACAACCCGTATGTCCTGCTGACCGACAAGAAGATTTCCTCCATCCGCGATCTGCTGCCGGTTCTCGAGCAAGTAGCCAAGTCGGGCCGTCCGTTGCTGATCATCGCCGAAGACGTCGACGGCGAAGCGCTGGCTACCCTGGTGGTCAACAATCTGCGCGGCATGCTGAAGACCTGCGCCGTCAAGGCACCCGGCTTCGGCGACCGTCGCAAGGCAATGCTGGAAGACATCGCGGTTCTGACGGGCGGCACCGTTATCGCCGAAGAAGTCGGCCTGACCCTGGACAAGGCCACGCTCGAGGTGCTCGGCCAAGCCCAGCGCATCGAGATCGACAAGGAAAACACCACCATCATCGACGGCATCGGCCGCACGGAAGCAATTCAGGAACGTGTCAAGCTGGTACGCCGCCAGATTGAAGACGCCACTTCCGACTACGACAAGGAAAAGCTGCAGGAACGTGTAGCCAAGCTGGCCGGCGGCGTTGCAGTCATTCGCGTCGGCGCAGCCACCGAAGTCGAGATGAAGGAGAAGAAGGACCGTGTTGACGACGCGCTGCACGCCACCCGCGCCGCAGTTGAAGAAGGCATCGTTCCGGGCGGCGGCGTGGCTCTGCTGCGCGCACGCACCAACGTCAAGATCAAGGGCGACAACGCCGACCAGGATGCTGGCATTCAGATCGTGATGCGTGCCATGGAAGAGCCGCTGCGCATGATCGTTCAAAACGCAGGCGAAGAAGCGTCGGTCGTACTGAACAACGTCAGTGCTGGCACGGGCAACTACGGCTACAACGCCGCTAACGGCGAATACGGCGACATGGTCGAGATGGGCGTTCTGGATCCGGCCAAGGTCACCCGTTCGGCGCTGCAGAACGCGGCTTCGATCGCCGGCCTGATGCTGACCACCGACTGCATGATCTGCGAAGTTGCCGAAGACAAGCCGGCTCCGGGCGGCATGGGCGGCATGGGTGGTATGGGCGGCATGGGCGGCATGGAAGGCATGATGTAAAGTTCGTCCAACTGCAAGTGGATGTAAACAAGGCGGCCTCCGGGCCGCCGAGGATGCAGTATTCAAGGCCCGCCCAAAGCGGGCCTTTTTTCTTTCATGGCTGCTTACAATCAAGCTAGCGCGGCTTTCTAGCCAATGCCTGTTTACTTGTTTTGGAGTATCCTTTCTTTTTTGGCCTTTGAAAATATCATGGAGAATCAAGTATTTCAGTCCATCGTTGTCACCGGCATCAACATGGGAGAAGAAGACAACGACATCATCCGGGCACGCTTAAGGGCCCAGTTTCTGTTCGGTACGCACCAGATAAGCAAGCTTTCTCCGGTCGGCGCCAATTTTGTCCAGAGCTTCTGCATTTTCCCCACCGGAGGTCGTGGCGATCGCCCGGCTCAGATGTCCCATGACAGGGCACTGGAGGACTTCTGCCGCTGGCTGGCTGACACCCATCTGGATTACGTAGCAATCAAATGGGATGGCTGGAGTGCGCAACCCACAATAACTCACAGCCACTCTGACGTCACCAGCACTAGTGTCCTCACTGGCATACCAGAACTTCCAATATTGGCAACGGTGGAATCTGATTGAGAGACTGGGCTTTGCGCCAGAATTGCGGTCCTCGACTGATCCTTATCCCGAATCCCCCGCAGCGTACTGCTCCGGGGGATTTTTTATGACGGAGAGTGCCGCCCGTCTTCCAGTTAAATTTGCATATCCGAGGAAACCACACAGCCCATACTGCATTCTCAAGGCTTCACCGGCGGTTCTGATCCATGACGGTGGCGAGCCAGCCTATTTGAGCTAACCCAAGCGAGGGCGAATCCATCTGTAAATCGTTGCAAAGAAACCAGCGCGGGCATTCATTTTCCGCTCTGATCGGTGTAGCGGCATGCCGCCTTATCACGTGAATCAAGGCCGTCAGATACGTTTGCAAGGGGTCGCCAAGTCGAGAACTTTGTCTCCTATTTGCTTCATTTCCCCAAAAACCCGAGCAGTTAGGGGCAAGTCGTTTCCATTTGACAACAATATTGCTATATTTCTTGCACGACGACCATGAATGGAGGGGGAATGCTGAAGGCGGTAATCATCGACGAGAATGCCACTTCGCGCGGGCTTCTTCAGACCATTCTGGTCAACAACGGCTGGGAAGTGGCGGGGCATACCAATTCCAACGCCAAGGGCTTGCTCCTCTTGCAAAAGCTCCAGCCGCACTTCATCTGCATCGACCTGGGGCAGATTGACGATGAAGGGCTACTCGACCGCATCAGACAGGACTGGCCCAAGACACTGATCTTCGTGATCGCCAGCACGGTCGATGCGCAAACGGTACAGAATATGCTGGCGCGCGGCGTGCATGGTTTCTTCATCAAACCTTTCAACCAGGCGACTGTGGCTAACACCGTGCGCAGCGCCGTGCTGCGACTGGTCAAGCAGGCGCAGCAGCCCACGAACTGATGGCCCCTGCCTGGTGGCGGGCGCTGCTGGTCTGGGCGCTGATCGTTCCCATCGCCATCCTGAACGGGGTGCTGCGCGAAAAATTTTTCTCTCCACTGTTAGACCCCGGAATCGCGCTTCCCCTGAGCGGCGTGCTGCTGGCCGCGCTGATCCTAGCGCTGGCCTGGATCATGCTGCCCTGGCTAGGGCCGCTCGACACGCACGGCCACCTTGCGGTCGGCATTGGCTGGTTCGCGCTCACCGTCGTCTTCGAGTTCAGCTTCGGTCATTTTATCGCCGGCAAATCCTGGAGCGAACTGCTGCAAGCTTATGACATGACGAGCGGGAATCTATGGCCGGCAGTATTGGTTGTCACTGCCGCCGCGCCCTGGCTGGCCGCGAAACTGAGGGTCGTGGCGTAGTGTGCCTGCGTCTGCCGCCTATCCCCCCGCACCGGGCTGGCCTACAATGAGCGGATTTCAACCGTACGCAACCGCATGAAATTCCTTTTCCGAATGATCTGGGCCGCCGCCGGAGCCTTCCTGGCCCTAGGCCTCACGCTCTGGCTCATCTTTCCGCCGTCCTCGCCTTTTCTGCTGGCGTCCATTGGCGGCTCGACCGTATTCCTGTTCGGCCTCACGCGCGCCGCCGCCGCACAGCCGCGCTCGCTCTTTGGCGGACACCTGATCGCTGCCGCCGTCGGCATCGCCTGCGGCCAAGCATTCGGCAACGCGTTCTGGGTGTATGCGCTGGCATGCGCGCTGACGCTGGTGCTGATGCTGACGCTGCGCACAGTCCACCCGCCTGCGGGCGCGACGCCGCTCATCATGGTGCAGGCGCAGGCTGGTTGGGACGCGCTGTGGTATCCGGTCGGCCTATCGCTGCTGGTGCTGGCTGTCATCGCCTTCATCTGGACGCGCATCCTGCCCGGCACAGTGCGCTACCCGGCCAAGTGGATCGAGCCTTCGCCGCCCTCGACCTGGTGGGGCAACTGGAAGGACTGAGCGGAAACCTGACCGGGCGCATGCAGATGCCTGACGGCCGACTAATATGGCCAAAAATATACTCCCACGAGTATTTTCCGATCCGCCTGTAAAACCTGGCGCTATCGACCTTCTTTTCCTCATACTCCCCCATTTTATGCGCCGCTTGCCGTCTTTCGACGACGCGGCCCATAATAGCGCCATCCCTATCCGATTTGCGCGCGCTTTCTCCGAGCCGCCTCGACGCCATGAAACTTCTCGATTTCGACCCCGCCTTTCTGGCCGAACTGCATGCCATCCGGCGTGACCTCCACGCCCATCCCGAACTCGGCTACGAGGAGCACCGCACATCCGACCTGGTCGCCGCCAAGCTGACCGAATGGGGCATCCCGGTGATTCGCGGACTCGGCGTCACCGGCGTCGTCGGCGTACTGAAAAATGGCGAGGGCGCACGCGCGGTCGGCCTGCGCGCCGACATGGATGCGCTGCCGATGCAGGAACTGAATGCCTTCGCCCACGCCTCGCGCCATCCTGGCCGCATGCACGCCTGCGGCCACGACGGCCACACCGCCATGCTGCTGGGCGCAGCGCATTATCTGGCGAAACACCGCGGCTTCGATGGCACCGTCTACCTCATTTTCCAGCCGGCCGAGGAAAGCATCGGCGGCGCCAAGCGCATGATCGACGACGGCCTGCTGACGCAATGCCCGATGGACGCGATCTTCGGGTTGCACAACTGGCCGGGGCTGGAGTTCGGCCGCTTTTCCGTGCGCCCCGGGTCCATGATGGGTTCCAGCAACACCTTCCGCCTGACGGTGCGCGGGCGCGGCAGCCATGCGGCCCAGCCCAACCAGGGCATCGATCCGGTCATGGCCGGAATCCAGATCGCGCAGGGCTGGCAGACAATCATCACGCGCAACAAGAGCCCGGTCGAGCAGGCCGTGCTGTCGGTCACGCAATTTCATGCCGGCAGCGCCACCAACGTCGTGCCCGACGAGGCGGTCCTTGCCGGCACGGTACGCACGTTCGACATCGCCACGCTGGACCTGATCGAACACCGCATGCGCGAAATGGCCACGCACACTGCGGCCGCGTTCGGCGCGCAGGTCGAGTTCGAATTCGAGCGCGGCTACCCGCCGCTGACCAACGATGCGCGCGAGACGGAATTCGCTACCGAGGTCATGCGTGCTCTCGCCGGCGAGGCTCGGGTCGACACCCAGCGCGATCCAACCATGACGGCGGAGGATTTTGCCTTCTACCTGCAGCAAGTCCCGGGCTGCTACGCCTTTCTCGGCAACGGCGAGGGCGAGCACCGCACAGCCGACCACGGCGGCGGCCCGTGCAATCTGCACAATGCGAGCTACGATTTCAATGACGGGCTGTTGCCGATCGGGGCGACCTATTGGGTACGGTTGGCGCAAGCCTTTCTGAAGCGGAACTGACGCGGCGCCTTTCAGTACGTATTGACCGCGTAGCCAGGGCTCGCCGTATCTTTGGCAAAAGGGTTGGACTCCTGACGGATGTATTTCCATGCCAGGAACCGCGCCGCCACCGTATTGATGTGGTTGGCATCCTTGTAGAACGCGATATTGCCTTCATAGGTCCTGCACGTCGACGCATCGCACATGATTTTCTTGGGGTCGATGACAACCAGTTGCGGTTCCGTTGCTTTTACCCGGTCGATGATGGCGTCGACGGCGCCCTGCGTCCTGGCCACGAAGTCGTAGGGAATATCGCCGTCCTTGTCCTCGGGCAGCCACCCGCGTCGCTTGTGCAGAATGCACTGGGACAGGTCCGGCTCGAAGTAAGCGTTATCCTTGAAAACCACCGGAGTGGTGCCGACCTGCCGAATGAGCGCGACAATCTTCGCTAGGTTACGCTCCAATCCCTCGAGAGATCGCTCATACCAGAAACCGGCAGCGGTGGCGGCAGGCCGAAGGGGGAACGCGACGCAGAAGCGCCCTGCTGCCGTCTTTCCAAGCCGCGCTTGGTCTTGACGGGATCCACAATTTGGCTGATTTTTGATTTTTTGCCACCAATCGGCATTCAACCTTCAAGAATTTGCACCATTTACCGTAATGGGTATAAAACCGGGCTGACCCGGTACTGGAAGTCGGACTTAGCCTTGGAAGGAACGGAAATGCAGATACTCGACATCATGACAAAAAAGGTCGTCATGGTTGAAATGGACGACCCGTTAACACAGGTCAAGGAAATTTTCGACAACTCCAAATTTCATCATCTGCTGGTGGTCGAGGAAGGCAAGCTCTTTGGCGTGGTATCGGATCGAGACCTGCTAAAGGCGATCAGCCCGAACATAGGTACCATGCGGGTGACCTATCAAGACATGGCGACGCTGAACAAGCGCGTGCATCAGATCATGACGCGCAAACCGATCACGCTGCCTCCTGATGCCTCGCTCGACGACGCGGTTGCCATTTTCAACCAGCACCGCATTTCGTGCATTCCCATCGTGGATGAGGAATTCCGGCCAGTCGGCATTCTCACCTGGCGCGACATCATGCGCTATCTCGGGGAGCGCAAGCCATAGCGGACTCAGCGTCTGCAGGCATGCCGTAAAGAGGAATGGCAAAGATCAGCTTGGTACCCGCTTCGCCGGTGTCGATGACGAATTCGCCGCCCAGCATGGCAATCCGCTCGCGTATGCCCGCAAGGCCGAAGGACTTGGCCTTGCGATTGCGCGCCTTGGGCATGCCGACGCCGTTGTCAGCCACCTTCAGCATCAGGTTCATGCCCTCTGAGTAGAGTTCGACCTTGACTTCGGACGCGCGTGCATGGCGCACCACGTTGGTCAGCGCTTCCTGCAGCACACGGAACAGCACGGTCGCGCGTGCATCGTCCACGTCCAAGTTATCGTCTTCGGCGCTGAAATCGCAGGCAATCCTGTTGCGCCGCTGAAAATCCCTGGCCTGCCATTCGAGCGAAGCCACGAGCCCCAAGTCCAGCACGGCCGGGCGCAGGTTGTTGATGATCGCGCGCACACTTTTCATGGTGGTGTCGATCTGCTCGAGAATGGCATCCACCTTCTCGTCGATCTGCGCAGCGTTTTTGCGAGGATTCTTCAGCAGCGATACGTCGATGCGCAGCACCAGCAGGTGCTGCCCCAGCTCGTCGTGGATTTCACGCGCGATGCGCTTGCGCTCATCCTCGCGGATACGCTCCTGGTGCTCGACCAGCTCGCGCAGCTGCTCCTGCGACTGCAGCAGTGCTTCCTGCGCCAGGGTGCGCTCGGCGATCTCGGAATTCAGGCGCTCGTTGGCGCTGACCAGTTCCGACGTACGTTCGGAAATCGTGCCTTCCAGCTCGTCGTAGGCGGCGCGAAGAGCTTGCTCATCGCTTCTGCGCACGGTGATGTCGTGCATGAAGATGCAGAATTCGCGTGTGCCGCCCTCATCGCCGATCAGGGTCATCGCTGCTTCCATCGGAAAAGTACGGCCGTCCGCATGGTGCGCCACCATTTCCAGCTTGGCGCAGGAGAGTTCGTCCCGGCTGCACGCCAGCGCCAGCAATTCCCGCTCGAATAATTCGACGCTCGACGTCACCGCCGACTGAAAGCGGCGCCCGACCATGGCCTCGCGGTTGAAGCCGAAGACGAGCTCGGCACGGCGATTCCACAGGCTGATTGTGCCGTTTCCGTCGAACACGGCGATCGCATCCGGCGCGTTCTCGACAATAGCCCGAAGTCTTGCGCTCATGGCTGAATGAAATGCACGCGGTAGTAGCGCAGCTCCTCGATGGATTCGATGATGTCGGCCAGCGCAGTATGCTTCTGGTGCTTCTTGAAGCCGGCGGCCAGCTCCGGCTTCCAGCGCCGGCACAGTTCCTTCAGCGTCGAAACGTCCAGGTTGCGGTAGTGAAAGAAGGCTTCCAACTTGGGCATGCCGCGTGCCATGAAGCGCCGATCCTGGCAGATTGTGTTGCCACACATCGGCGACTTGCCCTTGGGCACGAAGTGCTTCAGAAAATCGATCAGGGCAGCTTCGGCATCAGCCTCGGTCACGGTCGATGCCTTGACGCGGTCGATCAGGCCCGAGCGGCCGTGCGTTCCCTTGTTCCAGGCGTCCATTCCGTCCAGCACCTCGTCGGGCTGATGAATGGCGAATACCGGCCCTTCGGCCAGCACATTCAATTGCGAATCGGTGACCACCACGGCAACTTCGATGATCCTGTCCGTGTCCGGGTCCAGCCCGGTCATCTCCATATCCACCCAGACTAGGTTGAATTCGTTCGGCCTTGCTGGCGCTGCTTGACCTGGCTGTGTTTGCGTTTCCACCTCTTGTGACATAATCCTCTCCGTATTCAAGTAGGCATTTTCTCATAATTGGAAGACATGAAGACAATATGACGTCCGTCGCGTTCACCCTGCTTTTCGTGTTTTTTCTGGCGGCGATGGTGGCCGTGCGGTGCTGGCTGGCCTTGCGCCACATGCGCCACGTGCGTTCGCATCGCGAAGATGTGCCCGCGCAATTCGCGCACAGGATTTCGCTGGCGGCACACCAGAAGGCCGCGGACTATACCGTGGCCAAGACCCGCTTCGGCCTGGTCACGCTGGCCGAAAGCACGATCGTCCTGCTCGGCTTCACCCTGTTCGGCGGCTTGCAATGGCTGTCCGAGACGGTCCTGCGCGCCACCGGCCCGGGCATGGCGCACCAGCTCGGGCTGCTGGCCGCGTTCGCCGTCGTTTCCGGACTGATCGGACTGCCGTCCGACTATTACGCCCACTTTGTGCTGGAAGAACGATTTGGCTTCAACAAGATGACCTTGCCGGTATTCTTCGCCGACATGGCCAAGAGCGCGCTTCTGGGCGCCGTCATCGGACTGCCGCTGGCGTGGGTGGTGCTGACGCTGATGGCGCAGGCCGGCGACTGGTGGTGGTTGTACGCCTGGGCGGTCTGGAGCGCGTTCCAGCTGGCCATGCTGGTACTGTATCCGACCGTCATTGCGCCGCTGTTCAACAAGTTTTCGCCGCTGGACGACGAGGATCTTCGCGCCCGCATCGACGCGCTCATGCACCGGGTCGGCTTTGCCGCCAAGGGCTTGTTCGTGATGGACGGCTCCAAGCGCAGCGCGCACGGCAACGCCTACTTCACCGGCTTCGGCAAGGCCAAGCGCATCGTCTTTTTCGACACGCTGCTGTCGTCTCTGGCTCCCGTCGAAGTCGAAGCGGTGCTGGCGCATGAACTGGGCCACTTCAAGCTGAAGCACGTCATCAAGCGCATGGCGCTGGCTTTCGGGCTGTCGCTGGGCCTGCTGTGGCTGCTGGGGTACCTGAAAGCGCAGCCCTGGTTTTACGCCGGCCTGGGTGTCGATCCCGCAATCGGCATGGGCGACAATGCGACCGCGCTGCTGCTGTTCATGCTAGCGCTGCCGGTGTTCGCGTTCCTTTTTTCGCCGCTGATGTCGATCAGCTCGCGCAAGCACGAATTCGAGGCTGACGCCTTTGCGGCACAGCATTCGGACGCGCAGGCGCTGGCGTCAGCCCTGGTGAAGATGTATGAGGATAATGCCTCGACCCTGACGCCCGACCCGCTGCATTCCGCCTTCTACGATTCGCACCCGCCGGCTGCGGTTCGCGTCGGACGGCTGCTGTCGCACGCATGAAGAAGCCCGCCCCCACCGCCTTGGCCACCCATGCCACCGTGATCGCCGCCCACGGCCGCCACTATCTGGCGCAGCTGGATGGCGAACTGCTGCACTGCGTCACGCGCGGCAAGAAAAGCGACTTGGCAGTCGGCGACAAGGTCGCAGTCAAGTCGACCGGGCCCGGCCAAGCTGTGATCGAAGCCGTCGCCGGGCGCCAAACCCTGCTGTTCCGTTCGGACCAGTACAAGTCCAAGCTGCTGGCCGCCAACGCAACCCAGCTTTTTATCGTGGTGGCGACCGAGCCGAGCTTTGCCGACGACCTGGTGTCGCGCTCGCTGGTCGCGGCCGAAGCCGCCGGCATTCAGGCGCACCTGGTTTTGAATAAGGTGGACGTCACCGAGGCATTGCCCCAAACCCGTAATCGCCTGCAGCTATATGCGTCGCTCGGCTATCCGGTGCATGAGGTGTCGGCCATGAACATGCCCGAGGCGACGCGCGCATTGCTGGCGCCGCTGCTCGAAGGACATACCACGGTCTTCATCGGCCAGTCTGGCATGGGCAAATCGTCGCTCATCAACGTGCTGGTGCCGGGCGCCGAGATCGCCACGCGTGAAATTTCGGCAGCGCTCGACACCGGCAAGCACACCACGACGTTCACGCGGCTGTACCGTATCGACGACCATACGGCGGTAGTCGATTCGCCCGGCTTTCAGGAATTCGGCCTCTACCATCTCACGGAGGGCATGCTGGAACGGGCCTTTCGCGATTTCGTGCCCTTCCTCGGGCATTGCCGCTTCTACAATTGCCACCACCTGTCGGAGCCGGGCTGCGCCATCCTGCACGAGGTCGAAAAGGGGCGCATTTCCCGCATGCGGCAGCGCCTGTACGCGCAACTGGTGCACGAATCGTCGCAGAAGCTGTATTGAATCCGAGCAGCGGAGCTGTTTTGCCTGGTGCGCGGACATTTATTGCCCAAACCGGGCAAGCTGAGCCTATTTTCTCGTAATATCGCCTATAATCAATACTTTACATAGAATGGCCGCAGGCGCCACCCTGACTGCCTTTTAAATTCATGGCAACCAAACACTACCTGCAATTTTCGGACTTCACACGCGATGAGTATGCGTACCTGTTCGAGCGCACCGCGCTTATCAAGCGCAAGTTCAAAAACTACGAGCCTTATCATCCGCTGCTCGACCGCACGCTGGTGATGATCTTCGAGAAGAGTTCGACTCGCACGCGCCTGTCGTTTGAAGCCGGCATGCACCAGCTCGGCGGCGCCGCGATCTACCTCAATACCCGCGACAGCCAGCTCGGCCGCGGCGAACCCGTCGAGGATGCGGCGCAGGTCATGTCCCGCATGTGCGACGTCATCATGGTGCGCACCTTCGGCCATGAAATCATCGAGCGCTTCGCCGGCCATTCGCGCGTGCCGGTGATCAACGGCCTGACCAACGAGCACCACCCCTGCCAGGTACTGGCCGATATCTTCACCTACTTCGAGCACCGCGGCCCGATCGAGGGCAAGACGGTCGCCTGGATCGGCGACGCCAACAACATGCTGTATTCGTGGTTGCAGGCGGCCGAAGTGTTCGGCTTTCACGTCAACGTGTCCACGCCCAAGGGCTACGACATCGACCTGTCGCTGGTATCCGAGCGACGCGACCATTTCACCCGCTTCGACGATCCTGCCGACGCCTGCCAGGGCGTGCACCTCGTCACCACCGATGTCTGGACCAGCATGGGCTTCGAGGACGAGAACGCCGAGCGGCTGAAAGCCTTCGACGGCTGGTGCGTGGACGCCGCCAAGATGGCCCGCGCCGCGCCCAACGCCGTCTTCATGCACTGCCTGCCCGCACACCGCGGCGAAGAAGTTACCGCCGACGTCATCGACGGCCCGCAGTCGGTCGTGTGGGACGAGGCAGAGAATCGATTGCACGTGCAAAAGGCATTACTGGAATACCTGGTGTTAGGCCGGGTCGACGGTTGAAGACGGCGTATCGTGCGATCTCTTCCGGCGCTGGCTGACTTGGCCCTGCCGGGTCGAGGCGCCGCCGTCCAAGGCCAATCCGTCAGCCAGAAAGCAATCCCGGATTCCCGTCGCGCCCAAACAGGACTAAAATTGCCCGACTAACGCCGCGCCCGGCTCCACACTCATCATTCCCAGCATTCGAAGCAAACACCATGTCGACCATACTTCAATCCGTACCCGTCAATCAAAAAGTAGGCATC
>Ga0366784_1078_pt1 | contig 12817 bp, 11 predicted proteins | sample TotcelN113001L11_FD_207063 | JGI IMG/M metagenome (GOLD analysis project Ga0366784, IMG submission 207063) | Enriched cells from coal bed in the Powder River Basin, Montana, United States - Total cells N11 rep2 HSBNCT.N11.300.1.L11 ... | reverse complement strand
AAACTTTAGAGAATCTTACTTGGGCATAATGCAGCTAAAGGACAGGTATTACATTCTGGTTTCCGCGCTTTACAAATTCTTCGTCCATGCCAAATAAGCCAATGATGCGCATCACTCCATTTATTGCGAGGTATCGCTTTCATCAGCCCTTCTTCTACAGTTAAAGGGGTATCTCCTTTGGCTAATCCCAGTCGATTGGATACTCGAAATACATGAGTATCTACAGCAATTGCCGGAATGTTAAATAATTGACTTAGTACGACATTTGCCGTCTTTCTGCCAACACCTGGCAGGGTAATTAATTCCTCAAAGGTTTCTGGAACCTTTTCATCATATTCTCGGCATAAAATATCACAAGTCGCCATAATATTGCGAGCCTTACTGTGATATAATCCACAATCCCGAATATATGCTTCTAGCTTTTCCAACCCCATCTCTTTAATCTTTGTGGGCGTATTATATTCAGGAAACAAACGTTTCGTTATAATATTAACCCGTACATCCGTACATTGAGCGGATAAAACTACAGCGATTAATAATTCAAATGGGGAAGAATAATCCAGGGCTGTGGCAGTGCCTTGATAGCGTTCTTCTAATATAGATAACATTTCTTGTTTGACAGCTTTGGTAATACGCATATATTCCTCCTAAAAAGTAGACTAATAAAAATATCACTATAATTACTTTTGTAAAAAGCAAAAAGATAACCCTTTCTTACTTAATGAAAGGGTTATCTTTAATGTAAAACAATCTGACTAATTTGTCAAACTGCGTATCGGCGCAGGAATTCTGCCACCCCGGGCAATAAAGTCATCGGATTTAAAGGTGTTCACAGGGATAATCGGACTATATCCTAAAAGACCGCCAAATTCTACACTGTCACCGACTTTTTTACCTGGAACAGGAATAATTCGTACCGCTGTCGTCTTGTTATTAATCATTCCAATTGCTGCTTCATCTGCAATAATACCTGAAATAGTAGCAGCAGATGTATCTCCTGCTACAGCAATCATATCAAGTCCTACTGAGCAGACACAAGTCATCGCTTCTAATTTTTCCAATGTCAAACTGCCGCATTCTACTGCTGCAATCATTCCTGCATCTTCGCTTACAGGAATAAAGGCTCCGCTCAACCCGCCAACGTGAGATGAAGCCATTAACCCGCCCTTTTTCACTGCATCATTCAATATTGCTAACGCAGCAGTAGTACCAGGTGCACCGCAGCTTTCCAAACCCATTTCTTCTAGAATATGTGCAACACTATCACCGACCGCTGGTGTAGGTGCCAATGACAAATCAATAATACCAAAAGGCACACCCATCCGCCTGGAAGCCTCTTGGGCAACAAGTTGTCCTACTCGCGTAATTTTAAAGGCAGTTTTCTTGATGGTTTCTGCAACAGCGCTAAAATCTTGTCCTCTTACCTCTTCCAAAGCGCGCTTTACCACACCAGGACCACTGACTCCTACACTGATTACCTTTTCCGCTTCTCCTACGCCATGAAAAGCACCAGCCATAAAGGGATTGTCTTCAGGGACGTTTGCAAAAACCACTAACTTTGCACACCCTAGAGCATCACGGTCACTAGTAAGTTCAGCAGTTCGTTTAATAATTTGCCCCATTTCTCGTACACAATCCATATTAATTCCCGCCTTGGTAGATGCCAGATTAATGGAAGAACAGACTCTTTCCGTTTGTGCCAAAGCTTCTGGAATCGATTGGATCAAAATCCGATCCCCTTTTGTATATCCTTTTTCAACTAAAGCCGAAAAACCGCCAATAAAGTTAACACCAACGGTTTTGGCTGCAGCATCTAGAGCCTGGGCCACAGGAACATAGCTATCAGTATGACAACTCTCAGCAACTATGGCAATGGGCGTCACGGAAATACGTTTATTAATAATAGGTATACCGTATTCTGCTTCAATATCTTCCCCCGTACGAACCAAATGCTCTCCTGCCCGCGTAATCTTCTCATAAATGTTCTGACAGAAGATCTTTATATCAGGATGACAGCAATCTCGTAAGCTAATGCCTAATGTAATGGTACGAACATCAAAATTGTTTTGCTCAATCATCCGATTTGTTTCTAATATTTCCTGAATTGTTAACATCAACGTTCCTCCTTACTTTATATCCGGTGCATGATTTGAAAAATATCTTCATGCTGTGCTTTTATATCCAAGCCAAGTTCATCGCCTTTTCCCTTTAAAATCTGCTGCATATCTTTAAGACTTACTTTGCTGCTCGCCATATCCACAATCATTACCATGTTAAAAAATCCATCTAAAATATTTTGATTAATATTTAAGATATTTACACTGTTAACCGCCAAAATTTCACTAACCATTGCTACAATTCCTACTCTATCCTGTCCCACAATTGTAATTACTGCTTTCATTTTTTCACTCTCCACTCACAATATTTGGATTTCCCTTAGTTTTGTCTTCTTTGAAAATACATTTGTAATATTTTTAAGAGATATTATTCTATTATACGGTATTTACAGCAAAAGCCAATACCTTGCATTAAAATTTATATTTTCCGACAACTTAAAGAGTATGCGGCAAGTCTTAAAGTAGGACTTACCACATACTCTTTTACTCCTTATGCAACAAATAATCGTAAGCCATCAAAGCAGCTTTAGCACCATCTCCTGCGGCGATTACGATTTGTTTATCAGGGCCATCTGTAATATCTCCAGCTGCATACACTCCTGGAATATTGGTTCTAGAACGGCAATCGACCATCAATTCTTTTCTCTTATTCATCCTAACGATATCTTCTATGTACTCAGAATTGGGTTCTAAGCCAATTTCTACAAAAACCCCATCGATAGCCAGATCTTGAAGTTTTCCCGTCGTAATCTCACGGATCGTAATCTTTTCCACTACCTCATTACCATAAATTCCTTCTGATTCATAACCGATCTTTTCAATAATATTGGTAGCAGCTTTCATTTTTTCAAGAATAATCGGATCAGCAATGTAATGATCATTTCGTACCACTAAGTATACGTTATGTGCAATCTTGCTAAGTTCGAGAGCTGCTTGAACTGCTGAGTTGCCGCCCCCTATGACAGCTACCGCTTTATTGTCAAAAAAGGGACCATCACAAGTGGCGCAATAGCTAACTCCCCGTCCGGTGAATTCCTTTTCACCTGGTATGTCTAGCCCCCTAGGTCTTTTACCTGTGGCTAGTATCACAGTTTTACTTTGATATTCCTTCTCTTCTGTCTTAACCAAAAATGTACCATCTTGATTCACTACAAAACCATTTACTTCTTCGTATTGAATGGCAACGGCAAAGCGTTTCACCTGTTCTTCAAATTTCCCCATTAGTTCTGGACCACTAATAAATTGATATCCCATATAATTTTCTATTTCTTTTGTCCACATGAGTTGTCCGCCAAATTCTTTTGTCAGTAGCAGCGTATTCATTTTTTTGCGAGCTGCATACACTGCGGCAGTCAGTCCGGCAGGTCCACCGCCTATAATAATCAAATCATACATATATTTTCATCCTTTACGTTTTTTTACTTTACAAAATGCAAATATAATAATAAAATTTTGTAAAATGTTATTATTGTTCTCTTATCTAAATAATAACATAAATAGGAAGTGAGGTCTTCATTATTATGATAACACCAGAAGATATTTCTAGGATTAATGAACTAGGACGAAAGCAAAAGGCAGGAACATTAACAGAAGAAGAACTAGCAGAACAAGCCAAGTTGCGACGTTTGTATATCGATACGATTAAGGGTCATGTAAAAACCCATTGTGATGCACAACAAACCGCTAATCATGCCCACGGATGCTCTTGCGGCTGCGATCACAAACACTAGTTTCTAGTTTACAGGACAAAAAAAATGCCGAAGGCTGATAGCAGCTTTCGGCATTTTTTTATTAGTTCTTCTTTTTAAACGTTCTGCAATCTGTATCATCTGTTTTGGCAGCATTAGCTCCAAATACATCAATTTGGGATGCATTGCAGACATTGTTACCTTGCCAGTAACTACAGTTATTCACAAAGCACTCTACCTGAGGCGTCACTTGGGTACCATCCATAAAGGCTGCTGATATGGTCCCGCCAATATTAGCATTATGCAGTGCTCCTATCATATCCCCCATCGTCTTACGGTCATGAAAGGACTTACATTGCGTGTCTTTTACTTGTTCTGACTTTCCAGTTGCTTCTTCATTATAAATGCTAATTTTAGCTGCCATGCATTGATCACCAGGCATATAATGACTGCATTGATCCACGGTACACTTTACTATGGGATTCGACATAAAATCACTCCTTCTTGTACATTTTTTCTGAATCTAGTATTTTTACAACAACATTGTAGGTGACAATCTACTTATTTATTTCTGTATTAGTATCCTACCATGCGCATTTTTTTATCCGTCGAATTCATTTTTCAATAAAAAATGGATTGCTAAATATAAATCAACTGCAAGGCAATTCTTGCATCATAACCGCATTCAGCGCAATACAAGATATGGATACATTGATTTTCTATATCGCTTTCCATATAGGGACTATAGGGTCCTACATAATTTTGCAACGATCCACCATCTAATAATTGTTCTCCGCAAATAGGACACTGATCTTTAATCACGTCTAAACCATTGCAAGCAGGGCAAAGTTTATCCATTGTAAGACCTCACTCATTTTTAGTATCTTGTATTGATAGGCTCTACTAGCACATTGTAAACTTTTAAACAATCTGAGCATATGATAAAACAAAATCACTCTACGTAAGAGGTGACAAATATGCTGGTCATAGCTCACAATATGCTAGGAATTTTCACAATTATACTTGGAGTTATTATCTCCTTTATTGCTTGGCATGGTATCAGCAAAAATGCAAATCATTACAGTTACTTGAAGGGAAAAGCAATCAGTTTTTTCATATTATGTGCCAGCATCTTAGATTTGTTGCAGCTGCTTTCTTATTCTGCAAATAATCCGACTGATACGAGTTGGATTATGTATTGGATGATTGCTTGTATCGTATGGGCCTGTGCTCTCTTATACACCATACGTCTTACATTAACAACACCCCGGCCTGCTGACACATTCTTGTTTTACACTGCAAGTTTATTGCTAATAGGATTACTTACAGGGCTGCTTACTAATTTTAGCTTTACTTTTGATAAATTTGATACGTTGCCATCATTTCTCCACATCGACAATACAAATCATCCATTAGTTACTTCTACCTTATTGATAGCTATTAGTATTCATAGTATTTCACTTATTATTCTGCGCCGTAACTTCTCCCAATATATAACAGGTGATTATATACAAATCGCTTTACTTTTTGGCATTCTGTCTAATTTAGCCTACCTTTCAGATGTTTCTATTCAAACTAATATGTTCGCTCACCTTTGTAAATGTTTTGCCTATTATTTTGTTCTGCGAGCTGTGTTTAAATTTGTAATCAAACATCCTTATGAACAATTGCTTCTATTTAAAGAACAATTAGAACAATTGGCTGTCAACAATGCCGAATTATATAAAAAATCAGAGCAACAGCGAAATTTACTGGAAGATACGTTATCAAAAATCGGCACTATTATTTCTTCACAACTCAATGTAAAAGATACTCTTGATGCAATCGCTGATATGGTGACTGATTTAATGCATTCTCGGCAAAGTTTAATCGGTCTATTATGTACGAACCAAACCCATCTCCAAGTGGTTGCGACTTATGGCATCAATACGCCTCCAACCTGTATTCCATTAAACCATTGTTTACGCGGGCAGGTGATAGAGCAGAATATAGCTCTTTCTATTAATGATCTATCCCAGCATCCTGATATACAAAAACCGCAGCTCATATTTTCCAGCATCCAATCCATGATTTGTGCACCTTTAATTCATGACGGTGAAGTCATTGGGATTATCGAAGCCTATTCTTCTGATCTTAATGCTTTTAATGAAAGCGATCTTCGATTTCTAACAGCTTTGGGTCGTCATGCAGGCACAGCCATTGCCAGTGCTATGCTTTTTGAAAAGACAAAGCTCCATCTTGAAGAAGAGAAATTTTTATCAGAAATATCTCAAACTACTTCTACAACTATTGATACCAATACAATCATTGAACATTGTACTTCTCATGTAATGAAAGCACTCAATGCTGACGTAGCCGTCGGTATGCTTATTGATGCTGACAAAAAGAACTTTACTATTATCTCTTCGATTAATTTCAATTACAAACTGGTAAAAATGAATCTCGACTCTTATCCTGCATTGGCACCTTTACTTGAAACCTTTAGACCCTGTATTACAGCCGCAAATACCTTTGCTCCCTTCGCTGAGCTGTATGACCAGAATGCATCTAGGTATATGATGGTGTTGCCAATTGCTGTAGAAGAAAATCTTTTGGGGCTAATACTCTTAGGGTGGCAGCATTTCATTGCTCCTGAGCGTTTAAACCGCATATCCTTTGCATTTTTAATGTCCCAGCAAATCGCCCTTGGTTTGGAAAAAGCTCATTTATATAACCAAATAAAATCAATGGCTCTTTCTGACAGCCTCACAGGTCTAGCAAACCGACGAAATTTTGATATGTTTCTGACCATTGAGCTAAAACGTGCAGCTTCCTTAAAGCGTCCATTAAGTTTAATTATGTTGGATCTTGATAAGTTTAAACGCTATAACGATTCTTATGGGCATGTCACAGGTGACAAATTATTAAGTCAACTTGGCCAAATTCTCCAATATAATGTGCGCAATATTGATTTGCCAGCACGTTACGGAGGAGAAGAGTTTAGCATTATTTTACCTGAATGCAGTAGTAATGAAGCAAAATCCCTTGGTGAAAAATTACGTGAAATCATCGAAAGTGAAAGCTTTCCTGATGACGCTGGAACCACTACAGCAAAAATCACTGCCAGTTTAGGGATTGCCACCTATGATCCTGCTGTTTCTGCAATTCCTCCTAGCAAAGAGAAGATTATTGAGCTCGCCGACAAAGCACTCTATCAGGCTAAAAAAGAAGGCCGCAACCGTGTAATCACAAGCATTATCATCTCTTAATATTAGAATCAGACAAAACCTTAGCTAGCTGGCATAATAAAAAATCACCAGCAGGAATACTCCTGCTGGTGATTTTTATTATTTCTTGTCGGCATTTCTTATTTGATAAACCAATAGACCGGCAAACCAACTACGGTAATACCAATAGCCACCATTGCATCCATTGGCTTATTCATAAACATACTTGCAATAATATAGAACGCCCCTAAAATCGCAATCATAGGTATAATTGGATAACCAGGCACGCTATAAGAACGTTTAACATTGGGATACCGTTTTCGAAGAATAAATACAGCGATAAACGCAGAAACATAAAAAGTCCACATTACAAACATCGCAATATCAGTAAGGCTATCTGGATCCCAGAAAATCATTAAAGCAGTTGCCAGACTCGCTTCTAATAACATTGCATTTACTGGCGCTCCAACTGAAGCTGGAACTTTTGCCAATATAGAGGAAGCTGGTAATTGTTCATTCAATGCCATCGCATAAGGAACACGTCCATTGGTAAGAATATAGCCATTGAGGGCACCAAAAATAGATACCAAAATACCTATACTGATAATTTTGCCTCCCATCTCACCAAACAATAATCCTGCAGTAGTACTGGCAGCCATTTTTCCTAATGCAGCAATTTCCGCAGCAGGCAATACATGCATAATCGCCATATTCATAGTAAGATATGCGATCATCACGATTCCAAGCCCAAAAACAATGGCCATAGGCAATTGTTTCGCTGGATTTTTCATTTCTCCCGCTACGAAACTTACACCAACCCAACCATCATATGCCCATAACGTAGCTAAAATGGCTGCTCCCATGCCAAGAGGAGGGGTAACACCACTCGTCATGCCAAGAATTTGTCCATTTCCCTTCCATAAACCAAATATAACAATAAGTGCAATAGGAATTAATTTACCAATGGTAGCAACTGTTTGAATAAAACCCCCATATTTAGTACCTAAACAATTGACACCCGTCATAAAAAATACACTGCCCACCGCAATCGGCAGCCTCAATTCTTCGCTAATGCCAAAAAAGGGCAATAGTAAAGAAGAAAAATATAATCCAAGGGCTCCAATTGTTGCAGGCCCGTAAATTACCGTCTGCATCCAACCATACAAATATGCCCATATCTTACCATATACTTCATTTAAATATGTGTATAAGCCTCCTGTTTTAGGAATTTGTACCCCTAACTCGGAAACTGTCAGCCCTGCGGCAAGTGTTATACTACCACCTAGTACCCAAGCCATAAGAGCCATTGTGGAATCACCAGCTGCTAAAATTACACTGCCGGATTTCATGAAAATCCCTGAACCAATAACCATGCCAACTACTAATGCCATTGCTGGCATTAATCCTAAATTTTTCTGAAGATTGCTTTGTCCATCTGCCACAACGATTACTCCTTCTTACGAATATTTTTCAGACTAAATACCAGAATATCAAATTTTGTGCACAACTGCAATAGGAATTAACGTAAAAATGGCTAATAATATGTAATAAAATAACATTTAGGAGGTATAATATGGATCATACTACTTTAAACATTAAACCACGCATTCTCTATCATGTAGCTAAAGCCGCCTGGGAAGGAACCTTATTTGATCGTCGAGAAGAAATTTGCACTATGGTATCAGAAGAATTTCAAGATAAACATACTCGCCGCCAAGTAGCAAACCAAATTCGTATTGCTATGGGACTAGATCCTCATGATAATGACCTAGTTCTTAATGATTATGATGAAGAAGCGCTCATGGGTATGAGCAATGACTCCATTATTATTACCAATCCAGATGCTTGCCAATCCTGTCCTACAGAGAAACGAAATTGTGAAAAAGCCTGCCCTTTGCAGGCAATCACTCGTGATGACTTAGGTAAGGTTTCTATAAACCAGGAAAAATGTCTAGGTGAAGGTCACTGTATCCAGGCATGCTCTTTTGGTGCCTTAGCAGAAAAATCTCAATTTGTCCCTCTTATCAACCTTTTAAAACAACATAGTCATCCTGTATATGCTTCTATCGCCCCTGCTTTTGCAGGACAATTTGGTGCAGAAGTTACTCCAGGTAAATTGCGTTCTGCACTTTTAAAAATGGGCTTTACCGATGTTCTAGAGACTGCTTTATATGCTGATTTAATTACTATGAAAGAAGCCTTTGAATTTGATGAGCATGTAAAAACGGATCAAGATTTTATGTTTACCAGTTGCTGTTGTCCAGTATGGATTAAATTAATAGAAAATAAATTCCCCGATCTTATGGAGCACATCTCCCCTTCTGTCTCACCAATGATCGCATCGGCTAGAGTCATTAAACAGTTTGAACCAGATGCCAAAGTGGTCTTTATCGGTCCATGCATCGCCAAGAAATCAGAAGCTCTGTTACCTGACGTAAAAGGAGCTATTGACTATGTGCTGACCTTTCAGGAGCTGGCTACTATTTTTGAAGCCACTAACATTCATCCTGCGGATCAGGAAGACCATGAAAAAGCAGTAGCCTCATGGGGAGGACGAGTCTATGCCTATACAGGAGGTGTAAGTGCTGCGGTAGCTACGACTTTAGAGAAATTGATTCCTCACAAAGTCCAAAAGCTAGTGTCCCTTAAAGTGGACGGTATTCCAGACTGCCAAAAGCTATTGGAACAAATTCGCAATGGTCAATTTACTGCGAATTTCATTGAAGGCATGGCTTGTAAATGAGGTTGCGTCGGTGGTCCGGGTCGCTTGCTTCCCCCTGAAGAAGGACGAGAGCATGTTAAAAAATATGGTGCGATTGCTCTGGCTAATACACCTGTAGAAAATCCACAAGTTTATACGATCCTTGCCCGCTTAGGCCACGATAGCGGCATGCCTGGTCTATCAGGAAAAAGTCCTATGGCAGAATTATTGTCACGAAAATTGGTACAAGATTAAGATTCTGTATTCTAGTAGATCACCTTACAGATTTCCGATCTGACCGGCTCTTACGCCTCGCTGGTCGACAAAATCCTTGCAAACTTAACCAATCGCAATACACTAGTTAATTTCATAATATTATGTTCTTGTTTACTGAATATTCTTTTTTGCATACAATATACTAAAAAAAATTAAAAAAATTTAAAAAAATTTTAAACTAAATGACTAGCAAAAGCATGTGAAATAATGTAGAATTATAATTGATCAATCTTGTTACATATTTAACTAAGTAGTTCTGTAGTAAATTTCCAATTCACTTTTACTTGTATACTCTTATATTTTGGAAAGTTACCACAATTACTACATTCAAAAAAAGGGGGATAATATGTCTAGAAAACCTGTACAAATCATGGAAACAGTATTACGCGATGGTCATCAATCACTTGCTGCTACTCGCATGCGCCTCACGGATATGATACCAGTGTTAGAACAACTCGATAATATGGGATATTTTGCACTAGAAGCTTGGGGTGGTGCTACTTTTGATAGTTGCTTACGTTTCTTAGGTGAAGATCCTTGGGAGCGCTTACGTACCTTGAAATCCCATTTGAAGAAAACTCCTATTTCTATGTTGCTAAGAGGTCAAAACATTCTTGGTTATAATCACTATGCTGACGATGTTGTTACTGCTTTTGTAAAGAAAATGGTTGAAAATGGTATTGGTGTTATTCGTGTATTTGATGCACTCAATGATGTGCGTAATCTTGAAGTAGCTATGAAAGCTGCTAAAGAATCTGGCGCTCATGTACAAGGTGTATGCGTATATACAATTAGCCCTTATCATACTGTAGAAAGCTACATTAAATTAGCACACCAATTGGTAGAACGTGGTGCAGACTCTATCTGCATTAAAGATATGTCTGGTCTGCTCAGACCTTATATTGCTCACGATCTAGTTAAAGCTTTAAAAGCAGATCCTAAAGTAGGTGTGCCTATTCAACTTCACACTCACTATACAAGCGGTATGGGCTCAATGACTTATTTAAAAGCTATTGAAGCTGGTGTAGATGTAATTGACTGTGCACTGTCACCATTTGCTCTTGGTACTTCTCAGCCTTGTACTGAAACTATGATTGCTGCTTTAGAAGGTACTGAGTATGATACTGGTCTGAATCGTCACGCACTCAAAGAGTCCGTTCTCCATTTTGCCAATGTTAAGAAAAGCTTGGCAGCTGACTTCAACCTCAAAACGAGCTTTGATGTTGATACAAATGTTCTTGACTTCCAAATTCCTGGCGGCATGCTTTCTAACTTATTCAACCAACTTAAAGAACAGGGTATTGAAGATAAATACCAAGATCTTTTGGAAGAAATGCCTCGTGTTCGTGCAGAGCTTGGCTATCCTCCATTGGTTACACCTACCAGCCAAATTATCGGTTCCATGGCTACCTTCAATGTAATGCTCGGCGAGCGTTATAAAATGGTACCACGTGAGATCAAAGACTTGGCTCGTGGTAAATATGGTAAAACTCCTATGCCGGTTGATGAATCTGTTCGTGAAAAGATCATTGGCAACGAACCTATCATTGATTATCGTCCTGCTGATGATATTGCACCACAAATGGATCTTCTTACTAAACAGCTTGCTGAAAAGGGTTATCCAAATGCATCAATTGAGGATATTTTATCCTATGCATTATTCCCTGAAGTGGCTTTAAAATTCTTTGAAAAGAATCGTTAAGAAGTAACATAAAAAATCCCCCCTAACTTTTAGGTTAGGGGGGATTTTTTTATGTAGTTTTACTCATGGAAGCATGATTCTCCAATAAACTCTCGCAAAATGGAATTCGTTGGAATTTCACAATCATCAATATCTTGAAAATAGGAAAGGAATTTTAACAACCTTGTCGCTTCGGAATAAGCTACCTGATCTGCTGTGATTTTTTGCAATAATGGTTCTGCATATTTTTTTAGAACTCCTAGTTCATAAATTAATGCTGAATTAAACATAATATCTGCATCTTCTTGGAAGGGAAAAATATTCCGTTCCTCACCTCTTCTAACAGAGTGCCACATATTGAGAGTCGTCAGAGCATCATGAGACCGAAATTGGCTATCTCTGACAATTCTTCGTATGAGTCGTCCATCAGTAGTAGGTATACGGTTATGATTATCAATGGATAGTTGTGTTAACGCACTAATATAAATTTTTACTTTATGCTCTCTGGCAACAGCTGCCGTGAGCCTTTCATTGAGCCCATGAATCCCCTCAATAATAAGAGGTTGATCCTTTGTAATTTGAATGATATTTCCCCGATATTCCCGCTGACCATTTATAAAATTAAAAGAAGGCACGCTAACAGCCTCACCAGCTAATATTTTACATAAATGATCGTTAAAAAGTTCTAAATCAATAGCTTCAATAGCCTCAAAATCATAGGCCCCCTTTTCATCTTTGGGAGTTCGGTCACGATCAACGAAATAATTATCTAAGGATAGTGCTACAGGCCGCATAGCATTCACCCTAAGCTGAACAGTTAAACGCTGAGCAAAGGTCGTTTTACCTGATGAAGAAGGACCTGCCACTAAAATTAATCTCACTTCTTTGTGCTCAGCTACAAAATCAGCAATTTGTGCTATTTTTTTCTCATGCAATGCTTCTGCGACTCTCATAATATCCTTAATCTTACCATTTTCTACGTATTCATTTAATGTAGCTACATAACCACACTCTAAAATAGCACCCCAGCGTTCCGCCTCCAAAAATATATCTGATAGTTTTTGCTGAGGTACAAAGGCGGGCAATTGGTCAGGTGATTCTTTTTCGGGAAATCGTAAAATAAAGCCAGCGGCATGCTGCCTTAATTC
>Ga0366784_1077_pt1 | contig 13225 bp, 13 predicted proteins | sample TotcelN113001L11_FD_207063 | JGI IMG/M metagenome (GOLD analysis project Ga0366784, IMG submission 207063) | Enriched cells from coal bed in the Powder River Basin, Montana, United States - Total cells N11 rep2 HSBNCT.N11.300.1.L11 ... | reverse complement strand
CAGCAACCAGCTCCGCGGCAAGAAAAGCTTCTCTAACAGTCAGACCGCTGTGAACAGGGGTTCCGACACCCGGCGCTTCCTGGGGCGTGATTGCATCTACGTCAAAGCTGACGTGAATTCCGTCGGTTCCGCTCCCCGCAACTTCAATCGCGCGCGTCATAACCTCTGTCATTCCCAGTCGATCCACATCATGGATGGAGAAAACATGAATGCCGGATTCGGACATTCTCTTTCTTTCGTCGGGATCAATATCTCTTCCGCCCACCACGGCAACATGGTTGGGATCAACATACTTGATTTTTTCGGTGAAGGCTACCATCTTCTCCGGTCCGAATCCGGTTACTGCGGAAAGAGGCATTCCATGCATGTTTCCGCTGTGGGAAGTTTCATCGTTGTTAAAATCGCCGTGGGCATCCACCCAGATAACACCGATGTTGTTATAGTGATTTCTGGTCGCGGCAATGCTTCCGGCTGCTACGCAGTGATCGCCGCCCAAAATAACGGGGAAAGCGCCGTGATTCAACGTATCAGTAACCTTTTCAAAGAGGCTCTTGTTTGCCTCAAAGATCGGCTTGAAGTTTTTCATTTTTGGATTTTCCGTTTCCGGTTCCCCGGCGACGATATCTCCTTTATCGACAGCAGGAAAACCCAGCTCAGCGAGCTTCTCCATCAATCCGGTATAACGGATTGCCAACGGCCCCATATTAACTCCTCGCTTAGAGGCGCCTAAGTCCATCTGTATTCCGATAACATGAATGTTCTCCGTGCTTTTATCCATTTCTTACTCCTTAAATAATTTTTTAAATTCATCTTATACAATTAAAATATCAAAGTCAATCAACAGTTTGCTGTTGCATAATCATGCAATCTTATTCTACCACTTTTCTCAGAATATATTTTTGAAATCGTATTACCGGCAATCCTTTTAGAGAATAATATCGTGAAGATGGTTTGATTTGGAAAGATATATTCGATATAATAAAATTGTAACGGACTTAACGCAGGAATAATTATACTGCATGGAGGAGAAAAAATATGGATCGTATTGACGTAGTATGTATCGGCGTTGTGCTCATCGACTTACCTCTCGGGCCACTGGATGAAGGGATTTTTCATGAGGAAACCACCATGGTACCAACGATCTGTCTGACCACGGGAGGAGATGCCTTCAATGAGGCGGTCATACTGGCGAGACTGGGAAAAAGGCCGGCGTTGATGGGTCATATCGGCATGGATATGCTGGGAGACATCATCGTCAAGAGATGCAAAGAGGAAGGTGTGGATTACAGCAGGCTGAGAAGAGATTCTCAAGCGGAGACGCGGATCAATGTTGTTGTTATCGGGAAGGATGGGCAAAGACATTTTGTAAAAACACAGAATGCCGGCTCGAAAAGCTTTCGTGTTGACGAAATTGATTACGGTTTTATTGGAAAAGCTGCAGCTGTTTCCCTTGCCAGCATCTTTTGCAGCAAGCTCAGGGATTCTGAGACGATCTTAAAAATCCTGAAAACCGCCAAGGAGAGCAAAGTCGTCACCTTTGCGGATATGGTTCCCATGACAGGCGGCGAGAGCATCAATGACATTGCAGAAGCACTGACGTACCTGGATTTTTTCCTGCCAAACCAGGAGGAAGCCGCCATGTTAACAGGTCTGCAGAATCCAGATGAAATGGCAGACTGTTTGCTGCAATACGGTATAAAAAATGTCATCATCAAGCTGGGAAAGGAAGGCTGCCTGATAAAAAACAGACAGGAACGATATCAGATTCCAGCGTTTCCGGCAGATGCGGTAGACACGACAGGCGCAGGCGACAATTTTGCAGCCGGTTTCATAACCGCCGTGCTGGATGGGATGGAGCTGGAAGCCTGCGGAACCTTTGCCAATGCTGTAGCAGCAGCATCCACAGAATCAGTGGGAGCAGTGGGTGGGGTAAAGAGCAAACCGCAAGTTGAAGCCTATTTCGATAAAAAATAAAGGTTGGATAAAGCATATCGATAATAGAAACGGGAATGATAAGTCCGAGGTGATGATAAATGAAGAAAAAGAATCAAGCCAATACTAGAAAAGCAGCCGAGGAAGTAAAAGACGGCGATGTTCCGAGAACATTTGAGAAACAAAATCTTGGACACAATGCCAAGAAAGAAGGCTTGGGACCGAACACCAAAAGATAAAGGAGTATCATAACGGAGACAATTAGAAAAGCCTCGCATGATGCGAGGCTTTCGATATCATTTGCCAATTGGATCTTCTATTAACGTAGCGATCCTAAAATCGTGTTTGTGACCGGCATCAAAGGAAGTTTGAGATGCAAGGAAATGAACATGCCTGTCGCCAACAGGAATTGCTCCACCGGTTTTTCCGCAGAACGTATGGTAGTGTCCTTCATAGAAATCGGTTCGGAATCTTACTTCATGGTAGTGGTCTTTGCAACCGAACGGAATTGCTTCTCCGGACACCTTTGCAATGCGATGATTGTGGCCTTCCTGTTTCGGGCAATGCTTGCAAGGATCCTTTTTATCACATTTATCTTTTTTGTATTTATCATAATAAGGATTCCTTTCATCGTCGTCATCATAATATGGGTCCTTTTGGTCTTCGTCTTCATCATAGTCATAGCAGGGACGCTTTTTCACGTTGTCATACTCATAGTCATTATCATAGTCATAACACGGATCCTTTTTGGGTTTGTCATAATCATAGCACGGATCCTTTTTGGGTTTATCATAATCGTAGCACGGATCCTTCTTGGGTTTGTCATAATCGTAGCACGGATCCTTTTTATATTCATCACGACAAGGCCCTTTTTTGCCTTCGTCATAATAATGATCATTTTTGCAATCCGGAGCATATGGTTTTTTGACTTCGGTTACTTCAACACTGCCCTGGATTTCATGCACATGACGCTGCTGTTTGGGTCGAGGAGGAATGACGCTGTTGATTTCATTTTTAGACATTCTGAATTACTCCTTTTATTTGATATTCTGTAATCTGAATTGTTAAGCGATAAATCCGGTGGAAGCCTTCTGCAAAGCAGCAGTTTCTACTTGCGCCGGATGGAATCCGAATGAAACAAACAGAAACAGTTTGTTCCGCGACTCCTTACTTATATAATATGCGGGATTTGTCAAATCGGTTATGTATCAGTTTCGACAAATATTATTGTAAAGTATCGATAAAAATGTTATGATAATAGCGTTTGAAAAGGAGAATATGAATGACAGTATTACTTGGTGATTTTATCAATCAATTGTTTTCGAATCCGGCTCTGGTGGTTATTACACTTTTAACTTTGGGTGTAATATTAGTAAATGGATGGACAGACGCGCCAAATGCCATCGCCACCTGTGTTTCAACCCGTTCTATGGGGCCTCGTGCTGCAATATTAATGGCGGCAATATTCAATTTCTTTGGCGTATTTGTGATGACGATGTTCAATGCTACGGTAGCACAAACCATATATAAAATGGTAGACTTCGGAGGAAACTCGGAAGAAGCTTTGGTTGCTTTAAGCGCAGCGCTGTTTGCGATCGTTTTATGGGCAACGGCTGCATGGTGGTTTGGAATTCCTACCAGTGAGAGCCATGCTCTGATTGCAGGACTTTCGGGAGCAGCCATCGCTTTGCAGGGAGGCATGTCTGGAATCAATCCGGAGCAATGGATAAAGGTACTCTACGGCTTGGTTCTTTCCACGGGTATGGGTCTGGGAATGGGATGGCTGGTCGTCAAAGCGATCGAAAAAATCTTTAAGCGCCTGGATAGAAGAAAATCATATCATATTTTTAAAAATGCTCAGATCACCGGCGCAGCTGGTATGGCGTTCATGCATGGTGCGCAGGACGGACAGAAGTTCATGGGCGTATTCATGTTGGGTATTTTTTTAGCGCAGGGTGAGGCGAATGTGTCAGAATTCACGATCCCCCTCTGGCTTATGATTCTGTGCTCTGTTATTATGGCTTTAGGTACCTCCATCGGAGGATATCGAATCATCAAGTCCGTTGGAATGGATATGGTCAAGCTTGAAAAATATCAGGGATTTTCAGCGGATTTAGCTGCCGTAGTATGCCTGTTTACCGCATCTATATTTGGTTTGCCGGTAAGCACTACGCATACGAAAACAACAGCTATCATGGGTGTTGGCGCAGCGAAGAGACTCTCCTCGGTCAACTGGGGCGTGGTCAAAAGTATGGTGTCCGCCTGGATATTGACTTTCCCGGGCTGCGGAGCCATCGGTTTTATTATGGCATGGATTTTTATGAGAATATTTTAAATAGTAATACTCTACGGAGCAAATAAAAGGAGAAAATAATAAAATGGCAATAAAGAAAGATGATAGTTATTTCAGCACGTTTGTAGAATTGGTCAACTATTCCTGTGAAGCAGCAAACCTGCTAAGTGAAATTATGCATAATTTCAATCCCGACGAATTAGAGGAAAAGATGAAGCTCATGCATAATATCGAGCATGCCGGTGATGTGGAGCGCCATATCATGATGAAGAGGCTTGCAAAGGAATTTATTACTCCCATTGAACGGGAAGACATCGTTGCGATGGCTGACGCCATCGATAATGTAACGGATAACGTAGAAGATGTATTGATGCGTTTGTACATGTTCAATGTTAAGACCATGCGGGATGATGCCTTGAAAATGGCAGGCATCATAGTTAAATGCTGCGAGGCTTTGCGAGAAGCACTCAATGAATTCCATAACTTCAGGAAATCTCAAACCCTTCACGGTCTGATTGTCGAGATCAACCGGATGGAGGAAGAAGGGGATGAGCTGTTTACCAAGGCTACCCGTAATCTGTACGTGAACGGAAAGGATCCGATTGAAATGTACGGCTGGGGCCGAACCCTTCACTATATGGAAATTTGTTGTGACGCCTGCGAGGATGTTGCTGATGTAATCGAAAGCGTAATGATGAAGAACTCGTAAGAGTTCTTCTTTTTAACTTAAGTAAAGGAAACAACTTGATAAGGAGTAGCTGATGAAAAGAATAGACAATAGAGAATTTGATGAATTAAGAAAAGTGAAAATAACCAACCATTATTTGATGCACGCGGAAGGTTCCGTCCTGATTGAGATGGGAGATACCAAGGTCATTTGCACGGCGACGGTAGAGGAGAAGACAGCACAGCATCTGAAAGGCACGGGAAAAGGGTGGGTTACCGCAGAGTATGGTATGCTTCCCCGATCTACCTCGACACGTAAGCAAAGGGATTCCAGCAGGGGCAAGATCGATGGGAGAACAATGGAGATCCAGAGACTCATCGGCCGTTCCCTCCGTTCCGTAACGGATCTCGATCAGTTGGGAGAAAGGTCTATCTGGATCGACTGTGATGTGATCCAGGCGGATGGGGGAACCCGGACAGCTTCTATTACCGGTGCGTTTATCGCCATGGTGGAAGCCATGAAATGGATGAAGGAAAGCGGAAGGATTGAAACCATTCCGGTAAAGCACTTTGTATCCGCTGTTAGCGTAGGAATCGTGGGAACTGACGATGGCGACCAGATCGTCCTGGATCTGCCTTACGCCGAGGATTCCGTTGCGAAGGTAGACATGAATATTGTCATGACGGATCAGGGAGAATATATTGAAGTGCAGGGTACAGGAGAAGACGCGCCGTTTCGGCAGTCACAGCTTGACGAGATGATTTTGCTTGCAGCAAAAGGCTGCAGGGAGCTGAATAAGATTCAAAGAGAAATCCTGGGGGACTTGTAATATGCGTATCATCGCCGCGACAAAAAATAAGCATAAAATTGAAGAAATTCAGGCTATCACAAAAGAGTTTGGCATGGAGGTTATTTCCAGAGCCGCTGCGGATGTTCCCGACATAGAAATTGAAGAAGATGGAGATACCTTCGAGGAGAATTCGGAAAAAAAGGCAAGAGAGATCATGGAGCTTTGCGGTGAAATCACCATTGCAGATGATTCGGGATTGATGGTGGACGCGCTGGGAGGTGCTCCGGGGGTCATTTCTGCGCGGTTTGCAGGAGAAGATGGAAACGATTTCAAGAACAACGAAAAGTTGCTTGCACTTCTTTCCGATGTGTCGCCGGAAAACCGCACTGCACGATTTGTATCGGTCATCACCATGGTGTATCCAAACGGCAGAAAAATTGTTGCAAGAGGTGAGTGCGAAGGGCATATGATATATCAACCGAAGGGGAGCAACGGATTCGGCTATGATCCCTTGTTTGTTCCTGTGGGCTATGACCGCACCTTTGCAGAACTTTCAGGGACAGAGAAGAATCAGATTAGCCATAGGGCCATCGCTCTGCAAAATTTGAGAAAGAAGCTGACGGAAGAGGGAGTATGAAAAATAGAAGATTTCTCAACATGACACTGTTGATCATAAAAAGAATGACCGATCCATATTATCAGGGGGTAGCAGCTGAGCTGGCTTTTTTCTTTCTGCTGTCCATGGTGCCCATTGCCATCATTCTGGGAGAGGTTATGGGGGTATTCTCAATTTCCATGGGGGTCATCCGGGATCTACTGTCCCAATATGTTTCCGCCGACATATATGAAAATCTGTCCACTTATTTGACTTATACCCCATCAGGGGCAATTAGTGCCGTGTTTATTGTGTTTGCATTATGGGCCGCATCCAAAGCGCAGTATTCCATGATGCGGATTTCGAACTATTCCTTTACCGGGCATCCTTCAGGTGGAAGAAGCTGGTTTAGGGAGCGGATTCGAGCAATCAAGACCATTTTAATCACGTTGTTTACCCTGGTGTTTAGCTTACTGATCCTGGTTTACGGCGAAATTATCATCAGCATTTTTACCGCCTATGTCAAACAATTTCTTAATTTGGACTTTACCTTCGACGACGTATGGTTTGTCCTGCGCTGGCCTGTCGCTATGGCACTGTATTTTCTGATGATCAGCTACAATTATTACGTGCTCCCCTCGGAAAGAATCCGGTTCCGAAAAATACTACCGGGCAGTATTGTAGCCTCTGCCGGCATGCTGCTGGCAACATGGATTTATTCTTATTATGCGGACATTTTCGCAAACTATGACCTGCTTTACGGAAGCTTGGCGGCAATTGTCGCGCTGCTCTTCTGGTTCTACATTCTGGGATATATTCTGGTCATAGGAATCCAGGTCAATGTTGTATGGGAAGAAACAAAAAAACCACGGTAGTTCATCTGGAAAACTGCCGTGGTTTTACTTGGGTATCTTTAAATTACTCTGACTGCAATGATTCCATTCACATTCAGCGCCTTTTTCAGTTCGGTTTCGTCGATCTCAGAATCGATGTCGATGAGGGTATATGCTAGGTCGCCCTTGCTTCGATTGTTAAGATCACTGATATTGATGTTCATGTCTGCTAAGATCCCTGTTATTTTACCGAGCATCGCGGGGATATTTTTATTCAGGACAGCAATTCTGTTTCTTGAAGTACTGACGCCCAGCGTACAATTTGGGAAGTTGACCGAATTGCTGATGTTGCCGTTTTCGAGATAATCCATCAGCTGATCAACCGCCATTCTGGCGCAGTTTTCCTCTGATTCCTTTGTTGAAGCGCCAAGGTGCGGGATACAGATGGCCTCGTCGATGCAAAGAATTTCTTGGGAAGGAAAGTCCGTTATATACTTTCTAACCTTTCCGTTTTCCAATGCTGCAATGAGATCCGATTCATTGACAATCTGATCTCTGGAGAAGTTCAGCAAGCAGACGCTGTCTTTCATCAAGTTGAATCTTTTTTCATCGAATAGTTCTTTCGTATTATCCATGAAAGGTACATGGATCGTAATATAGTCGCATTTCGGCAGAATCAGATCCAAGGACTCATATACCTCTACCGAACGGGATAGTTCATGGGCGGATTGAACGGACATATACGGATCATAACCGATGACGTGCATCCCGAGACTCTCCGCCGCATTTGCGACCATAACGCCGATGGCCCCAAGCCCAACCACACCGAGCACCTTTCCTTTAATTTCATGACCTGAAAATTGGGATTTATTTTTTTCGACCGTTTTCGAAATGTCCTCCGTCAGGGTTTTGGTCCAGGCGATTGCGCTGGACAGATTTCTCGCTGACATGAGAATCGCTGTGAGGACCAGTTCCTTTACTGCATTCGCATTTGCACCGGGAGTATTGAAAACAACAATTCCTTTTTTCGAGCAGAGATCAACGGGGATGTTATTAACTCCCGCACCGGCTCTTGCAATTGCAAGCAGCTTCTCTGGCAACTCCATGGAATTCATATCCTGGCTCCTGACGAGAATGGCATCTGCGCCCTTTACCTCATCGCTGATAGCATATCGATCGCTGAAACGTTCCAAACCTTTGTGTGATATCTTATTTAGGGTTGCTATCTTATACATTTTTCTATTCTCCTGATTCGTTTTTTTTATTAGTATTGCAAATTTCTATATATCTTGGATAAAATTATAGCACTTTACCGATATGCCGTAAAGTGCTATAATAATATATTAATAATTAAAATAGGGGGGAATTTATGATGAGTAACGGAAAAAGAGTATACAATTTTTCGGCAGGCCCCTCCATGCTGCCTCTTGAGGTGATGGAACTTGCTGCCAACCAATTGACCAACTACAACGACTGCGGAATGTCTGTCATGGAAATGAGCCATCGCTCAGCAGAATTTGAAGAAATCCTTCACTCGGCAGAAAGTAATTTACGAGAGATTATGCATATTCCGGAGAATTATAAGGTGCTATTTCTGCAGGGCGGCGCTACGCTGCAGTTTTCCATGGTTCCGATCAATCTACTCCGTAATTCGAAAAAGGCAGATTATATCGTAACCGGTGCCTGGGCGAAAAAAGCTGCCGAAGAAGCAGTGAAATTCGGTGAAATCAAGGTAGTCGCGTCGTCGGAGGAAAACAATTTTACCTATATTCCTGAGGTGAAACGGGAAGACTTTACACAAGATGCTGACTATGTCCATATCACATTAAACAATACAATTTACGGAACGAGATATCCATATATTCCTGATACAGGAAACATCCCTTTGGTAGGAGATCTCTCCTCCTGTATCTTATCCGACGAAGTAGACGTTTCCAAATTTGGATTGATCTATGCAGGCGCGCAGAAAAATATTGGCCCGGCAGGCGTTGTCATTGTGATCATCCGAGAGGATCTTATTGGCTTTGCACCGGAGAATACACCGGTCTATCTGGACTATAAAATCCACATGAAAAATGATTCCATGTACAATACCCCTCCGACCTTTGGGATTTATATGGCGGGAGAAATATTTAAAAATATCAAAAAATCTGGCGGAGTGGCCGCTATGGAAAAGTTCAACAGGGAAAAGGCGAAAAAACTCTATGATTATATCGATGAAAGCAGCCTTTACAGCTGTCCGGTGACGGTGAAAGACCGATCCTTGATGAATGTGGTCTTTGTAACAGGAGAGGAAGCGCTGGATAAGAAATTTACCTCGGAGGCGAAAGCTGCCGGTCTGCATAATCTGGGCGGGCATCGTTCCATCGGAGGCATGAGAGCCAGTATATATAATGCAATGCCAATGGAGGGTGTGGATACGCTGATCGCCTTCATGAAAAAATTTGAAACGGAAAACAGAAAATAAAAGCAAAAATATCTATGGAGAGAGACGATGAAATATTTGATATTGGTACCCGACGGAGCAGGCGATGAGGAAATTGCTATGCTGGGGAATAAAACCCCGTTGCAGGTAGCAAACATTGAGCATATGGACCAATTGGCACAAAAAGGTATGGTCGGCCTGGTGAGAACCATACCACCGGGAATCGCGCCGGGAAGCGATGCGGCAAATCTATCTGTAATGGGCTACGATCCGGCCGTTTATCATACGGGACGATCACCGCTGGAAGCTGCAAGTATGGGAATCGAAATGGTGGATACGGATGTAGCCTTTCGGACGAACCTGGTAACCCTCAAGGGAGAAGGCAGCTATGAGGATCTCACCATTGAAGATCATAGCGCCGGAGACATTACAAGCGAAGAAGCAAAGGTCCTGATGGAATATATCGAGGAACAGTTTGGAACCAACCGGCTCCGATTTTATCCGGGTGTAAGCTATCGACATGCCATGATTATAAAGAACGGTTCAACGGAGTATGATTTGACACCGCCCCATGATGTACTGACACAGAGAGTGGGAGATCATCTGCCAAAAGGAAGCGGATCAGAATTTATTACTGAAATGATGAAAAAAAGTTATGCACTTCTGTCCGCGCATCCCATCAATAAAGAACGCGAAAGGAAAGGACTCAATCCTGCCAACTCCATTTGGATATGGGGACAGGGCACGAAACCGAAGCTTTCTTCCTTCTATGATAAATATGGAATCAAAGGAACCGCAATTTCAGCCGTTGACTTAATCAAGGGCATTGCTCTTTGTGCCGGTCTTTCTTCCGTGGATGTGGAAGGAGCAACGGGAACCATTCACACGAATTTCGGGGGGAAGGCAAGGGCTACGATTGAAGAGTTTGAAAGAGGACAGGATTTCGTCTACCTCCATCTGGAGGCACCAGACGAATGCTCCCACCAGGGTGACCTGGAAGGGAAAATCAAATCCCTTGAGTTGATTGACCAATTGGTTTTTAAACCGATTCTGGATTATCTCTACTCCAGCGGGGAAGCCTTTCGAGTGCTTATCGTTCCGGATCACAGGACACCAATCGCGATTCGTACACATACTGCAACGCCGGTTCCTTATGTGCTGTACGACAGTGAAAAAGTCGTCGTACAGGATCCGGAAAGGACGTTTGATGAAGAGGTGGGGAAAAAAGGACGATTTTTTGAGAATGGATTTGAATTGACGGATTACTTTTTTGCGAAATAGGAAACATGTTTCTTATCCGGCAAAAAGGGAGTTCATAAAATAAACATGGGGATATTATGAAAAGATTAGTTTCAATCATTTTAACAATATTAGTTATCATTCATGCAGCACCAATCGTTTCCTTTGGAACGACGGAACCGCCTGCAATACTAGCGGAGACAGCAGTTGTAATTGATGCAAAAACCGGGCAGGTGCTTTATGACAAGAACATGAATCAGCAAAGGGAGCCTGCCAGCACCACAAAGACCTTAACCGCACTGCTCGCTTTGGAAAATCTAGATCTGAACAAAATTGTTACCATTGACGCAGAAACGCCTTTTACAGAGGGGAGCAGGATCTATCTACTAGAAGGGGAAAATGTGACGGTAGAGCAGCTCTTATACGCGCTGGTCACTGAGTCAGCCAATGATGCGGCGGTAGCACTCGCAAAGGAAATCGCAGGAAGCGTTCCGGCCTTTGCCGAAATGATGAACAAAAAAGCTGCAGAACTCGGAGCGGAAAGTACGCACTTTATCAACCCCAACGGGTTGCATGAAGAGGGCCATCTGTCGACAGCCTATGATCTGGCCATGATTGCAAAAGAGGCGATGAAGGACGAGACCTTTAGAGAACTCGTAATGACATATCGCTATATCATGCCCGCCACAAATATGCAGGAAACGCGTTATTTGTACAACACAAACCGACTGATTTACGATGAGAGAACCAAGATTGTCGTTAACGGCGTACAAAGAACACCGAAATACGAGGATGTAACGGGAATAAAGACAGGCTATACCAGTCACGCAGGGGGCTGTCTCATATCCGGGGCGAAGCGCGGGGATACAGAACTGATTGCTGTTGTTATGAAATCAACCGACCTAGGGCGCTTTGCAGATTCAATTGCCTTGTTGGATTATGCTTTTGCAAACTATAAAAGCGTAAAAGCGATGGATGCCGGCACAATCTTGGGAGAAATCCCTGTTAAACGCGGCATGGAACGAAAAGTGCAGGTGGTGGCGTTGGGAGATGCCTATACAACACTTCCCATTGAAGCTTCCGATTCTGTGGTAGATACAAAGATTATATTGGATAATAAGGTACAGGCACCGATCGCAAAGGGCCAGAAGGTTGGCGTTGTTGAGATTTATGAAGGCGATCAGCTCGTCGGAACAGTCGATGCAGTGACCGCAAGCGATATTCCGGAAGGTGGAATTTTATCCATCATCGGACTATCCAATGAGACGGCGAAGGTGATCGAAACATCCTTTGCCGGAGTATTGATCCTCATTGTGCTGCTGTTTGCGGCCTATGTGGTATTAAAGAGAAGACAGATCCGAAGAAGAAAGCTGAGACGCATGGAGAGGGCAAACCGATACATGAGTCAAGGCGATCTGCCCAGATACGGCGAACGCTGGCGTTAATAAAATTTTGGAATTGAATCATTGAAAAGCAACAAATCCCATCAAAGGCCTGGCCTACAGATGGGATTTGTTTATTCAGTTGACAGGAAATCGGTTGGATTTCCTGTGTAGGCAGCAATTCCGAGTCATCATTTATGTGGAATTGTTACATTGGCACAATCAAAATCAGGATTGAGAAGGGAGGTGAGCGCGAATGTTCCTAATGTTGCGATATTCAGCGCTTTATACATCTCTGACTTGCCACCGGCCACCATATCCAATTCCAAATCGGACAATTCACCATCATTTTGTTTTTTAAGGTCTCCAAAGAATGCCAGCATTTCTTCCTCTGTAATCGCATAACCTGCATCTTTTGCAAAAGCAGTCAGCTTTTCTTCTGTTGCTTCTTGCCCTGCTTTTTCTGCATCCCCCAGAATTGCATAGAACTCTTTTTTCAGATTTTCATCTACTGATACTTTCTCATACAGTTCTTTCATTTGAGACATGACGTATTCCTCCTTTTAAAAGTGATAAAATAGTACGACCTGTTTCGAAGGTATTTCCATATATTGCTACAGTATCATATACGGATATCGAAGTCCAATATTACACTACAATTTCAATTCCATAAATCGTGTTCCTTGAATCGGATTGTACACATAAGGGTCAATATCGTAGAATCCGAAGGATGTGTATAGGTCTTGTGCTTTTTTCATCGACGGCAGAGTATCAAGTCTCATAGAACCGTAACCCAGTTTCGTTGCATCTTCAATTGCCATAGTAATCAGCTTTTTACCAATTCCAAACCCTTGGTATTTTTCGCGGACGTAGAGCCGTTTCATTTCACATACATTTTCGGAAATCTTTCGAAGCGCAATGCACCCAGCCGGATAATCATCAAGGAGTGCCATGATTAAAACCCCATCAGGAGGACCATACTTTCCGGGTAACGATTTGAGCTCTGCTTCAAAATTCTGAAAACCAAGATCGATGGGCAAGGATTCAGCATACTCTAAAAACAGTTGTT
>Ga0366784_1076_pt1 | contig 13606 bp, 12 predicted proteins | sample TotcelN113001L11_FD_207063 | JGI IMG/M metagenome (GOLD analysis project Ga0366784, IMG submission 207063) | Enriched cells from coal bed in the Powder River Basin, Montana, United States - Total cells N11 rep2 HSBNCT.N11.300.1.L11 ... | reverse complement strand
TTGCAGCGACGCGTCGTTCAGCTTCAGTTTTTCGAGCGAATCGCGCAACGCGTCGTACTGATTGGCTTCGACCGGAAACAGTCCGGCAAACACCTGTGGCTGTACTTCCTTGAAACCGGGTAGCGGGACGCTGGAAGGCTTGGCGGCCAGCGTGATGGTGTCGCCCACCTGGGCAGATTTGAGTTCCTTGACCCCGGCAATGATGAAGCCGACCTGACCCGCGGAAAGCGAATCGCGCGAGATCGACTTGGGCGTAAAAACACCGACATTCTCAACCAGATGCTGGGCGCCGGTCGCCATGAAGAGAATTTTGTCCTTGGGGCGCAGCGTGCCGTTCTTGACGCGTACCAGCATCACGACGCCGACATAATTGTCGAACCAGGAATCGATGATCAACGCCTGCAGCGGCGCATCGGGATCACCCTTGGGCTGCGGCACCTTGGCGATCAACTGCTCCAGAATATCCTGAATGCCTTCGCCGGTCTTGGCCGAACAGCGCACTGCATCCATCGCTTCCAGCCCGATCACATCCTCGATTTCCTCAATTGCGGATTCCGGGTTGGCGGAAGGAAGATCGATCTTGTTCAGCACCGGCAGCACTTCGACATCCAGATCAAGGGCGGTATAGCAATTGGCGACGGTCTGCGCCTCGACACCCTGAGATGCGTCCACGACCAGCAACGCACCCTCGCACGCCGACAGCGAGCGGCTGACTTCGTAGCTGAAGTCGACATGCCCCGGAGTATCGATCAGGTTCAGGTTATAAATCTGGCCGTCGCGCGCCTTGTAGGTCAGCGCTGCAGTCTGCGCCTTGATCGTGATGCCGCGCTCGCGTTCGAGATCCATCGAATCGAGCACCTGCGATTCCATTTCGCGATCGGACAGACCGCCGCACAACTGAATGATGCGGTCAGCCAGCGTCGACTTACCATGGTCGATATGGGCGATAATGGAAAAGTTACGGATGTTATTCATCAAGCTCGGCAATTGCAAAAAGGGCGCCCGCCAAGAGAAAAATTCCCGAATGAGCGCCCGTTAAGGATGGTCGTGGTGTATTGAACGCCTATTTTACCGGATTTTGCGCAAAAAAACGGCAGCCTTGGCCAATTATGAATGAGGCGGCCCACTTTAAGGCCGCGAGCCAATATCAAAAAAGAAAGCCACATGGGATGCAGACCGCATGGGGCGCAGCAACGGTAAGCGAAGCGGCCGAAGCGGCAGCGCACAACACAGCCCGTCGCTCACGCCGCCCTTGTTGATCAACAGCTCTCTAGCGCTTGCCCGACTTTGCCGGCACTCCACCCTTGCGATGATTGCTGGCACCGGCGAACTTGCCGGCTTGCGGGTTTGATTGCTTTCGTCCGGCAGGCTTGCGTCCCGGCGCGCTTGGCGTTGTTGACGCCCCGGCTTGAGGCGTGTGGCGGGAAACGCCCGGACTGCGGCCGAAGCTGCCAACAGGAGCCGACTTCCAGGCCGGCACCAAGTGGTTCGGGCCGTTGCCGATCAGGTCGGGGCGACCATTTCGGCGTAGCCACTCGCGCAGGATTTGCCAGTTTTCCGGGTCGTGATAGCGCAAGAAGGCCTTATGCAGGCGACGCACCTGCCCCTTCTTCACGGTCTCGACCGCCTCGGAGTCCCGGTCAACCTTGTGCAGCGGATTCTTGCCGCTGTGGTACATCGCGGTCGCCAATGACAGCGGCGTTGGCACGAACGTTTGAACCTGATCCAGCTTGAAATCGTTCTTTTTCAGCCACAGCGCCAGGTTGAGCATGTCCTCGTCGGTCGTACCAGGATGGGCGGCGATGAAATACGGAATCAGGTACTGTTCCTTGCCGGCCTCCCTGGAAAAACGCTCGAACAGGCGGCGAAAATCTTCGTATGCGCCGATGCCCGGCTTCATCATTTTCGACAGCACGCGTTCTTCCGTATGCTCCGGCGCGATCTTCAACAGACCACCGACGTGATGCGTTGCCAGTTCGCGCACGTATTCGGGTGAGCGCACCGCCAGATCGTAGCGCACGCCGGACCCAATCAGGATTTTCTTGACGCCGGGAAGCTCTCTAGCCTTCTTATAGAGCGAAATCAGCTTGCTGTGATCGGTGTCGAGATTGACGCAGATGCCGGGATATACGCACGACAGGCGGCGGCACACGCGCTGCACATTCGGATCCTTGCACGCCATGCGATACATGTTCGCGGTCGGGCCGCCCAAGTCGGAAATGGCCCCGGTGAAGCCCTCAGTCTTGTCGCGCACCTCCTCGATTTCGCGCAGGATCGACGGCTCGGAGCGGCTCTGGATAATGCGTCCCTCGTGTTCGGTGATCGAGCAGAAGGAGCACCCCCCGAAGCAGCCGCGCATGATGGTGACCGAGAAGCGGATCATTTCCCACGCAGGAATGCGTTCGCCATTGTAGGACGGATGTGGCGCACGGGCGTACGGCAGGCCGTAGACGCGGTCCATCTCGTCCATCGCCAGCGGGAACGGCGGCGGATTAAGCCACACGTCGCGCTCACCATGTGCCTGCGCCAAGGCGCGTGCATTGCCCGGGTTCGATTCCAGGTGCAGAACACGCGATGCATGCGCATACAGCACGGGGTCGCTTTCCACCGCCTCGTAGGACGGAAGGCGCACCAAGGTCCGGGCGTCTTGGCGCTGCCGCGCGGCCCGGCGCTCTTCCTGGGTCTGGATCACGACGGGCTTTTCTTCCTGCACACTCGACGAAGCGGTGGCACATGGGGCCGTTTGCTGCTCGGTGGCGTAGGGGTTGATGTGCCTGTCGACCTTGCCGGGTTTGTCGACGCTCGTGGAATCTATCTCCCCCCAATTCTCGGCCGGCCTCCAGCCGTGCGGCACCATGAAAGCAGTGCCGCGCAAGTCGCGGATAGCGTCGATCTTTTCGCCAGCCGCCAAGCGATGCGTCAACTCGACCAGGGCGCGCTCGGCATTGCCAAACAAAAGAATATCAGCCTTGGAATCGGGCAGAACCGAGCGCCGCACCTTGTCCGACCAGTAGTCGTAATGCGCCACGCGGCGCAGACTCCCTTCGATGCTACCTGCGACAACAGTCACACCAGGATATGCCTCTTTCGCACGCTGCGCGTACACAGTCAAGGCGCGATCCGGCCGCTTGCCTGCCGTGCCGCCCGGCGTGTAGGCGTCATCCGAACGGATCTTGCGCTCGGCGGTATAGCGATTGACCATCGAATCCATATTGCCGGCAGTGACACCGAAGTACAGCCGCGGCCGCCCCAGCGCGCGGAACGGCTGCGCCGAGCGCCAGTCCGGCTGGCTGATGATGCCGACGCGGAATCCCTGCGCCTCCAGCAGCCGCCCGACTATCGCCATACCGAAGCTGGGATGGTCGATGTAGGCGTCGCCCGTCACCAGGATCACATCGCACTGATCCCAGCCGAGGGCATCCATTTCGGCGCGCGACATCGGCAGGAACGGCGCAGCATCCTGAGGCCGTGGACGTTTCTGCGTGTAGGAGAACAGGTTTTTCGGTGGCGAGGTCATAAAAAGGCTGCAAAAGTACAACTCTCTATTTTACAGGTCGTAGTGAGCGCGCGCTGGTGAGGAAGGCAATGCCAAGCAGGTTCTCCGGATTTGTTCGCGTTGACCATGGTTATCGTGAGTATTGATATCCTCAACTGTTTATCTTGACCCGTCGAGCCCGTTCAAAGTCATCGATTGCAGGAAGGTGGCGCAGAGGAAGCTTGCCCAGCAATTGAGTGTAGTTGCTGATAGCTCGATCGATTGTATCCGTTGCCTCTTCCTCGGCGTCGAAAGAAACCGTTCGATCACCGTGCCCCCGTTTATGTTTGACCGAGTTGAGCGGTTCATTCATTCGGTCTTTGACCCACTTCTCTAACTGTGCCCTCTCTAGCTCATCCTTTGGTAGGCTGATGTGTAAAAAGAGCGAGGCAATGCTGTCAATTGCTGGAGTCAGCTTATGCTCTGGAGCCTTTAAATACACGGCGAACACCTCTTCTGCGGCGCCCGCCAAGTGAATCGCAGCATATAAACCAGTACCAGACAGGAAGGCTGTTATGGCCCAATCGAGGAGCTCAACCGCAACCTCATATTTTGGAGTCTCCATGCTCTGCATCTGTGTGGCTGAATTAATTACATGCCTCATAATATAATTTCTTTTATACAACAATATTGCGTTTAAATTGCGTGCAATCCCGGTTGCCGCCTTATTAGCGACTACCTGCTTTTGTCCCACGAACTCGCACCCCTAAAGGAAAGCATGGGAAAATAGCTGCGCTTGTTACACCCAACCTATAAAGAACGAATGATGAGCCAATTCCCCGCCTGCCCCAAATGTCAATCAACCTTTACCTACGAAGACGGCAGCATGTTCGTCTGCCCGGAATGCGGGAATGAGTGGTCTGCCAGCGAGGCTGCGCCTGCCGATACTGATTCGAAGGTCGTGAAGGATGCCAATGGCAATGTACTGAATGACGGCGACACGGTGACCGTTATCAAGGATCTGAAGATCAAGGGCTCTTCGCAGGTAGTCAAAGTGGGCACCAAGGTACGGGGTATCCGCCTGGTCGAGGGAGATCATGACATCGACTGCAAAATCGACGGCATCGGCCCCATGAAGCTGAAATCGGAGTTCGTCAAAAAGGCCTAAGGTATAATTCGAGGCCCCGCCGGCCCGCTTGCTACCCCAGCGGCAACATGATCAAAACGGCCAAGCCCCCATATTCTCTGTTCTTCAATTGCAGCGTGCCGTCGTGGCGCTTGATGACGCGATCGACTATGGCCAAGCCTAAACCGGCGCCGTTGGCCTGGCCACGGGCGGCGTCCAGCCTGGCGAAGGGATGGAGCAGCCGCTTCAGTTCCGCTTCCGGCACGCCAGGTCCACGGTCAGAAATCTCAACCAAGGCCTTGCCGCTCTTGTCCGTCAGGGAGACCAGCACTTCGGCCTGACTGTCTTCCGCCATCTTGCCGTAGCGGCGCGCGTTTTCGAGCAGATTGTCGAACACGCGCCGCAGTTCGGTCGCGTTGCCTCGCACGAAAACGTTTTTTTCCAAGGCGACCTCGATCTCGATACCGGGAATGCGCTCCGCCTCGCGCGCGGCATCCGACAAAGTCTCGCTCAGGTCTACCAGGGTAAAATCCGAGCGTTCCGCCGACCTGGCATATTCCAGGAACTGGCCGATGATCAGATCGATTTGATGGATATCTGATCGCAGGCCGGCCCTCTCGTCTTCGGTCAGATTGGCCATTTCCAGTTCGAGTTGCATGCGCGCCAGTGGCGTTCGCAGGTCGTGCGAGATGCCCGCCAGGATCAGGGCTCGGTCGGATTCGAGCCGGGTCAGATCGCTGACCATGTGGTTGAAGCTGCTGTTCGCCTGACGTATTTCAACCGGACCTACTTCGGGAAGGGGCGGGGGCGTTTCGCCCCGTGCCATCGAGCGCGCGGCAGAGGCCAGGCGCGACAACGGCAGGTTGATCAGGCGCGAGATGAAGCCCGCGCCCAGCAGCGACAGCAACAACACTATCGCGCCCCAGCCGAACCATTGCAACCCAGAAACGCGCTCGAAGCGACGCCGCTCCAGCATCAACCAGTATTCGTCGTCATCCTCGAGCTTGAAGCTGATCCAGAAGCCTGGAATGTCGTTCACTTTGGCGGCGAACTTGGTATCCTGGCCCAGCTTGTCGCGCACACTTTTTTGCAGGCGTTCCAGCAGGGCGTCGTCCGACAGCGGTTCGATCCGGTCGCTGGTTTCCAGCGGATAGACGCGAATGCCCTCGTTGCTGGCCAGGTCAAACAGCAGTTCGCGCCGCAGGTCAGGTGCAGAATGGGCGAGCGCAGCACGCGTGATCGTGACCATCGATACCAATTGCGCCGCGAATTGCTGCGCCACTGGACCGCGCTCCACGAAGCGAAAGCTGGCAACCCAGGTGCCCATGCTGATCGCCAGCAGAAAGCCGAGCAGGAAAAAGGTACGCCAGAAGAGTCCACTTCTGATCCAGGACAGCCGTGACGGCGAGAAGGGCATTCGATCGTGTGAAAGGCCGAGAAACGGCTACTTCTGCTGGCCGTCAGGAATGAAAACATAGCCTAAACCCCACACGGTCTGAATATAGAAGGGGTTGGCCGGATCGGGTTCGATAAGCTTTCTGAGACGGGAGATCTGCACGTCCAGGCTGCGGTCGAACACTTCGTATTCTCGGCCCCGCGCCAGGCTCATCAGCTTTTCGCGCGAAAGCGGCTGGCGCGCATGACGGGCGAAAACCTTCAGCACGGAGAACTCGCCTGTAGTCAGGGGCACAACCTCGCCGTTCCTCCTCAGGGTGCGCGTGCCCAAGTCGAGGATAAATTCGCCGAAAGCAAAATTCTGGGGAGTTTCCGACGGCGAACCCGGAGCTTCGTCCGGCCCCTTGCGGCGCAGCACCGCGCCGATGCGCGCTACCAGCTCGCGCGGATTGAAAGGCTTGGGGAGATAATCGTCGGCGCCCATTTCCAGGCCGACGATGCGGTCGGTGTCCTCGCCCTTGGCGGTTAGCATGATGATCGGCGTCTTGTCGCCGCCGCCGCGCAGGCGTCGGCAGATGGAAAGCCCATCTTCTCCCGGCAGCATCAGGTCGAGCACAAGAAGATCAAAGCGCTCACGCATCCAGAGCTTGTTCATCGCTTGGGCGTTCTCGGCGGTAACGACGGCAAATCCCTGTTCAGTCAGGTAGCGTCGAAGCAAGTCGCGCAGGCGGGCATCATCGTCCACCACAAGGATTTTTGCCTGATGAGCGGAATTTGCTAAAGGCTGTGACGAGACCATTAAACTCTCTCGATTATTCTTGATACCGCTTATGTTAACCCCAGATAGAATACAGCAAAACCCGTGGCCGGTTTGACATTACAGTATGTTACATACTTTACCCGCGGTTCCTTCTCTTCATGCTCGCGCCGCATTAAACTATTTGAAACCAATGCCTGCCGACTTGCTCTGTTTTGCCGACTTTATTTCACATGATCCTTAATCGAGTCCTCATGAATTTCCTGACCGGCCTGCTTCTAAGCATGACCGTCGGAGCTGTGCTGGCGCAACCCCGCTGGATGACCGAACAGGAGCAGCCTCAAGCGGCCAGACGGCAGGAGGCTCGGGAAATGAGGCGTGGCGAAATGCGTGCTGCCCGGGATGAAGCCGTAACGATGCCGCGCCGAGGCAAGTTCAGCAAGGAAGTGTTTCGGGGGCAGGATGATGCAGCCCCACCCCGGCAAAACAACAAAATGTCGCCTGACGAACGGCGCGCGCTGCGACGTCAGATCAGCGAAGCCAACCGTTCCCTCCCCTACGGCCGCTAGCGACGAATCGGCGCTTAACCCACATTTCCATTGCTTCCGATTCATGGCATAATTCTGGGTTTGACGAGCCAGCCTGGCTTAAACAGGCTATTTCCCACTCGGGCAAGTGTCCGGCAATCGGGTCAGGAAGCAGTGCGACCGACGAAGTGCCGTTTGGCTACCCAAACTATCAAAGGCAAGAGCATGAAAGAAGGCATTCACCCCAATTACCGCGACGTCGTATTTCACGATGTTTCCTGCGATTTCAAATTCGTCGGCCGTTCGACCATTCAGACGCGCGAAACCATCAACTTCGAAGGCAAGGATTACCCCCTGATCAAAGTCGAGGTATCCTCGGAATCGCACCCGTTTTATACCGGCAAGCACAAAATTGTGGACACCGCCGGCCGCGTGGAGAAATTCCGCCAGAAATTCGGCAAGGTCGGCTCCAAGACGCAGCAAGGCTAATTCAGCGCGTTGCGAAATAGGCAGCTACGGCTGCCTTTTTTGTTTTCGAAGGGAAGCCTTTTTGCCAATTCTGTATCAAAATAGCGCGCATGCCTTTTAACCCCCCCAGCGCCGATCTCCCCTTGAAACCCGTACGCCTGCCGGCGTCCGCGACGCTCATGCTGCCGCGCTGGGGTCTGATCCTGCTGTGCCTGATGTACATTCTGCCCGGACTGATTGGGCGCGATCCCTGGAAGTACGACGATGCCGCCAGCTTCGGTGTCATGTGGACCATGGCGCATGGCGGCCTCAGCGATTGGCTTTGGCCTAACATTGTCGGCGAACCGATGGCCCAGGAGGGCCCGTTCGCATTCTGGCTCGGTGCCATCTGCATCAAGTTGTTCGGCTGGATTCTGGGCGACGCGCTCGCCGCCCGAATCGCCCCGCTGAGCTTCTTTTTTCTCGGCGCCGTTTCCCTGTGGCGCGCTGCATTCCTGCTGGGCCGCCGCGCCGAGGCGCAACCGATGCGCCTGGCATTTGGCGGCCAGCCCGAACCCGACGCGTATGGGCGTGTTCTGGCCGACGGTGCCCTGCTGATTTACATCGGCTGCATCGGCTTGCTGCTGCACAGCCATGAAACTCGCGCCGAATCCCTGTTCGTGGCGCTCTCCGCCCTCACGCTGTATTTCGCCGCCCGCTACGTCAAGCGACCTTCGCTGCGAATCGCCTGCCTGCTGGGCCTGACACTGGGCTGCACAACGCTGACACGCGGCTGGACGGTTCCCCTGGCGCTCTGGCTGAGCCTGTTTGCCTGCTTCCGCCTGTTGAAACTCGAAAGCATCAGGACCGTTCGACATCTTTTGATCGCACTCGCCATTGCGCTCGGCGTCGTGTCGATCTGGGTAATTCCGGTTTGGGTGCTGCACCCTTTCAACAGCACCCCCCTGCCGCAATGGATGGACTGGAATTATGCCCAGCTTGGGCTGCCTAACCTCGCGTCACTCTGGTACCTGTTGAAAAATGGCACTTGGTTCTTCTGGCCGGCATGGCCATTCGCGATCTGGGCCATATACGCCTGGCGCCGGCAAATACTGTCGCTGCACGTTCTGCTGCCACTGACCTTCGCTGTAGCACTTCTCCTGCTGACTCTGATTGACCCGCGTGCTGACGAAGCATCGCTCTTGCCGATGCTTCCGCCGCTGGCCGTTCTGGCCGCCTTTGGACTGCCGACCATGAAGCGCGGCGCGATCAATGCCGCCGACTGGTTTTCCCTCATGACGCTGTCCGCCTGCGCCGGCTTCATCTGGATCGGCTGGATCGCCAAGCAGACCGGCTGGCCGGAACAGATTGCGCGCAACGCCTTCAAGCTGGCGCCAGGTTTCAAGCCGGAATTCAGCTTTATTGCGTTTATAGCGGCGGCCGCTGCCACCGTGTTCTGGTTCCTGCTTGTCGCCTGGCGGCTATCGCGCCAGCCAGGCGTGCTCTGGCGAGCGGTGGTGCTGTCCTCTGGCGGCATTATCCTGTGCTGGCTGCTCTTGACCACGCTTTGGCTACCCTGGATCAATTACGGGCGGAGTTACGCCAGCGTGGCGCAGGAAATCGCGCAAAAGCTGCCGTCGGATAAATACTGCGTCGAAACCAACGTCAACGGAGCCATCCGCGCATCCCTGGCCTATTTGGGCGACATCCGCTTTGCCGGATTCAATGAGGTCAACTGCGAGTTCGTGCTGCGGCAAGCGTACCCGCGTAAGAAGCGTACCGATCCCGTGCTTTACCCGCCGGTCGAAGGAAAAACGGCCGTTCTCTGGGACGGTCATCGCCCTGCCGACCGTGACGAACGTTTCCGCCTATACCAGCGCGTCAAATAATGCCGCAACACAATTCGCGCAGCGACACCGCCCGCATTGCCGGCCTGGCTTGGCCCATTCTTATCGGCCAGGTTGCCGTCATTGCCAACGCCGTGATGGACACCATGATGGTAGGGCGCTTTTCAGTCACCGACCTTGGCGCGCTGGCGATTGGCGCTTCGATCTACGTCAGCATCTTCGTCGGACTGAACGGCGTACTTCAAGCCCTCTCCCCTACTGTCGGCCAGCTTTACGGCGCCTTGCGCCATGCTGAAATTGGCGCCGAAGTGTGCCAGGGCGTATGGCTGGGCTTGTTCCTGGCGCTGCTCGGATCGCTGCTGCTGCTTTTTCCGCAGCCGCTGCTGACGATCTCTCAGGCGTCGCCCGAACTGGCCGCCAAAGCCACGGCCTACTTGCGAACGCTAGCACTAGCGCTTCCGGCGACGCTTGGCTTCATCGTCTACGCCGCGCTTAACCACGCCATGGGCAAACCCAAGATGGTGATGGCGCTCCAGGTAACCGGTCTGGCGCTGAAAATCCCGCTCAACGCCCTTTTCATCTTCGGCGGCTTGGGCATGCCTGCCTTGGGCGGTCCCGGCTGCGCGCTCGCCACCGCCATCGTCGCCTGGCTGGTTCTGATTGCCGGCTGGACCATTTTGCGCGTGCATCCGTTCTACGCCGCTTTCAGGATTTTCGGCCGCGGATTCGTTGCCCCCAAGTGGGCGGCGCAAAAGGAATTGCTGAAGCTCGGCATTCCGGTCGGACTGAACTATTTCATCGAAGTGACAGCTTTCACCTTCATGGCCCTCTTCATCGCCCGCCTGGGCGAAAACGCGGTAGCCGGGCACCAGATCGCCGGCAACCTGGCGACGTTGCTGTACATGATTCCGTTGTCTATCGCCAGTGCAACCGGCACGCTGACCTCGCACGCCATCGGCGCGGGCGATCCCAGGGCCGCGCGTCGCATCGGCGCGGCGGGGCTGCGGCTGGCGGCACTGGTTGCGACCGCCGTCGGGCTGCTGGTTTGGCTGGGACGCGCCGCCGTCTTGCGAGCCTATACGCCCGACGAAACCATTGCAGCAACCGCACTGCCGTTGCTGGCGTTCATTGGCTGCTATCAGTTTTTCGATGCCCTGCAGGTCACGGCCTCCTATATTCTGCGAGCGCACAAGGTAGTGTTCGCTCCCACCGTCATGTATGTGCTGACCTTATGGTGCGTCGGGCTTTTTGGCGGATGCGTGCTGGGACTCGACCTGTTCGACGTCAACCCGCCGCCATCGATTTCCGGCGCCGCCGGTTTCTGGTTCAGCAACAGCGTCAGCCTGGTCATTCTGGCCGCCGGAATGCTGTGGCTGCTCAAGCACACCCACAGGAAACCCCTGGCGGCAGTGGCCTGAGCATGCCTTCATCTGATTTTTTCTACAACGTTCCGCTTGCAAGCGGCTAGAATAAATCAGCCGGTCCGCACAATTCACGCCATTTCCAGGAGCCCGCTCATGAACCCCTACATCATCTGCCTCGGAAAATCTACGCTGGATCGCATCTGGCCGCTTCCTGAACTGCCGACTTCGGGCGGCAAGTACCGAGCACGCGACTATCTCGAACTGGGCGGGGGCATGGCGGCGACCGCGGCGGTAACCGTCGCACGACTGGGCGCACGCGCCGCCTTCTGTGGCCGGGCAGGCGATGACCGCTCGGGCCATGCGATGCTGGACGAACTGGCCGGCTATGGCGTCGACGTGTCGCGGTTTCGTCTCTTTCGGGGAGCGCGCTCTTCGGTTTCCGGCATTCTGGTGAACGAAGAAGGCGAGCGCATGATTATCAACTTCCCCGGCGCTGGCATTCCGGAGGACGCGGAATGGCTCGATCTGGACGAGGTCAGCAGCGCTGGCGCGGTGCTGATCGACGTGCGCTGGAAGGAAGGAGGCATCGCGATCTGCCAGAAGGCCCGCGCCCTTGGCATTCCGACCATCATGGACGGCGAAGCGGCGGACGCCGACATCTTCGAGGCGCTGCTGCCGCTGGTCGATCACGCCATCTTCTCGGTTCAAGGGCTGCGCTCCTTCGGGGGCGGCAAAAGCGGCAACCCCATGCAACTTCTGCAGAAAGTACGCAGCTATGGTTGCCACATTGCAGCGGTGACCATGGGTCCCCAAGGCTGCCTGTGGCTGGACGACAGCGGGCCGAGCCATCAGCCCGCCTTCGCGGTCGAGGTGATCGATACCACCGGCGCCGGCGACGTCTTTCACGGCGCATACGCCCTTGCACTGGCTGAAGGTAGGGGGGTCGAATCCGCCATGCGATTCGCCAGCGGCGTGGCTGCGCTCAAATGCACGCATCATGGCGGCCGGGCCGGCATTCCCACCCGACAGGAAGTGGACGCCTTTCTCGCGCGCCAGTCGCACTGAAAGGCGCAGCAGTGCCAGCCGAAAAAGACCGCATGAGCGCACGGCCAGATGTGCAAACCATGCGCCTCTTCTACGCGCTCTGGCCGGATGAGGTCACACGCCGGGCGCTGGTCCGATGGCAACCGCTGCTGCAGGGCCGGCTGGTACCGGCGCACAACCTGCACATTACCCTAGCCTTCTTGGGAAACCAGCCGGCGTCTTTGTTGCCGTCCTTGTGCACCATCCTGGACCGCCTGGATGCAACGTCGATGCTACTGAAACTGGATCGGCCAGGCCACTTTCGGAGCAGTCGCGTTGCCTGGGCAGGCATGAGCGTTGTGCCGCAAGAATTGACGCGCCTCTACGAGACACTCTGCCTGGAACTGGAAGCACTGCACATCCGCCATGACCGCCGGCCGCAATTCGTGCCGCATCTGACCTTGGCGCGCAATTCGACAGGTGGTGCGGATACGATGGTCGAACCCATCGAGTGGCTGGCCGATCAGGTGGCGTTGGTGCATTCGCCAATGAACGGCTCGCCCTATCGCCTGATCGCCTCAAAAAAGCTTACACGCAGCTAGTTTCCAATTCGGCCGAATCGCAAGGCGCGCTCGCGGACACGGGCAGCGCCGTTTCGGCCAGCCTGCGCAGAACGAGCGCGGCGGCGGCCATGCCGAAACTGGCTGTCACCGCCATCGACGAGCCGAAACCGGCGCAATTGAGTCCGGTCACGCCCGAACGCTCGTCGCCATCAAGTGAGCAGGATTCACCGCTTTCCGGATAACGCAACGGCTCGGTCGAATAGACTGCGTCGATGCCGAACCGAGCCTTTTCGCCGCGCGGAAAGCCGTGCTGCTGGCGCAGGCGCTTTCTGACCTTTGCCAGCAGAGGCTCCTGTTCGGTTCTTCCCAGGTCGCAGATCTCGATGCGAGTCGGGTCGATCTGGCCGCCGGCGCTACCAATGGTCACCAGCGGAACATTCTTGTCGCGGCAATAGGCAATCAGCGCCGTTTTGGCGGTCGCGCTGTCGATAGCGTCGATCACATAATCGAACCCATGTGCGCCGATCATGGCGTCGAGGTTGTGCGGATCAATGAAATCCTCGACTTCCCTTACTTGGCACCAGGGATTGATGCCGGCAATGCGCTGCGCCAGCGCGCTTACCTTTGCCATGCCGAGGGTGTCGTCAAGCGCATGAATCTGGCGATTGATGTTGGACTCGGCTACGTTGTCCAAGTCGATCAGCGTCAGGCGACCGACGGCGCTGCGCGCCAGCGCCTCGACTGCCCACGAGCCGACACCGCCGACGCCAATCACGCAGACGTGCGCCACGCGAAAACGCGCCAGGGCGGCGTCGCCGTAGAGGCGCGCGATGCCGCCAAAGCGCCGGTCGAAGTCAGCGTCGATGATGCTGGGAGCAGGGGCTGTTGTTTTCATGCCGCAATTGTACCGGAGAGCAAAGATTCTTTCCGACGCGCAAGCGAGCGGCTTCATCGGCAAACGCTTCCCGAATGCGCATTGTTGTTCACTGTCAAATTTGCAGCAATGAAGCCATACGCGTCATCGACACCATAAAAATGTTGGTGTACGATTGAAAAGACAAGTATGCAACTTTTATCGCCGT
>Ga0366784_1074_pt1 | contig 13914 bp, 14 predicted proteins | sample TotcelN113001L11_FD_207063 | JGI IMG/M metagenome (GOLD analysis project Ga0366784, IMG submission 207063) | Enriched cells from coal bed in the Powder River Basin, Montana, United States - Total cells N11 rep2 HSBNCT.N11.300.1.L11 ... | reverse complement strand
AAAGATGGTGATCTTCTTGAAGTAAATGCCGACGAGGGTATAATTACAATTTTAGCAAGGTAATAAATTAAATTACCAATAAAACAATCGAGAATAATTCTTAGATAACTACTTGCAACCTAATTATTAACTGCTCTTAGAAACTTGTCTTAGAGGACGGGGGAAGATCCTGTTTCAATGGAGAATAATTTATTGCAAATATCAACTAGAATTTATCCAGCGAAAGGGATGATAATGATGTCCAAAAATTCCTTCAGACAAGTGGCATATAACTATCTGCATAATGCAATTATTACGCACGAATTAGCTCCGGGAATGGCCATCGTAGAACAGGACATATCTGATGCTTTAGGCATAAGCCGGACTCCGGTGCGGGAGGCTCTGAAACTGCTGGAATCGGAAGGGCTGGTGAGACATGTTCCTCTGAGAGGAACCTTTGTAACAGAGATTACCACACAGGATGTTGAGGAAATATTTATGCTCCGTGAGGCACTTGAGGTGCTTGTTCTTCAGGTTGCCATCAATAACATTACGGACGAAGAACTTGCAAGTATAGGAGAATTACTGCAATCGCTAACTCCCGATAGTCCACCGGAAAGCTTTTATGAAAGTGACCGAAGACTTCACGAAATGCTTGTCAGACACGGACAGAATCGCCGCCTCATGCTTTTTCTTAACACAATAAATTCCCAGATAGAACGGTTACGGCAAATGTCGGCGCGCAGGCCCGGTCGGTTGCAAAACTCAATGAAAGAACATCTTCAAATTCTTGAGGCGCTAAAAGAGCGTGATCTCAAGAAAGCGGAAAAAATGATGCGTCAGCATATTAACAATATTAAAGAAAGTACCTTAGAGGTATGTAAAAGTATTAGGTCCCGTAAAGAGTAATTGCTAGTACGGTTTTTAGCATAATTTTACAGGAGGGGTTATCATGTCTGATTTTGACGTTACGTATCGCCGGCGGCTGGCGATTTTGTCGACTACTAACATCGCCGATGCCCTTGATGCATTAGATCTTAAGGGGGCTACTTACGGAATTCGTCCTGTTTGGGAGAATGCCGGCAAAGTTATAGGCAGGGCCGTGACGCTTAAAATTACGGCGGCAGGGTTGACGAAGGGGAAAAATCATCTTGGTGTTAAAGCGATTGAAGCTGCCAAGCAGGGGGATGTAATCATTATTGATAATGGCGGACGTTTGGATACCTCCTGCTGGGGCGGCATTCTTGCCAATGGTGCCAAAATGAAGGGTGTCAGTGGGGTAGTAGTCGATGGAGCGATACGTGATGTAGATGATTGTATTGATGCCCAGTTTCCCGCTTATGCCCGGGGGACGGTGGTTGCCACCGCCCGGGGCAGGATTATGGAGGAAGCGACCAATATTATGATCCAGTTTGGCGGAGTTCAGGTTCGGCCTGGCGATGTGGTCATGGGTGACCGCAGTGGTGTTGTTATTATTCCGCAGGAGAAGTTGGATGAAGTATTGGCAAAGGCCGAAGAGTTTTACGAAAAAGAGGAACAGATGGTTGCCGAAATTCGCGCTGGTTTCTCCATGCTGGAAGTTGATAACAAGTTTAATTATGAGAAAATGTTAAAGTAACGGGGGGACAGTTATGTGGATTACAGAGGAAGAAATTAAACAGTTTAAGCAATTGCCTACCGGTAATGTGTGTGACGCTAACGGAAAGGCCGGTAATATGGATCCCGCCATAAAACCGGTTGATCCAAAAAGCAAACTGGTCGGACCGGCTGTAACGGTACGCTGCCAGCCTGGTGATAATCTAATTCTCCATGAAGCAATTTACCAAGCCGAACCAGGTTCTGTTCTGGTCATTGACGCTCATGGTTATATTGGAGCCGGACCGTTTGGTGATATTATGGCAACGGCCAGCCAGGTAAGAGGCCTTGCCGGAGTAATTATTGACGGCGCCTGCCGCGATGCTGAAGATATACAAGAAATGGGCTTTCCCTTCTTTGCAAGAGCCTATAATCCAGGTGGCACCGTAAAGGAAAGTCTTGGCCCGATTAATGAGGTAATTCAGTGCGGCGGTGTCATGGTAAAACCAGGAGATATCATTGTCGGTGACCGGGATGGTGTCGTAGTGGTTGCCCAGGAAAAAGCCCGTGAAGTTTTACGGGCGGCCAATGCTATTTTTCAAAAAGAAATTAAAATACGGGAAATGCTGCATCAAGGTAAAACAACCTTAGAAATATATGGATTTAATACCATCCTTGAGCAGAAAAAGAACAAATAGGAGTGTATGAAGCAAATGAAAGAGACGCAGGTTGATCCTCAAATCGTTGAGGGGTTTAAGCAATTTGACACTACAAGTGTTTCCGATGCTCTTGACAGACTGGGTATTGTTGGTGGCCTACTCGGAATCAAACCGGTTGTGGAAGGAGTAAGCTTCTGTGGTTCCGCTTTTACTGTTCATTATGTTCCCTGTGGTGCTGTAAAAGGCACAGTTGGTGATTTTTTGGATGATGTTAAGCCAGGACAAGTAGTGGTTATTGATAACGGGGGACGTACATATTGCACTGTCTGGGGCGATCTGATGACCATCAGTGCATCTCAGCGCGGCATAGCAGGCACGGTAATCGATGGTGTCTGCCGGGATGTTCCCGGCATCCGCAAACAGGGGTATCCGATTTATACCAAAGGCTGCTACATGGTTACCGGAAAGGACCGGGTATACTGTGACAGCGTTAACGTTCCTGTTGCCATCTCGGGGGTACAGGTTAAACCTGGTGATATCGTACTGGGTGATGATACCGGTGTATTGGTGGTACCTGCTGAAAGAGCGGAAGAAGTCTACCGTGTCGCTAAGGAAATTGCTGAAAAAGAAGCAGTGATTGAAGAAGAGGTAAGAAAGGGTACATCTCTGCGTGAAGCCCGCTCTAAGATGAATTACCATAGTTTGCAGACCCGTCCTTCTAATACGTGATAGATCCGTAATCTGTTGTATTGAAAAGCGCATCAAGAGCAGCAATAAAGTAAAAAAGCTAAAGGAGCGCTTGAATCGAGGGACATTCATAATCAAATATTAATTGAATATTCAGTATTTTTTCATTATATTTTGTGATGCTGGAGGGTTATTATGAATAGTTTACAAGTAAAATTAGGGGCATTAACAATAAAAAATCCTTTTGTTGTCGGTGGAGGCCCTTTAAGTGGTACTGCAGATCATATTAAAAAATGCGCTGCTGCCGGCTTTGGCGCAGTTGTCACCAAAACAGCATCAACGCCTTGGTTCCTGCGGCGTTATCCCCGTCCACTTTATAAACTGCTCGACTATAAGAAGGATGGCACTAACCCTTATTATGTACCTGATAGTTATACCTGGATGCACCGGGAACATAATTCCGTTTTCCATCCGTTGAAATTTGCCAAGATTATTGAGCAGGCTTCTGGTTATGCCAAAGAGCAGAACTGTGCCATCATTGGCAGTTTTGCCGCAAGAGGCTTAGAAGAGTGGGAAGAAATTGCCGTTGCGTATGAAAAAGCCGGCTGCGCCGCCCTGGAATTGAATTTTTGCTGCCCTTTTCCGCCGGAAGGTCTAACAAAACGGCCTGAGGAAGCGCATATTGGGATTTACTTTACCCGCAATCCTGAGGAAGGTGCAAAAGTGCTGCGGAAACTACGCAGTATGATTAAAATTCCCTTGTTTGTAAAATTAAGTCCTGATGGCGGCGACTTCGGCAAAATGGCCAAAGCCTTTGAGGAAGCTGGGGCAGACGGAATCACGATGTTTGCCAATAATAAAACATTACGGATTGATATTGAAACCGGCAAGCCGGTCCTCTATGGCCCAACCGCCGGAACGGGTCCGTGGGTTAAGGCCTTCAGTCAGCGCTGGGTAGCGGAAATTGCTGCCGCTACTAATATGGCGGTTATGGGAGGACGAGGAGCTGCCACCTGGCAGGATGCCGTTGAATTTCTCATGGCCGGAGCTGCTGCCGTTCAGTACTGCTCGCCTATTATGATTCGGGGCGTAAATTATGTACAAGAGTTAATAAACGGCGTAGGAAATTATATGGAAAGACGCCATTATAGCAGTATTGCAGATTTCCAGGGGATTGCTCTCAAGCATATGTACAGCAATAAGGATCTTATCGAGAATGTCAAGGCTTTATACGCCGAAGTCGATCTTCGTAAATGTGTTGGCTGCCGCCGTTGTGTTGAGGTATGTTGTTATGATGCAGTAAATTTTGCGCGTAAAGCTATTATTAAAAAAAGCAACTGTGCCGGATGCAGCCTTTGCAGCCAGGTTTGTCCGGTGAATGCAATTAATATGCATGACAGACCTGATGATATCGAACATTTCCAGGCCATGGTTTCAGCTCATCCCGATTTAGCTCCAGCAGACTTTTTCGAGCAGGATGAAAAATAGTGAAAGAATTTAACATTGCAGTAGTGCCTGGCGATGGTGTTGGCCGTGAGGTTGTGGCGGCAGCCTGCCAGGCTCTGGAAGAGGCGCAGCAGGCTGCCGGTGGATTCCGGTTGATTTTTAAAGAGTATTCTGTCGGAAAACAGGCTTATGATTCCTGTGGAATAGTTTTGCCGGAAGAAAGCCTGTGCGGGATGCGGCAGAGTGCGGCAACCTTACTGGGGGCATTATCGGCTGAATTGGTGCCTCCCCCCAGTCCGACCGGACAGCTGCGTACCAAGCTGGAGCTTTTCGCCGATATCCGGCCAATTAGGTCTTTCCGCGGTGCTTGGTCGCTGCGGCCGGATATTGATATTGTCTGTATCCGGGAAAATACACAGGGATTTTTAGCTGACCGCAATTTGTTTAAAGGCTATGGCGAGTTTATGCCCACTGAAGATGTGGTCATGTCTGTCCGGGTGCTGGCGCGGAAAAACTGCGAGCGGATAGCACGCTATGCCTTCGAATATGCCCGTGCGCACAAGCGCAAGAAGGTGACAGTGGCCCATAAAGCCAATGTTCTGCATCTTGGCTGCGGTTTTTTTCTCGGCATTGTGCGGGAAATTGCCGCAGAGTTTGCGGATATCACGTTGGACGACGACTATGTCGATAATATTGCCAATACTCTTATTTCGGCACCGGATAAGTATGATGTGTTATTGGCCACCAATCTGTTCGGTGATATCCTTTCTGATGAGGCTGCCGCACTGGTGTCCAATTTAGTGCCAACAGCCAATATCGGCCCGGAGGCGGCAGTATTTCGTCCCATTCATGAAGCCCGGTTAAAAGAGGCGGGACAAAATATCACTAACCCGCTGTCTGCTATACTTTGCGGCAGTATGATGCTGAGATACTTAGGAGAAGCTGCTGCTGCCCAGTTGATTGAGAATGCAGTAGAAGAAGTACTTGTTCAGGGCAGAGTGCGGCCGAGAGAGTTAGGCGGCGAGAGTCTGTTAAGCGAGATAACGAATGCAGTTTGCGAAAAAATCAGGAGGTAATTACAGTGGGGATGACTATGGTAGAAAAGATTCTGGCTAAACACGCTGGTTTGGATCGCGTAACGCCCGGACAGATTGTGGAAGCCCAGGTCGACGTGGTTATGCTGCACGACATCGGAACACCCGGAATCCAGCGGCCTTTTAAAGAACTGGGCGCAGATAAAATTGCCGATAATGTGGATTGCGTGATCATACCCGATCATTATGTACCGGCACCTACCGTTCAGGCCGCAGAAAATTTGAAAATTACCCGGGCTTTTGCCCGGAAAATGAATGTGACCCATTATTATGAGCTGGGACGCGGCGGAATTTGTCATCATGTCATGATTGAAAAAGGGCATGTTCTCCCCGGACAGATCATTGTGGCACCCGATTCTCATGCAACTACTTATGGCGCTTGTGGAGCCTTAGGTACAGGACTGGGCGTAACTGATACGGCCATAGCGCTGGGAACAGGCAGCTTATGGTTTCAGGTGCCGGAAACGGTAAAGATTATCCTTACCGGAAAACTGGGCCGGTCTGTAAGTGCCAAGGATGCCGCCCTTTTCTTATTAAAAGAGTTTGGCGAAGCAAAATTAATTTATAAGTGTGTGGAAATTGTCGGACCGGTTGTTGATGAATTAAGTCTTGACGGCAGGGCCTGCATGGCAAATATGATGCTGGAAGCGGGAGTAAAGGCCTGTTTATTTGCCCCCGATGATAAAACAATGGAATACCTGAAACAAAGGGTGGCCAAAGTGCCTGAGCCGGTCCTGGCAGACGGGGATGCCCATTATGAAGAAGTGATAACCTTTGACCTAAGCAATTTGCCGCCTATCGTCGCAGCTCCCCATAGTCCGTCCAATGGTAAAAGTGTCCTGGAAGTTGCCGGTACTAAAATTGACCAGGCTTTCTTAGGCTCCTGCACGAATGGCCGTCTTGAGGATTTGCGTATTGGCGCGGCTATCCTCAAAGGGAAAAAGGTTCACCCAAGTGTCCGCATGCTTGTAACGCCGGCCTCTCAGGAAATATACAGACAGGCTGATGCTGAAGGAATTGTGCAAATCTTCATTGATGCCGGTGCCTTCGTTACCAATCCCGGCTGTGGTGTATGCTTAGGCGGTCATCTAGGAGTCATTGCTTCAGGGGAAGTTTGTATCGCCTCTTCCAACCGGAATTTCCGGGGCCGGATGGGCAGCGTGGCCGGTGAGATTTATCTCGCATCGCCTGCAGTGGTGGCGGCAGCGGCACTGGCCGGTGAGATTGCCGATCCAAGAATATTCGAAGGAGCTGAAGTAAGGTGATCCGCGGAAAGATATGGAAATATGGCAAAAATGTTGATACCGATGCCATCTATCCGGCGAGGTACCTGGTTCACTTCGACCCGGAAGAGGTAGCAAAACACACCATGGAAGATGTAGATCCTGATTTTATGAAAAAAGTGAAGCCCGGCGATATTGTGCTGGCCGAGGACAATTTTGGCTGCGGTTCCGCCCGCGAACAAGCAGCGATGGCGCTCAAGTATGCGCAAATCGGCGCCATATTGGCCGATTCTTTTAACCGTACTTTTTATCGCAATGCTATTAATAACGGACTGCCGATAATGTCCTTGAAAGGCGTATCACAGCTAATCAATGAAGGTGATGACGTTGAACTTGATCTGGAAAAAGGAACAATTATCAATCACACTACCAGCCAGCAATGGATAACTGCTCCCATGCCCCAATTTGCTTTAGATATCCTCAACATAGGCGGGGCAATTGCTTATTACCGTAATAAGAAAATTACCGGTTAAGCCACAAATGAAAGGAGTAAAAGTATGGCAAAAAACCTTCACGAATTTATGGATAAGCTGCGTGCAATTGGGTCTGATGAAATTATAGATGTAAAGAAAGCAGTGGACCCCCGTTACGAGGCCACCACTTTTATGCGTAAGTTGGAATTGGCAGGACGTAATCCGATGGTGGTCTTTCATGAAGCAAAAAATTTAAAAGGCGGCAAAGCGCAAATCCCGCTTGTTATTAATGCTTTTGCCAGCCGCAAAAAACTCGCTATCGCACTTGATCTTCCTGCAGAACAGTATAAGATGGAGCCTGCTTTGGAATTATCCCGCCGTTATAATCAAACAATTAAGCCGGTAGTAATTAATAAGTCCGATGCACCTGCCAAGGAAGTTATTCAACTAGGCGATGAAGTGGATCTTTTTGATTATCCGGTGCCCATTACCCATGCCCTTGACGGGGGACCGTATATCCTTGGAGGCTCGGTAATTCTTAAGAATCCTGAGACGGGATTCTATAATCTGGCGATGATCCGCCTCCACTTAAAGAATGGGAAGCGCGCAACAATTCACGCTGAACGGCATCACCATTCAGGAATGATCGTTAAAATGCACCGCGATGCCGGGAAAAAGACACCCTTTGCCATTGTCATTGGCCATCATCCTACCTATTATTTAGGCAGTCAGTGGGAAGGGCCATTTGGTAAGGACGAATACGAAATCGCCGGTGGTGCCATGCAGGAACCGGTCCGCTTAGTTCCGTCCGAGACTCTGGGCGAAGACTTCCTCGTGCCTGCTGATGCTGAGATGATTATTGAAGGTTATGTTTCTGTTGATGAGATGGACGAAGAGGGGCCGATTGGCGAGCATACCCGTTATTACAAGACGATCCAAAACGGTAAAGTGCAGGTAAAGCATGATCCGGTTGTTCATTTTACGGCGATAACCCGCCGCAAGGATGCACATTTCCAAACCATCTTTATGGGTCACTCGGAACATGGTTTAATCGGGTCCATTCCGAAAGAAGCAGTTATTTACGAAAAAGCAAAAGCCTCCTGTCCCGGTGTTACGGCCGTTCATCTAACTCCCGGCGGGATGTGCCGGTACATCTGTTACATCTCACTTAAACAAAGACTGGCCGGTGAGGCAAAAGATGCTATCATGGCTGCATTTGTGAGCGATTGGCACATTAAGTTCGGCATAGCAGTAGATGAAGATGTGGATATATTCAGTGATCAGGAAGTTTTGTGGGCCATGGCGCTGCGTACGCAGCCTCACCGTGATTTCTTTGTTATCCCTGAGTGTATGGGCTCGCCGCTGGATCCGACGGTGGGGCTGGATGGTGACAGGCCGCTGACGTCAAGAATGGGTATTGACGCAACCAAGCCATATGGTCTGCCCTTCTCCGATGTATGTGAAGTACCGCTGGACTTACTCAAAAATATGAAACTGGAAGACTATCTAAAGTAAAAATTCCTGAATATCAGCATCACTATTTTTTCTTAACCAGTAACAGCTTTCCTGCCCGATCTTTAAAAAGTGGGGTACTCATGCTTTCATATGACTGAATAATAAAGGAATTTCAAATTATGAATCATTCATAAGTAAATAAATCAGGAAAGGTGTGAGAATCTTGTTAGCAAAAAACAAAATGACAGTGGGCATTTCAGTAGTCGCCATTATGCTTATTGGTTTAGTTGCAGCGGGATGCGGCAGTAAAGCCGGTACAGCCAACAATAAGTCTGCAGTGGAAAATTACCCGAAAAGTACCGTCACTCTAATGGTGGTGCATGCAGCCGGCGGAGCAGGAGACATTTTGGCCAGGGCTCTTCAGCCTTCGTTACAAAAAGCCTTTGGTACCAATGTGGTTATTGAGAATGTCCCTGGCGGCGGCGGTAATGACGCTTATGCAAAAATCTTTAAAGGTAAAAATGACGGGTACACCTTATGCATGGCGCCATTCCCATCCTCCATTTTGGGAGAATTAACGAAAAACGGCGATTTCCGTACCAAAGAATTTACTTACCTGCATAATGTTGCAGGCAACGACTCGAATGCCATTTATGTAAAAGCTGACTCTCCCTATAAAGAATTAAAGGATCTTATTGAGGATGCTAAAAGCAAAAAAGTCACCATGGCCGGTTCGGGCATAGGTACTAACAGCCACATGGCCATATCACTGTTACAGAAATCGGCAAATACCAATTTTGAGTATATTCCCTATGAAAGCGGTAAAGGCGGCGTAATTGCCGTTGCCGGTGGCCACACTTTGGCTGGTATCAGCAATATTATTGACCTGAAAGATCTTTCCGATCAAGGAAAAATCCGCATTTTAGCTTCCTTTGGTACTAAGCGGCATCCCTCCTTCCCCAATGTTATTACCACAGAAGAACTTGGCTATAAGGGAACAGGCATGAATGTGGCCACAGGTATCGTCGGACCACCCAATATGCCGCCTGAGCTGGCCAAGAAGATTGACGGTATCGTTGCACAGGCCGTTGCTGATCCTGACTTTAAGAAAGCGGCCGAGGGGATTGGTTCCAGTATCCTATCCCTGAATGGTGACGAATTTAAGGCTATGGTCTTGAAAATTTACGAGCAAGCCGAATCGGTAAAAGATGTCATAAAACCAAAATAAATTATTCGCCCTAAAACTTACAAGGAATAGGGGATGATTCCGGTTTGTAAAACAGGACCGGAATCATCCGTAGTGTGCCAAGGATAATCTCGAAATGATACAAGGAGCGTAAGAAATGAGCAGTAATGTGAAAACACCGGGGCGTTTTTCCAAAACAGTTGTTGATATTGTGTTGCTAGTATGTACTTTGGTTTTTGTCAGTATTGTATTTGTCCAATCCTTAGCGTTGTCGGAACTGGCTGGTTTAGTGCCAAAATTGGTTTCCGGTGTGGCGATAATTCTTTGCCTGGTTCAACTTACTGTGGAGGCGAAAAAACTTAAGGCCGGCGCAGCGAAGCAAGAGGCAGAACCGGAAGAGCAACCGGCTACCACTATGCGATGGTATACAATGCTTATGATTGTTGGGATATATATTGCCGGCCTGGAACTATTGGGCTTTGCGATTTCAACCTTACTCTTTCTACTTATTACGCCATATGTTATGCAACAGAAAAAAATAAAAATAAACATCATTCTGGCGGTAGTAACTACCGTGATTATCTATTATGGTTTTGTCGAAGTATTTTATGTTCGGCTGCCAGAAGGACTTTTATTTGAGTATTTATTTTAGGAGGCTTAAGGATGGAACATTTATTGGCAGCTCTGCAAATTGCATTGTCTTTGCATAATATAGGCTACTTACTGCTTGGTTGTATTGCGGGATTATTCATCGGAGTACTGCCGGGGCTGGGGCCGGTTTTCGGTGTGGCGTTATTCCTGCCACTGACCTTTAATTTGCCAATTGATTCCTCACTGATTTTACTATCAGCAGTGTATGCCAGCGTGGCTTACGGCGATGGCATAACATCTATACTGTTAAATGTTCCGGGAGGCCCGGGCGGTGTAGCCGTAACTTTTGACGGATATCCGTTGACCAAGATGGGAAAAGCCGGAATTGCCCTGGGAGCATTAGCTGGCTCGGCACTAATTGGTGATATGATCGGTATTGCCGCGCTGGTAACCATTGCGCCGGCTTTAGCTAATTTCTCGCTAATGATCGGTCCGGCAGAATATTTTATGCTTTGTATGTTTGGTCTTTCAATGGTAGCTATTATTAGCAGCGGCAGTGGCCAATCCGTAAAGGGGTTAATTCTCGGGTGCTTAGGGTTGTCGATCGCTTTTATGGGCCGGGACGTGATGACCGGCGTGGAACGTTTCACCTTTGGCAGCACTTTCTTAGAGGACGGCATTTCCTTTACCTCTGCCAGTATCGGCTTATTTGCCCTCTCCCAAGCCTTTATCCTCACAGAAGAAGGCGGCAGTATCGCGGGAGAAAATCTCCTGATATCAAAGCCATGGGTTGGCGTGTTATCAGTTGTAAAAAATTGGTTCACAGCAGTAAAATCGGCAGTGCTCGGCGTTTTCTTATCATTGATGCCGGGAATCGGCATTACGACCAGTACTTTATTTGCCTATATGGTAGAACACCGTACGGCAAAAAATCCTGAGACTTATGGTACGGGCAACATTCGCGGGCTTATTGCTCCACAGGCAGCCGCCAATGCAACTGCCAGCGGCGAACTGATACCCGCTTTGGCACTGGGTATTCCCAGTGGGGCAACTTCTGCTATTTTTATTGCCGCATTAACCATTCACGGCCTGCGCCCGGGACCGGAGTTCTTTTCTGCAGGCGGTGCGCGGATTGACGCAGTGTTTGTAGGGATGTTTCTGGCAGCTTTGGTATTCTTTATTGTAGGTCTTACCTGCACTCCTTTATTTTCGAAAATTACGAAGGTACCCAACTCCGTACTCGTACCCTTAATTATAGTATTGTGTTTTACCGGTTCGTACGTGCTGCGCAATGAATTCGGCGACATGATAATAACGGCTGTTTTTGGCGTAATTGGCTACTTCTTATTCAAGAATAAATGGCCCTATCAATGTATTGTCTTAGGTTTAATTTTAGGTAGTCTGGCTGAAAGCAATTTCCACCGAGCATTAAAAATATCTCCCGACCAATCGTACTCAATTTTTGTGGATAAGCCCATGTCCCTGATTTTGCTGCTCATCATTGGCACGATGCTTCTGGTGAATTATTTAGCCGACCCCATTAAAAAAATAAAAAATACCGGTGGTACCCGCGGACATTAATCAGCTGCCTTGCTCCATTGCATCTGCCAATAGTAGAACATTTTAGACATCAACCGGGGGTACAAAAATGAGAATCGTTGTTGGCATTTCCGGCGCAACAGGTATTATTTATGGTGTTCGATTGCTGGAAGCATTAAAAGAATTAGGTGTAGAAACACATCTTATTATGAGTCATTGGGCTATAGAAAATTTAACACTGGAAACGGATTATTCTTTAGCGCACGTATTGGCACTGGCAGATCGATATTACGATAATGCTGAATTGGGGGCAACGGTTGCCAGTGGGTCCTTTAAGACGGATGGTATGGTAATCATACCCTGCAGCATGAAGTCGTTGGCGGCCATTGCTATTGGGTATAGTGAGAATTTACTGCATCGTGCTGCTGATGTCATGATAAAAGAAGGCAGAAGGCTTATCATAGCTCCAAGAGAAACGCCGCTAAGTACTATTCATTTAGAAAACATGCTGAAACTTGCTAAAATCGGTGTGGTGATTATGCCACCGATGCCTGCTTTTTACCATAAACCACAAAGTATTTCAGAACTTATCAATCACCATACCGGCAGAATACTGAATCGTCTCAATTTGGACAATAACCTGGTTAAACCCTGGGAGGGAAGTCCCGGACGGTAATCAGTGCAGGGGAGGGTAATAAATGCGAATCAAACAGTATGTCAGTGCTTTGCTTATCGGTCTTACAACGGTGGGTCTTGTTGGCTGTAGTGGTGGCGCTGATAACAAAACGATCAATGTTGGCGCAATCCTGTCTTTGACCGGGGTATTGGCTCATGGTGGAGTAGATGCCCGGAATGCATTGCAGCTCGCTGTTGAGGAAATAAATGCTAGTGGTGGAATTAAAGGGCGCCAAGTAAAATTACTAGTTGAAAATACCAATACCGATCCGGAAAGGACGGTTTCAGGAGCACTTAAACTGGCAAATGAAAACAAAGTGCTGGCAATAGTAGGCCCGGATAACAGCCCTACCGCCTTTGCAGCCCGTTCACAGGTTGCTGAACCGGAACATATTGTTATCATGTCAGTTACGGGGAGTTCGCCTAAACTGACAGAAGGCAATCCACGCTGGTTTTTCCGGGGAGCAACACCGGCGGAATTTCAGACAAAAAGTCTTGTTCAGTATTTGGTCAAAGAGAAAGGGTTGAAACGGTTTGCCATTTTATCGGATTCAGGAATTACCGACCAAATCGAATCTTTCACGAAAGATTTAAAGGCGATGGGACTGGAGCCGGTTGCTACGGAAATGTTTAAAAGTGGACAAACAAATTTTAATGGTCCTTTGCTTAATATCAAAAGCAAAAATCCGGAAGCGATCTTTTTTATCGGTTATATTACGGAAGGAGCAAGTGCCCTTACCCAAGCGCGTAATCTGGGAGTTGACGCCCGTTTCCTGGGTAGTATCGGGATTATTTACGATGAGTTCATTAAAGTTGCAGGCAAGTCATCAGAAGGTGTTATTGCTTCAATTGGCTTTACTGCTTCGAATGAGGCGGCTGATGTACAAAAGTTTGTTACTGCCTATAAAACGAAATACAACCAGGATCCCAGTCATGCTGCCGCTCAGGCTTATGATCAAGTCAATCTTATTTTTCAGGCCATTCAAAATCAGAACCTGACTTTCGACTCGGCCAAGGTTGAGCAAGACCGGGTAATGATTCGTGACTATCTGGAACAAGTCAAAAATTACAAAGGTATTACGTCGATGATTTCCTATTCACCTACCGACCACTCGGCATATAAAGACGTAAACATTCTGGAAGTTGTCAACGGTAAGTGGAAAGTAATCAAACATTCAGGGGAAGCAAACTAGTTTTTAACGAATAAAATCGGCAAAGGTGACGTACCAGGGGGGATATGAAGTGGGAACTATTATTATTGTCGGGATTACGGTGGGCCTTATATACGGATTGGTAGCAATCGGCTATAGTCTGATCTGGCAGACAATGGGT
>Ga0366784_1071_pt1 | contig 14161 bp, 16 predicted proteins | sample TotcelN113001L11_FD_207063 | JGI IMG/M metagenome (GOLD analysis project Ga0366784, IMG submission 207063) | Enriched cells from coal bed in the Powder River Basin, Montana, United States - Total cells N11 rep2 HSBNCT.N11.300.1.L11 ... | reverse complement strand
GCTCTGTTGAAATTTCATAGGAGCCCTTGACAGTATCCGGATATGCGATGAAGCTGCCGTTGGCGGTCTCGAATTTGTCTCTTATGGTGGTTATGGCTTCTGATACTGATACAGCGCAGTATGCATGAGTGTCCCCGATAGAGGCGTCGATATATCCGGTGCCTTTTGTTTTAGCTGTAAAAACAGTGTCGGTAAAAGCTCCAATATTTCCACTGACTGTCCACTTAACACTAGAGGGATCGATGATTGCGGAATACCCGTTTTTATTGATACCTTTGACAGTAAAGGACTTTGTCTGGTTAATGGGCAGCTTGACCGTGCTGCTGCTTAAAACAAGCTTCACAGGTGAAGATAATACGCTAATGGGATATGAAGCGGCAACAGTGCCTACTTTGGCGGTAATCCTGGCTTCACCAAAGGATGTGGGTTTGAACACGTTTCCTGCAAAGACGCCGGTGACTCCCGTAACACTCCATTTGACACTTTCCGGACTAACCTCCACCGGGTTGAAATACTTGTCATAGCCTCTCACAGTGAAAGATCTTGCAGTGTTTGCAAAGATATTTCCATCCTCGGTATCTATGACCAATCCGGACAGAGCTGAGGCCGGTGCAAAGGAGAAAACTCCAATAGCATTTGATATACCTCTGGCAAGTCCGTCGGAAGGACTGTTCATTATTTCCGGCGAGGTATTGCCCAGCTCTCTTCCCACCAGGGTGGTAGAACCTCCGCCGTCCAGATTAAGTGCATTATATGCTCCAATACTCAGCATGAATTTGGCGATTTCTGCCTGAGTCATACCTATGCTGCTTTCCTGCCTTCCGTCTACCGTCACAAATAACAGCTTCTTGCCGTCTTTTGTGCTGGCTATTACAGATCTTGGCTGGTTTTTAGCAATATAGGGGGTATCATAGGAAAATTTTTCTGGAATATTCCCGTCTTTGACGAGAATGGCGCCTCCGGTAACAGACATATTGATGTTTTCCCAGTTTGGGTTTGTGACGATGTTCATATCCACCTTGTCACCCACCTGGAAGTTATCCGTCAGCTGTTTGCCTCCGGCAGCCCTTGTAACGACTACATAGCCGTTTTCAGGTATCTCGACGGCAGGCTGGGATGCAAGAAATTGGGTGACTTTTCCTTCTGTTACCACCATTTCAACTATATCCGGCAGTACATCTGAAGCACCGATTGAAGTGGGCCTCAGCTTCCTGTCCATAATTGTCAGATCTGTAAACTGAGATCCATTTATTTTATTGTACCGTGCTGCCGGAATGACGGTTCCGTTGGGAGCAACGAGTGAGATGTCTGTTTTCCAGTATGCAAGCATAGCTTCATTCAATTTCGTAAGGGAAAAGGAAGCCATGGTATCACTGTATTTATTGTGCTCGCTTGTAGCGCTTACAAACTCTCCGTCCTGTATGACAGGGCCTACCGGGTAGCCAAAGCCTCCACCCATGGGAGTGTAAAAGCTGGCATTTATTGCAGCTACGGCCCCTGCCTTCTCAGCCAGTGTCTTAGTTGATGCAAGCTTGCCGGTGGAATCGGTATTGGTTATTGTATCAACCTTTATGTACTTGTTTGACAGGTCAACTGTCAGGATATTGATATTCAACCACCCGTTTGTTGTAAACCTTACTATGTTTTCACTTGTTACACCCTGAGTAATTGTCTGTTTGGCGCTGGTCTGATAAATAATGTTCGTCTCTTCCCCCGATACACCGGTACCCAGTGTCAGGATGGAGAATACCAGAACCAGAAAGCATGCCAGGATTCTTCTTTTGTTTTTCATTACAACCTCCATTATTTCAAATGCCAGCCATCGATGCCGGATCGCTTGACAGCTGCGAATATTGTGCTTTTAATTCTTTTGTGGTCCTTCGACATCGTATGAAGCAGCTCCTTCATATGTTGCCGTTTTGTTCTGCCGCTTGCCTGGCAGGGATTGAGTACTACGGTAACTCCTGAATCTCTGATGAATGCTTTTATAAGCTTTTCTTCGACATATATAAGCGGTCTGATTATATGTATGCCTTTTCTGTCCAGCCATGTCACCGGAGAGAAGGTGTGTATCCTGCCTTCGTAAAACGTGCTTAACAGCAGTGTCTCTATCACATCATCCCTGTTGTGTGCAAGTGCCACCTTGTTGCACCCAAGCTTCGCCGCGGCATTGTTAAGTGCGCCGCGCCTCAGATTTGCGCAAAGGGAACAGGGATTTTTCTCATGCTTCTCCTCGAACACTATTCTTCCTATAAGTGTTTCCTCAATTGCATAATTCACTCCAATTTTTCTGCATAAATCAGCAACAGAGGAGAGATCCGTATCAAACATGCCCATGGTAAGTGTAACAGCCTCAAGCTCAAACCTGACCGGATAAAAATCCTTTAATCTGTTAAGGGCAAGAAGCAGAGTCAGACTGTCTTTTCCGCCTGAAACACCTACTGCTATCCTGTCACCCTCCCTGATCATGTCAAAATCCTGAACGGCTTTCCTTACCTGCCCAAGAATCCTTTTTACAGCAAACACCTCAATCTTTACCAGTTTACATAATGCTACAATCCCTTATAATTTATTATAGTTTATATGGTTAGACGTATCAAGTTAACGTTTTGTTACAGATAAAGCAATTGTTTTTTAAAGAAATGCGGTCAGGCTTAAATTATTCACTTATTTTGTACATGAAACTGGTTTACAGGCTTTGACTTTCCGGGTATAGCAAAGAAATTACTCAGGTTTTCAGCATTTTATGCGGATGTTTTGTGGCTGGTTTTAAAAACGCAGTGAGCAGAGACTATGGGCATGTGCTCTTGTGAAAACCGAAGCTACATGAAGGATTATGAGCATAAACTCTTTAAAGTATCATGAAGCAGTATTGAATAAGTGCTTTCTATGTAGTAAAATACATGATGCGTCTAAAAAAGTATAACGGGGTGTAGCGCAGCTGGTAGCGCGCTTGGTTTGGGACCAAGATGCCGCAGGTTCGAATCCTGTCACTCCGACCACAGTAAAGAAGCGGGTTTCATTTATATGAAGCCCGCTTCTTTTATATCGTAAAATATACATTTTGTACTTATTTTCCTTGTATAAAGCCTTTTACAGCTTTTTACTTTTACATAAAGCTTATATCCAATATTTCCGGTTCCGCAGTTATAAGACATTTTTACAAAATATTATTGATTCACCCTATTAAATAGGGTATAATATATCCAGAGGTACGTATGATAAGAGAATTTATAGAATTACCAAATTTAGGAAAAGTGTAAAGAAGCAGGATTGACAGAAGATGATTTGATTGATCTAGAGGTATATCTTTGTGAGCATCCTGATGCCGGAGATATTATTCCTGGCGCCGGAGGATTGAGAAAACTCAGATTCAGCTTGAAGGATAAGGGGAAGAGGGGTGGAGCAAGGATTATCTACGTAGATTTTGCATTCTATGAAAAGATATATCTTTTCACTGCATATACTAAATCTGAAAAGGTTGATTTGACGCCAGATGAAAAAGACAAGATCATAAAGTCAATCAAGCTGTTGGAGATGGAATTGGAAAGGAAGCGGATAAAATGAGTGCATTTGATGATATAATGGAAGGCATAAACCAGGCGGTCGAATATGAGAAAGGGAGCCTAAAAGAGGCCAGAAAAAGGATTATTAAAGTTTCACCTGTACCTCAATACAAATCTGATGAAATTAAGAATCTCAGGAATAGCTTAAAGCTCTCACAGGCTTTATTTGCCGGATTGTTGGGTGTTTCGGTTAAAACGGTGGAGGCATGGGAGTCAGGAAGGAACAAACCTGAGGGACCTGCACAAAGAATGCTTGAAATGCTTCAAAAGAATCCTGAAATTCTGAATGACTATGTACTTGTTAATCAAAGTTAACCACTATAATTTACTGTACTTAATTTGTACCAATGGTGATAACTTTGCAAAAAAAGCATTAAAACCAGATAGAAAGTCACTATACGAGTAGATAAAAGTTTAAAAGAAAGTGCAGAGAGCTTGTTCAGCCGACTTGGTATGAACATGTCCACAGCTTTTAACGTATTTCTTCGCAAGGCTGTGAGTGAGGATGCTATACCGTTCCCCGTCAGCACCAAAAACTCCCGCTTTATTGCCGATTATTCTGAGGACGAAATCACTAAAGCGTTTCAGGATGCAGTACAACGTGAAATTATGATGAAAAAGCAAAAAGGCATTCCGATAGCAAGGTATGACGGTGAAACAAAAAAAGCCTATTTAGAATATCCTGATGGGATGAGAGAATATGCAAAGAAATGACAATTTAAAAAAGCCTATCGTCCTCGTATTCGCAGGGCCTAACGGTTCTGGGAAAACAACGGATGAAACTTTGCCTGAGAGTATAAATAATTAACATGTCTGGTATGCTCTGCATAGAAATAAGTATAAATATATAAAGTGGTGATGGCTTTGTCTTTAAGTAAGCTTAATTCAAATCAACTGGCAGCTATTTCTGCCATTATTGTAGTAATTGGTGACATTATTGCGGTTATGGCTGCCGTTACTGCCTTGAGAGAGGAAAAGCAGAGTTCTTCATCCTCTCCGGCATCCGAAAAACAATAAACATAAGTTATAACGGATATTACTGCCTATGCCCTGATTAGCATTAGTACTACAGCGTAAACTTCGATAATCTATCAGCATTCATGCGTCTTTCAGAGATATCGCAAAGCTTCAAGGCGTTATCTCTGAAAGTATAATTTGGTTGTTTACGCTGTAGTATTAGTTGATTCTCATAATTAATTAACTTATAATGGAATAGGGTGATGAAAAATGGCGGAAATGAGAAAAGGCTTTCTTGAAAGGCGCAGAGGACCGGATGCAGTTGTTAAGGCTGTATGGTGGATAGTGGGGATCAGCTGGGTATTAATTATTACATCAATATTGTTTATCGATCAGGCAAAGCCCGGGAGTGAGACTTTTTTTGACCGAATTTTGGGGGTCTCAGTGAGGAATTACTGGGAGAAGGATTTACTTCGCTATGCATTTTATGTTTTTCTGGTTAATCTGGCTGTTTGTATTATTGGCTTTGTTCTAAACGCAATGAGGCAGAAAAGGAAAACAGATAAAATCAGCAAATCGATCATTGTACTTGCTTTTGCTACTTTGTCAGGTATCATATGGTATTTGATCCGGTGACTTTGCTCGGGTGACTTTTTCGTATCACAAAATGTACTTTTATTTATTGGATACTGAAAAATTAGTTTTTTAGCCGGTTCAACAATCCTATTTGCTTTTTTAAAAAGAAAGGATTTTTATTTAAAAATATATTATTATTCAAAAACGCAGTATCTGTAGATTTATAATGATATGTCGGATCGCCGTAAAAAGCGACATTTACCCCATTCATCCGGGTTTCGCAATACCAGAGGTAATGCGGGAGATTTTTCTTAATAATCAGGCTTGATTCTTCTATAAAACTAGGATTAAAATGAAAAAATTCTCTTAGCTTTAAATATTTCTTGGCGTCGCTATTATCAATTAGTAGAATTCTATTAGTACCGGCAAACTCTATATTTTCCTCTTTATTCTCTGCGGCCTTTTGCTTTTGGATTTCAAAAAAATCATTAATATCAATGTAACTCATAAAAACTTTTTCGTGTTCCGGGGCAACCAAAAAATCGAAATCTTCAAGCTTCTTATTTAATTTTTCCCAGGGTATTGCACAAACGAAGCATGTGGTTTCAATCAACTCATTTACCAGGATCCCGGAATCATCATATACAATAAATTCATAGTTCCCTTGAGCGTCCAAAGTATGGCCGATAATAAGTAATACGTGGGATCCCAGTCCAATTATAACTGGTATTCCGCTTTCTATATACATTTTTAGTATTTCCTCAAAATTTTCCTTTATATTTTTTTCATGATAGAAATATAATCTGATAGGTGTTTTATTATTATTGAATATTTCTGCAATTTGGGGAGCTTGTAATCCATTTGTGGGATAACATTTCTTTTTTTCATAGGTGTAACTGTTTTCTATTTCAATCAACTTGATTCTTTTCGAACCAAATTTTTTATGCATATAATGAGACAGCATAATAATATCGGCATGAACACAACTGGCAACTACTCCATCCTGTGCAAAGAATGGAAAGGTGCTTATTTCCAGTTCAATACCTTCAATATGTACTTTCTCCCTATATAACATAACAAAAGAATTAGTTTTATTCGTAAAACGAAGGACGTCCCAATTTGGGTATATATATGAAATAAGAATTTTGAATTCGTTAATTGGTCTCAAGCTGAAATAGCCTAAATAGGCTTCAGAACGAAGTTTTTTATCTGTAAACAGATGAATTCTTGTCACAGTTGGTCCAGCATTATACGATGTGTTTATATAATGGAGTGAGATCATGTCTTTCCAAGTCGTTTCAATATAGTCTTTTTCAATAATAAAGAAATTAGCCTGCTTATCGAAAATTACCAATCGCGATAGTACATATTTATAGATTAGCTGATCAATTAAATTCTTGTATTCATTATTTTGATCATATTTTATATTTAAAAAGTTACAAATTTCAGTTGCAATATTTTCAAATTCATATTTAATAAAATTCATTATTTTGCACGTAAAACTGTCCCGAAAACAATTTTGAACTCCTTAAAAGATTTATACAAATTTCACTTTCATTTTTGAAAGTGCTGCAATCAATCCTCCAACTATAATTAATAATACCCCTGTGGTGCCCTTATATCCTCCCAGTTGCGCTCCTAATGCCGATAAATTTGATACTTCTACAGCATCGGCCTTATTTGTAATTATTAAACTAACTCCTATCAGAATTATTATTAGCCCTACAAAAACCTTTATTTTGAAAATTTTATATTCATATTTTAAACCGCAATTTTTACAGTCTTTGCCCGGGTCAGATCTCGTTGGACCTTCAAAATCCTTATAGCTTTTATGGATTTTCCAGTTAGTCATAAAAAACCTCACATTTATATTTTTTGTTGAACATTAGATTATAAGAAAGGTTATCCGGCATGACAAAGCCCAAAGAATTATATTTACTCCTTGGGCTGCTTATAATTACAACTTAAAATTTACAAAAATTACTTCATTCTTCCGTATGCCAATATTCCTTTGTATATACTTACTTCACTTTTGCGGATATCATCACAGGTTTTCTCTCGCATATTTGAATATTCAAGGACTTTTTTAGCGTCCTTTTCAGATTCGGTAATATTGTTGGAAACTATACGTGATAACCTATCCATCTCTTTTAGTGTCATATAAACCACTCCATTTTTATTAAGTAACTAAGCATGATAATTAATATTTGCCATTATTAGTATAGTATATTATATAATAACAAATTTTTGAACTTGTCAAGTGTTTTTTGTTTACTATAAGTTACTAAAGTTACCATTTGATATATTTACACTATCAATTATAGTACTTTAAGCAATAGCTGTCAATGCGATAAACACTTAATAATATCATTTTACTTAAATATAAGCAAGTACTATTGCAAATATTTCCTAAAAGTTATTAATGACATTTTTAAATAGAGGCTGGTATTATGAAAAATGAAAAAAATCAGGGCTCATTCTTCCATCCGTTTCAGCATCCGTAGGATAATAAATGTCAGCCATAGTGAGGGAGCCTTCTTTTGCCCGAAATCCCAGCCCTTCCAGGCCTTGTATTCCGACTCCGGCGTATATAGTCCCCCAGTATCTGCCTTTGATTGCACCAGCGTGACCATTTCCAACAGCCTGCTGTCTTTTCGAAGCCAATCGAAATGTGACAGGGTTTCAACGACATTAATGATGTCATACCAGATAAGCGGAGCTTTGATCTTACGGAAATCAGTGCCCGTGTAAAATATATATGGATGTGCTTCACGGCTTTTTTCCCAAAGTTCCAGCAAAGTTTCTGCCCCAGTGTGGCTTTCCTTGCTATTCTTCAATTCCGGTACTTCTGATAACAGCTTTAGCATTATCAGATTTGCATAAGGGCAAGGGTCTTCTTTCCTGCCGGGACCTCTAAATTTACCTACTTCAGGCGATGCCGCACATGGCCAGCCGTTATCTCTGATGAGAGAATTCAAATAATTTATACCGTTTTTTACGGATTGGCTGTCGCCTGCACCAAATTTCACCAGTGAGTACAAAATAGTGGGAGCGTCACAGATGGCCCAGGCCCAGGTATTTTCTCCGGTACCGCCGAAATGTACAGGTATGTTCATCAGTACCTGAGGGACGCCTTTTGCATCTTTATGTTCAAGAATTAAGTCTACTATTTCAGCTATATTTTCATCCTTTACCGTTAATCCCAGATTTGCAATAAATGCCAGCTTATGCATTGGAAGAGAGGCATTCTTGTGGCTGTTTACGATTTGTTCCCGCCAGCCGCATACTTCATTCAACAGGCCTTTTACCTGAGGATGCTCCAGCATACGTTTTCTTGCTGCTGCAACTGCAGGCTCCTGCTCAGACTGACAAAGAAGGTCAACCCTTGTTCTGTATTCCACCCAGGGGTCACCTGATGTCAAACGGTTTACGACTTCAGTCATTTAGCACACCTCACTCTTCAAACATAATATATATCCAGTTTACATTATTTCGGGAAAAATATAAATATTAACTAGCAGCATTAAATAAATATTTTTAAAGGATTTATGGATATTTTGTAGAATTCATCTTTTATACTATCGGGAAGGATTCACAAGTAAAGTAGCAGACATGGGAGGTAAAATGCTGGAAACGGATCTGTACAAGCCGGTATACGATTACCTTGTACGGCAGGGGTATACTGTGCACAGCGAAGTTAAGAACTGTGACATTACTGCTGTCAAGGGAGAAGAGCTGGTTGTGGTTGAACTGAAGACGTCCTTTAACCTGAAGCTGCTTGCACAGGGAGCAAAGCGCCAAAGAGTAGCTGATTCGGTATATGTTGCCATACCTTCACCCAGGGGAGGAAAGCGTTCTGCCGGCTGGAGCGATATGTGCCTGCTGCTCAGACGGCTTGAGCTTGGACTGATCCTGGTAGCACCGGATAAAAATCCCGAGGTGGAAATAGTATTCCATCCCAATACCTTCGACAGGCTGAGGAGCGCCAATTCTGCAAAAAAGCAAAGAAGAAGCATTATAAAGGAAGTAGAAGCGCGCTATGGCGACTACAATGTAGGTGGGAGCACCAAGCGTAAGCTTATGACTGCCTATAGGGAAAATTCAGTTTTTATTGCCTGCTGCTTTCTTAAATACGGCCGGCTTTCACCTGCTCAGCTGAAAAAACTGGGAACAGGGGTGAAAACACCCTCCATATTGGCAAAGAACTTTTACGGCTGGTTTGAAAAGATATCTAAAGGGATTTACGTTCTTAATACTCAGGCTGAAGAATTTTTACAAGGCTATCCGGAACTGGTCGGGCACTATATGGAAAAGCTTGACCAGCAGCCGGCGGATATTTTTCAGAACAAAAAACCAATTGAGCATGAATTAAAAAAAAACCAGGAAATACCATTATAAGCATACACTCAGAGTCGTAAGCGCCGTAAAATTAAATTTTTATTTGATTTTTGTGTTTCTTTCCGCTATAGTTGGTATAATATTATGTATTGTATTGTTGCATATACTGCAATAACTGAATAATACCCTGATCTACTTTAGAAAGCGGAGGAATTCACATGAGAAGAGAAAATGTTATTTTTACCGTACCCGCTATGTCATGCAGCCACTGTGAAAGCACAATTAAAAAAGCTGTCGGTGAACTTAATGGCGTGGAGAACGTACTAATTGATCTGAACAGTAAAAAAGTCTCGGTAGAATATGATGAAGACAAGGTGAGTGTGGATACCATCAAGGTTACCATAGAAGATCAGGGCTATGATGTTAAATGATAACCGTTATTATCTGAAGATTATTAAATGCAGCTTGTTAAAAGCTGTTTTTTTAATTCCGAATATATAAATTATAGTCAGTACTACAGGAAAACGACCGAATTATCCTTGAAGAAATAACGCATTGAAGCCTTTGCAATATTTCTTCAAGGCGCATAAATGCGGTAACAAAAATGAAGTTTTGCTGTAGTATTAGGCCATAACCGGTAAAATATTTACAGCAGGGACGGGGAGGTTATAATGAGTTTGCATAATTACCTGTTAACAGTCAGGAAATTAAATAACATGGGCCGCTGGGCAACGGACTTTATGCATCAGAGGACAACCGTCAGCGAGCACTCTTTCTTTGTAGCCCAGGTAGGACAGATGCTGGCACTGATTGAAGAAGAAAACGGCAACTGCATAAATTGGGAAAGCCTGTTTAAAAAGCTCTTGAATCATGATGTGGTTGAGGCTATTACAGGTGACATTATCAGTACGGTAAAGCATAAGAATATTCAGCTTAGGGACATGTTGATCACGCTGGAGAAGGAAGTTGCCGAGGAGAGTCTGCTCACAAATATGGAAGATCCCTATAAGAGCATTTACCGGGACATTTTGTTTGACGGAAAGGATGATACCATTGAGGGAAAAATCCTTAAATGTGCTGACCATATAGATGCAATAATGGAATGTATAGGCGAAGTCCGTTTAAACAATCTGATACCCTTTGCAGGGAAATATCATTCAATTCTCGAAAAGCTCAAGGAAAGCGATCTGACCAGTGCCGGTTATTTTATATCGGAAATTTTGCCCGAGCTTGTGAAGGAATGTAATGGACTTTCAGAGGAAAAGCCATAAGGTGTTGAGATTTTTACTTACTTAATATATACTTTATTGTAATGAAAACTTAATTTACGCGAGGGGTGCATTATGCTGAACAATATGGAAATAAGAAATATAATACCGCACAGGTATCCGTTTCTTTTGGTGGACAAGGTGCTGGAGGTTGAGCCTGGGAAAAGTATTACGGCAATAAAGAATGTAACAGCCAATGAACCATTCTTTCAGGGGCATTTCCCCGACCATCCGGTTATGCCGGGAGTACTTATATGTGAAGCTCTTGCCCAGACAGCGGGAATTGCCGTTGCAATGCAGGATGACCATAAAAACAAGATGGGCTTGTATGCAAGCATAGAAGAGTTTAAGTTCAAGAGGCAGGTAGTACCCGGCGATGTATTAAAGCTGGAGGCTGAGATACTCAGCTGTAAAATGGGAATAGTCAAGGCAAAGGTTACTGCATCGGTCGAGGGCAAGACAGCTGCAGAAGGCCAGATAAAATTTGCAATGGTGGATGTTAAAAATAAATGACAAAGACAGAGCGTCGGTGACAAAAGTGACAAAAGGGGACGTACCTAAAATGTCACTTTTAGTGACATTTTAGGTACGTCCCCTTTTGTCCTTTTGTCCCCTTTTGTCACCCGGGAAACCCACACTTCCAAAGTGGAGAAGTTCACTTCCCCTCCAAATACATTTCCCCGACTTTATAAATATCACCGGCACCCATGGTTATTATCAGATCTCCTGGTTTGGCATTTATTTTCAAATGCTGTGTAATAGTGTCAAAGCTTTTGAAATACTTGACTTTCTTCCCGGTTAACTGTATCTTGTCTGCCAGCATTTCTGAATTTACTTCACCTTTATCGATTTCACGGGCAGCATAAATATCTGCCAGAAGAATCTCATCAGCATCCTCAAAAGCTGTAGCGAATTCATCCATCAGGAATTTGGTTCTTGTATAGGTATGAGGCTGAAAAACGCACCAGATACGGGTTTGCTCACAGTTTTTTGCAGCTCTTAGAGTAGCTTTAACCTCTGAGGGGTGATGAGCGTAATCATCAATTACCTTAATGCCGTCGTAGGTTCCTTTTAATTCAAAGCGTCTATGTGTTCCTCCGAACTTGGCTAAAGCTTGTTTGACAACATTGTAACCACATCCTGCTATCCGGCAGGTTGCAATGGCGGCAAGAGAATTGCCGACATTATGTATGCCCGGCACCATAAGTGTGATTGATGAAACCTCACAGCCTTTATATATAAGTGTATAGGATGCACATCCCATTTCATCAAAGGTTATGTTCCCTGCTGCCCAGTCTGCCCTATCGGCATTCATACCGAAGGTGACCACCCTGCAGCTGGCTGATTCCAATATCCTGGCCGTGTTATCATCATCGGCGCAGGCAATAAGATATCCATCTGACGGCACTAGCTTGACAAATTTTCTGAAAGTTTCAGTTACATGGTTCAGATCCTTGAAAAAATCGGCATGGTCAAATTCAATATTAAGTATGACAGCGGTATGCGGGAAGAATTTTAAAAAGCTTTCGTAATATTCACATGCCTCGGCAACAAAATAATCGTTGCTTCCGATGTGAGTTGTACCGCCAATGGCATCCAATTCACCTCCGATATGGATTGTAGGATTAAGGCCTGCTTCCAGCAATATCATGGATATCATTGAGGTAGTTGTTGTTTTTCCATGGGTGCCTGAGATGGCTATGCTTCCGGGATAGCCTTTCATAATAAGTCCTAAAAGTGTTGCCCGGTCCATTGTCGGTATGCCTAGTAATCTTGCGGTCATTAGCTCGGGATTGTCTTCCTTGATTGCAGCAGTGTAAACCACAAGATCGGCGCCTGCTATATTTTCGCCTGAATGTCCTGTTATGGTTTTAATTCCCATATGCTCCAGTTTATTTATGATAGCCGATGTCTTCATATCAGAGCCGGTCACTGTATAGCCGCGGCTTTTAAGTATCTCTGCCAGACCGCTCATACTGATACCGCCAATACCTATAAAATGTACTTTTTGTATGTCGGGGGTTGCCAAAAGGCTGTTGTTTTGCTGCATTGAAACTCTCCTCACGAAAAATGATAACTAGAATTATAATATATTATTTCTTAAAAAATGTAAAATTGCTTATTATTTTTTTTATAGTAAAATAATTTTCAAAAGACGAACATTATGAGTTTAAAAGCTGGTATCATTCGCCATTTGTGTGTTACAATAGACTAGTACGAAACCAGAGACCAGAGACCAGAGACGAGAAACCATCCAGTCTCTAGAATTGAGCGGCTATGGAAAAGCTACAAAGAAATGAGAGACTCGCGGCAATGCTTAAAATTATGATCGATGCACCCGGAAAAATATTCAATCTGGGCTCTTTTTCAGACATGCTGGGGTCTGCAAAGTCTTCGCTGAGTGAGGATATGGATATTTTACGAGGCACTCTGGAGAAGTTCGGTCTGGGTACAATCGAGACCATACCGGGAGCTTCAGGAGGTGTAAGGTATCTTTCTCTTCCCGGAGAGGAAAAGGTTAAGACCCTTCTGAACACTTTAAGCTCCGAGCTTTCCAGGAAGGAAAGAATATTGCCCGGCGGATTTCTCTATATGCTGGATATAATATATGATCCTCAAATGGTTTCCGACCTGGGAATGGTGTTTGCAGAGCATTTCCTGCATACAGAAGCCGACTATGTGATTACGGTGGAAACAAAGGGCATCCCTCTGGCATTTATGACTGCCAGGTATCTAAATACTCCCCTGGTGATAGTCCGTCATTATAATGAAGCAGCAGACGGCGCTTCAGTAAACATCAACTACATATCGGGTTCTTCCAAAACAATACAGACTATGGTATTGCCCTTGAGATCCCTGAAACGTAATTCCCGGCTGCTTTTCATCGATGATTTCATGAAGGGCGGGGGAACAACCAGAGGTATATTGGAGCTGGCCCATGAGTTCGAGTGTGAGGTGGCAGGGATAGGTGTGCTGATTCAGACCCTGAAGCCTGAAAAGAAGCTTGTAGATAATTATTTTTCCATTTTGACACTGAAAAACGTAAATGAAGAAGAAAAAATTATAGAAATAGAGCCAACCGGAAGAAACCGGGAAATAAAATGAAAGAATCAACAGAGTGTCCGTTCTCTGAAATACCTTATTATGGCGCATTAGCAAATCTCCATAAATTGGATTCAACTCCAGGTTCTTTTTTTCATACAAAAAATATTCAAAAAGAAGGAAAATTTAAATTAATATAGAATATATAAAGGTACACGGTCAAAAGGTTCGCTTACATTTTAATTCGGAAGGTGGTAACATCTTATGGAAATTACAGATGTCCGCATCAGGAAGATTGATGTTGAAGGCAAAATGAAGGCAGTCGTTTCAGTTACCTTTGATAATGAATTTGTTGTTCATGACATCAAGGTTATAGAGAGCCAGAACGGATTGTTTATAGCAATGCCCAGCAGA
>Ga0366784_1070_pt1 | contig 14272 bp, 14 predicted proteins | sample TotcelN113001L11_FD_207063 | JGI IMG/M metagenome (GOLD analysis project Ga0366784, IMG submission 207063) | Enriched cells from coal bed in the Powder River Basin, Montana, United States - Total cells N11 rep2 HSBNCT.N11.300.1.L11 ... | reverse complement strand
TCGCCGTGCTGCCGCCCGGCAACCAGAACGCGGCCAAGCTGGCCTACGTGCAAGGCTTGGGGGCTTCCCGCTGCGTCTGTATCGGCAACGGCCGCAATGACCGGGCCATGCTGGCGGCGGCACGGCTCGGCATTGCGGTCGTGCAGCGCGAAGGTGCGGCGGTCGAAACCGTGCTGGCGGCCCGTATGCTTTGTCCTGATATTCTGTCGGCCTTGGAGTTGCTGATCGAACCCAAGCGCCTGATCGCGACATTGAGAGACTGAAGAAAGCGGCCTTTTTGCGCGGACTGCCGTTCCCGGCGGCCGCCAGCGATTTATCATTCACTTATGGCCTTTTCCCGGCCTAATCCACATGAGGAGCGAGCCATGCAAGGTTACCAGCTCACGTTCTACACCCAGCAGGATCGAACACACAAGCGCCTGCCGCTGGCGCAATGGATCGTCGAGGAAGCACGCAGGCTCGGCATTGGCGGCGCTACGATGACATCGGCTGCGGAAGGTTTCGGCCGCGACAAGAAAGTGCGCTCGGCGGCCTTTTTTGAACTGTCCAACCAGCCGCTGCAAGTGACCATGGCGGTCAGCGAAAGCGACGCGGAAAGGATATTCGACAAGCTGAAAGAAGAGGAAATCGACGTGTTCTACGTGAAGATCCCGGTCGAATACGGCATGACCGGGCAACGCTAGCGAGAGTTTGCGCCGGCTGCGCTTACAGCAACCCGTGCAACAATCCGACCGTGGCGCCCGCCAAAATCAGCCAAGTGGAATTCACCCGAAAGCCCAGCAGCAGAATGAGCGCAGACACGGCCAGCAGCACGGTCAGCGGATCGACCAGCGATGCCGCGCCCAGCTGCCACATCACGGCCGCCATCAGGCCGAGCGAAGCGACGTTCAGCCCGTCCAGCAACCTGGAAAACCACGCAGATCGGCGCATGCGCGGAATAAAGGGGTTGGAAATGGCGACAAAGACGAAGGAAGGCAGAAAAATGGCCACGGTGGCGGCCAGGGCGCCAGGAAAACCGCCCATCAGATAGCCAATGAAGGTGGCAGTGGTGAACACCGGGCCCGGCGTGACCTGGCCGATGGCGACCGCATCGATCAATTGCTGATCCGTCAGCCAGCCGAGGCGCGCAACGAAGTCGGCGTGCAGAAAACTCAGCAGCACGTAGCCGCTGCCGTACAGGATCGAGCCGATCTTCAGAAAAACGAAAAACAACTTGGCCAAGCTGTAAGGTGCGGTTACATCGACACCAGCCGGAACCGCCGCCAAGGGCATCGCTGCAACCGCCATAAGCCCGTTTCCGATACGGCGCGCATTCGCCAGCAACATCACTGCCAAGCCGATGCCAAACAGCAATGCGACTTCGTTCATGCCGAGAAAATAGCCGGCCACTGCGGCCACGCCAGCCGCGGCCGTGAGCCACCCCTTTACCGCCTTGCGGCCCAGCGTCCACAGCGCCTGCGCGACGACAGCAATCATCACGGGCTTGATGCCGTACAGCACGCCTTGCGCCTGCGGCAGACTGCCGTATTCCACGTACAGCCAGGCCAGCAGCAGCACGATCAGCATGGCGGGCAGAATGAAGCACGCGCCCGCCAGCAGCAATCCCAGCCAGCCGGCGCGCGCAAAACCGATATGGATCGCCATTTCGGTCGAATTCGGCCCCGGAATCAGATTGGTCGCGCCCACCAGATCAAGGAAAGCCTCGTCGGTCAGCCATTTGTGCCGCCGGACGACTTCGTCGTGCATCATCGCGATATGCGCCGCCGGGCCGCCGAACGCGGTGGCGCCCAGGCGCAGGAACAGGCTGGCCACCTCGGCCAGCGGCGAGCGTTCCGGCGAACTTGGTGTATTGCCGCTCTCAGGCATGGCGCGTTTTCCACTGTCGATATGAGTTCATGATGTGAAATAATACGCTGGATATTGCAACGGAGACATCCACATGAGCGTGATCGGCATCATCGGCGGCAGCGGCCTGTACGACATCCCGGGACTGGTCAACACCCGAAGGCAGAAAATGGCATCGCCCTTTGGCGACCCCTCGGACGACCTGCTGTTCGGTGAACTGGATGGGCAACGGCTGATTTTCTTGCCGCGCCACGGCCGCGGACACCGGCTGTCGCCGTCGGACATCAACTACCGCGCTAACATCGATGCCATGAAGCGCGCCGGCGTGACCGAGCTTATTTCCGTCAGTTCGGTCGGCTCGCTGCGCGAACATCTGCGGCCCGGCATGTTCGTCCTGGTGGATCAGTTCATCGACCGCACCTTTCGTCGCGAAAGCTCCTTCTTCGGCACCGGCTGCGTCGCGCATGTGTCGATGGCGCATCCAGTATGCCGGCGCCTGCTCGACCGAATCGCAGCGGCAGCGGAAGACGCCGGCATAGCCTGCGCCACGGGCGGCACCTATCTGGCGATGGAAGGCCCGCAATTTTCCAGCCTGGCCGAATCCGAGTTGTACCGCTCCTGGAACTGCGACGTGATCGGCATGACCAACATGCCCGAAGCCAAGCTCGCCCGCGAAGCGGAAATCTGCTATGCCAGCATCGCCATGGTGACAGACTACGACTGCTGGCATCCCGACCACGAGGACGTGACCGTGGCGCAGATCGTCTCCACGCTGCTCGACAATGCCGACAAGGCGCGCGGGCTGATGCGGCATATCCTGCCGAAACTGCACGCCGATGCCGGCGCTGCTTCCTGCCGCTGCCGCACGGTACTCGACCATGCGTTGATCACTGCGCCGGAGGCACGCGACCCCGAACTGGTCAAGAAGCTGGATGCGGTCGCCGGACGCGTGCTGCGGTGACCATGCCTGCTTTTTCCGATGAGGCCGCCCTGCGCCGCGCCATGCTGGCTGCGATGCGGCGGCTGGCGGACACCGGATTGAACCGAGGCACCTCCGGCAACCTGTCGGTACGCTGCGGCGACGGCTTTCTGGTGACGCCTTCGGGCATGCGGGTCGAGGACATGGCAAAGGAAACCATGGTCGCGATGGACTTTGCCGGCAACGTGCTGGACGAGGGAGTGCCTTCGACCGAGTGGTGCTTTCACCGCGACATTCTGGCCGCACGGCCTGAGGTCGGCGCGGTGGCACACACGCATTCGACCTTCGCGACGACGCTCGCCTGCCAGAAACGCGGCGTGCCGGCCTTTCACTACATGGTCGCGGCGGCCGGCGGCGACTCGATCCGCTGTGCGCCGTATGCACTCTTCGGCAGCCAGGAACTGTCGGACGCGGCGGTCGAAGCGCTTCGTGACCGCAAGGCCTGCCTGCTGGCACACCACGGCATGATCGCGCTCGGGCGCGACCTGGACGAAGCGACTGCCCTCGCCGTCGAAGTCGAGGCGCTGTGCGAACAGTACTGGCGCGTGCTGCAACTGGGCGAGCCTGTCGTGCTCGATAATGCGCAGATGGCCGAGGTCATCGAGCGCTTCAAACATTATGGCAGGCGCGCACCCGCGTCCTGACGCCACTTCCTCCTTTTCGCTACCCGCTTATGCCGATCGCCTCCTTTATCCGTACCATTCCCGACCACCCCAAGCCGGGCATCCTGTTTCGCGACATCACCACGCTCTTGAAAGACCCGCAGGGCTTGCGGCTGGCTATCGACCGGCTCGTCGCCCGCTACGTGGGAACAGGCATAACCAAGGTCGCTGCCGTCGAGGCACGCGGCTTCATCATCGGCGCGCCGGTTGCGCACGCCCTGGGAGCGGGCTTCGTTCCGGTGCGCAAAATGGGCAAGCTACCCTGGTCCACCCTCGGCCGCGACTACGAACTGGAATACGGAGTCGACCGCGTCGAAATCCATACCGACGCGATTGCACCCGGCGAGAAGGTGCTGATCGTGGACGACCTGATCGCGACCGGCGGCACCGCCGAAGCGGCAGCTTCGCTGATCACCGAAGCCGGCGGCAGCGTCGTCGGCTGCGCCTTCGTCATCGACCTGCCCGACCTGGGCGGAAGCGAGCGCCTGCGCCGCCTCGGGTACAACGTATTTTCGCTGTGCGAATTCGAGGGACATTGACGCCATGAAGCAGAAAGTGGAAACCCTGCGCTGGCGCGACAGCCGCATCGAAATGATCGACCAGCGAATTCTGCCGGCGGCATTCGAGTATGTTGCCTGCGATTCGGCCGAAAGCGTTGCGCACGCCATTCGCAGCATGGTCGTGCGCGGCGCGCCCGCCATCGGCGTGGCGGCGGCGTACGGCGTGGCGCTGGAAGCCCTGCGGCTGCAAGGCGAACCCACCGCCGCGTTTAATACCGGCATGGAGCGCGGCTTCGCGCGGCTAGCGGAAAGCCGACCGACGGCGGTCAATCTGTTCTGGGCGCTGGCGCGCATGCGGGACGTGTTGCAGGCATGCGCCGGCGCGGATCGGCGCGATGCGGCGCAACGCTTGCTGAGAGAAGCGCACGACATGCTGGCCGAAGACGTGCACATCAACCGCGCCATGGGCGAGCATGGGGCGGCGCTGCTGCCGGACGGCGCACGCGTGCTGACGCACTGCAACGCCGGTGCGCTCGCCACCGCCGGCCATGGCACGGCGCTGGGCGTGTTCCGCTCGGCGGTCGAGGCCGGCAAGAAGATTTCCGTGATCGCCGACGAGACCCGGCCCTTTCTGCAGGGCGCGCGCCTGACGGCGTGGGAACTGGTGCAGGAAGGCATCCCGGTGACACTGATCGCCGACAACATGTCCGGGCACCTGATGGCCAAGGGCGAGATCGACGCGATCGTGGTCGGTACCGACCGGGTGGCGGCCAACGGCGATGTCGCCAACAAGATAGGCACCTACATGGTGGCGGTGCTGGCGCAACGCCACGGCATTCCGTTTTACGTTGCCTGCCCCCTGTCCACCATCGACCTGACGCTCGCGACCGGCGCCGACATTCCCATCGAGGAGCGCGACCCGGCCGAAGTCATGGGCTTTCGCGATTGCCTTTGGGCGCCTGAAGGCGTCGCTGTGCGCAATCCGGCCTTCGACGTGACGCCGGCCGAACTGGTGACGGCGCTGATCACCGAAAAAGGCGTCGTGTCCAACCAGACACTGACTGCCGGCGGGCTGGCTGCTTGGATCAGAGCGCGCTAGTAACTGTTATGCGCCTGGCACAGGCATGAGCGCAGTCAGCAGCCAAAACTCATACTCCTGCCAGGATTTAAAATAGTACCTATAAATAATGGCGCTATCCGGCTGTTTTTAAGCATACCCCCATTAAAACCGCCGCAGGACCCCTCATCCCGCCTGCGCCTGCCCTGCCTTACCCTTCATCATATGCTTGAAGTAGTGCCGGAAATGCGCCACCTTGGGCGCGACCACGAAGGCGCAGTATGACTGGTTGGAATTTTCGACAAAGTAATTCTGGTGATAGTCCTCGGCCGGGTAATACGTCGGCACCGGCGCCAGTTCGGTCACAATTGGCGCTTCCCAGATTTTCACCATTTCTTGCATGACCTGCTCGGCCGCTTCCTTCTGTTCGGGCGAATGGTAGTAAATCACCGAGCGGTATTGGGTGCCGACGTCGTTACCCTGACGGTTCAAGGTCGTCGGATTGTGGATGGCAAAGAATATCTGCAGGATTTCCCGGTAGCTGATGACAGAGTCGTCGAAGGTGACGCGCACAACCTCGGCGTGGCCGGTCGTGCCTTGGCACACTTCCTCGTAGCTGGGATTGTCGACCTGGCCTCCGGCATAGCCGGATTCCACCCCCTGCACGCCCTTTACTTCTTGATAAACCGCTTCCAGGCACCAGAAGCATCCGCCTCCTAGAGTCGCTGTTTCGATAGCCATGTTTTCCTCCCGCGAAGTTGTCAATTGCACTCTAACCCAATCGCGGGAAGTCTGCTGACTGGCCCCCGCTTGGGGATAGGCAGCGGCGTGGAACTCAGGGACGCATTAGCAAGAGCCGATACATGGCGCCGACGGGGCCAGCTTTTTCGTCAGCGTCAAAGCCGAGACAGGAGGTATTTGCCCATGCCGGATTGCGTATCGTGCGCGGCGCGGCGCAGACGGTCGTTGATCGCTTCCCAGCCGGGCGCGGCGGGCGGCTCTTCGATCAGGATGATGTCGGCACGCACTTCGTCCAGCGCGCGCAGCGAGGCGTACAGCTCATGCGCGTAGCTCTCGGGATTGCCCGGCATGGCTATCTGCATCAGGGCGTCGGGCATCGGCAGGGGCGACAGACGCATCACCGCCGCCAGGCGCCGGCCGCGCACCAGCTTGCGCAGGATGGGACGTATTTCCGCCGTCAGCACGAGCAGCACCGGCGTGGTCGGCGCGTAGTGCGACTCCAGCGTGCCGGAAGCCCGTGGCGCGGCGGCGTCGGGAGCAGCCGGTTTGGCGCCGATGACGCGCTCGATGTCGTCCGCCCCGATGCGTCCCGGGCGCAGCAGCACCGGCCCGTGCGTGGCTATGCGCGACAAATCCAGGATGGTGGATTCGATGCCGACTTCGCTCTGGCCGCCGTCCAGAATCGCGCCGATGCGGGCGTCGTTGCCGAATTCGTCGCGCACGTGCTGCGCAGTGGTCGGGCTGACGTGGCCGAACCGGTTCGCCGACGGCGCGGCAATGCCGCCCTTCCCGTTCTTGAACTCCCGCAGCAAGGCCTGCGCCACCGGATGCAATGGACAGCGCAACCCGACAGTACCCTGGCCGCCGGCAACTGCGGCCGGCACATGCGGCGCACGCTTCAGAATCAGCGTCAGCGGACCCGGCCAGAAGGCGGCGACAAGCTTCTTTGCTTCGTCCGGAATTTCGCTGGCCCACTGAGACAGGTCGGCTTCGGGCGCCAGGTGGACAATCAGCGGGTGATTGGTCGGGCGTTCCTTGACCGCAAAGATCTGGGCTACCGCATCCGGGTTTTCGGCGTCCGCGCCGAGCCCGTAGACCGTCTCGGTCGGCAATGCGACCAGTCCGCCCCCTTCCAGAAGGCGGGCAGCGTGCTGAATGTCGATCGGTGCAGCGGTCATGGCGCGGCCAAAAAGTCAGTAAAATATACTGGGGTGGGTATGTATGAGAGCGCCCGTTATTGCTGGAGGAAATGACTGGTTAATGACCATACTCCCCCACATGAGCCATGCGGCCCGAAAAAACAACGCCGCCGGAAGCACATTAGCATCCGGCGGCCTGAAGGCGCTATTCTGCCAGCAGTCGCAACGCTTCCGAATACTTCTCGGCGGTCTTCTTCGCCACGTCGTCCGGCAGATGCGGTGCCGGCGCCTGCTTGTTCCATGGCTGGACTTCCAGCCAGTCGCGCACGAACTGCTTGTCGAACGACGGCGGCGAACTGCCGACCTGGTAGCTGGACGCGGGCCAGAACCGCGACGAGTCCGGTGTCAGGATTTCATCGATCAGGCACACGCGCCCCTGCTCGTCCAGGCCGAACTCGAACTTGGTGTCGGCGATGATGATGCCCTTCTCGGCGGCGTATTCGGCCGCCGCGGCGTACAGCTTGATCGCCAGATCGCGTACTTGCGCCGCGATTTCCGGGCCGACGATTTCCTGCATGCGCTCGAACGAGATATTCTCGTCGTGCTCGCCGACATCGGCCTTGGTCGAGGGCGTAAAGATCACCTCGGGCAGCTTCTGCGCTTCCTGCAGCCCGGCCGGCAGCGGAATGCCGCACACGGCGCCGCTCTTCTTGTAGTCCTTCCAGCCGGTGCCGATGATGTAGCCGCGCACGATGGCTTCGATGGGCAGCGCCTTCATCTTCTTCACCACGATTGCCCGGCCCGCCACCTGGTCGCGCTCGTCGGGAGCGACGACGGTCGTCGGGTCGATGTCGGTCATGTGGTTCGGCATCAGGCTGCCGAACTTCTTGAACCAGAAGTTCGACATTGCCGTCAGAATTTCGCCTTTTCCGGGAATCGGGTCATCCAGCACCACATCGAAGGCGGACAGGCGATCAGTCTGCACCACCAGCAGCTTGTCGTCGCCGACGGCGTAGATGTCGCGTACCTTGCCGCGATGCAGAAAGGGCAGCGACTTGATGTTCGTTTGCAGCATTCCGGACATGATGAGCCCCTCGGTTTATTTCAGTTCGGGCAGGGTGGCGTTGCTGACTTTTTCCGCCTGCGCAGCGCGGAAAGCCACCAGCTTGTCCTTCACGCCTGCATCATGCAGCGCCAGCATGGCCACCACCGACAGACCCGCGTTCGCAGCGCCGGCCTCGCCGATCGCCAGCGTCGGCACGGGGATACCGCGCGGCATCTGCACCATTGCCAAGAGCGAATCCATGCCCTTCATGTAGCGCGACGGCATCGGCACGCCGAACGTCGGCAGGATGGTCTTTGCCGCGACCACGCCCGCCAGATGGGCCGCACCGCCTGCGCCGGCAATGAACGCCTGGCAGCCGCGCTTTTCCATGCTTTCGATCCACTCTTCCAGTTCGACCGGCGAGCGGTGCGCCGACAATGCACGCGCCTCGTAGCTGATGCCGAAGTCCTTGCACACTTGAGCAGCTTCCTTCATTACTTCCCAGTCGGAGGTGGAGCCCATCACGATGCCGACCAGCTTGGTTTCCTGTGCCATATATTCCTCTTTTCGCAAGTTGTTATTTTTAATGACAAAACAGGCGCAACGTAGTTCGATGCGCCTGTTGCTTGCCGGAAAAGCGATATTATTTCACGATTTGCGACAGTTCGCCTTTTTTGTATCGTTCAGCCATTTTCTCCAGCGGCAGCGGCTTCAATTTCGACGCCTGGCCCTCGCAACCGAAGGCAAGATAGCGGTCCTTGCAGACCTGCATCGCGGCGGCGCGCGCCGGAATCAGGAATTCGCGCGGGTCGAACTTGGACGGGTTCTGGACGAAAAAGCGGCGGATCGCGCCAGTCATTGCCAGCCTGATGTCCGTATCGATATTGATCTTGCGAACGCCGTTCTTGATGCCTTCCTGGATTTCTTCCACCGGCACGCCGTAGGTTTCCTTCATGTCGCCGCCAAACTCGCGGATTTCGGCCAGAAGTTCCTGCGGCACCGAGCTTGATCCGTGCATAACCAGGTGCGTATTCGGCAGGCGCGCATGGATTTCCTTGATGCGCTGAATCGACAGGATGTCCCCGGTCGGCTTCTTGGTGAACTTGTAGGCGCCATGCGAGGTGCCGATGGCAATCGCCAGCGCGTCGCATTGCGTCTGCATGACGAAATCGGCAGCCTGTTCGACGTCGGTCAGCAACTGCTCGCGCGTCATCTTGCCTTCGGCGCCGTGACCATCTTCCTTGTCGCCCTGCATGGTTTCGAGCGAACCCAAAACGCCGAGCTCGCCCTCGACCGTGACGCCGATGGCATGCGAAAACTTGACCACTTCCTTGGTCACGGCAACGTTGTATTCATAGCTGGCGACGCTCTTGCCGTCTTCCATCAGCGAACCGTCCATCATCACCGACGAAAAGCCCGAACGGATCGCGCCCATGCAGACCGCCGGCGACTGGCCGTGATCCTGATGCATGACCACCGGCAGGTGCGGATAGGCTTCGACGGCGGCCTCGATCAGATGGCGCAGGAAGGATTCGCCGGCATAGCGGCGCGCGCCGGCCGACGCCTGCATGATGACGGGGGCGTTGACCTCGTTGGCGGCGGCCATGATCGCCTGCACCTGTTCCAGGTTGTTGACGTTGAACGCAGGCAGCCCGTAGCCGTTCTCGGCGGCATGGTCGAGCAGTTGTCGCATTGATACGAGAGGCATGGTTTCTCCTTGTGTGCTGAATGGGGGTTATTGGGCGCGTTGCGTCAGGATGTCGACTGCGGGCAGCACTTTGCCTTCCAGGAATTCTAGAAAGGCGCCGCCGCCGGTCGAGATGTAGCCGATCTGGTCGGCGATGTCGTACTTGGCGATCGCGGCCAGCGTATCGCCGCCGCCCGCAATAGAAAACGCCTTCGAATCGGCGATAGCCAGCGATACCGTCTTGGTGCCGTTGCCGAACTGGTCGAACTCGAACACGCCGACCGGGCCGTTCCAGACCACGGTGCCGGCCTGGGCAATCTGCTGCGCCAGCATCTTCGCGGTATCCGGGCCGATGTCCAGGATCATATCGTCGTCCTCGACCTCGCTCACCTTCTTCACGCTGGCCGGGGCGCTGGCGGCAAATTCCTTGGCGCACACCACGTCCACCGGAATTGGCACCGATGCGCCGCGCTCCTGCATCATGCGCATGATGGTCTTGGCTTCCTCGACCAGCTCGGTCTCGACCAGCGAGCGGCCAATCTTGTTGCCGGCCGCCAGCAGAAAAGTGTTGGCGATGCCGCCGCCGACGATCAGGTTGTCCACCTTGGATGCGAGCGTCTTCAGGATTTCCAGCTTGCCCGAAACCTTGGCGCCGCCGACGACCGCCGCCAGCGGGCGCGCAGGCGTGGCGAGCGCCTTGCCGAGCGCATCCAATTCAGCCGCCATCAGCGGGCCGGCGCAGGCGATCGGTGCGAACTTGGCGATACCGTAGGTCGTAGCCTCGGCGCGGTGCGCGGTACCGAACGCGTCGTTGACATACACATCGCACAGCTTCGCCATCTTCTGCGCCAGCGCATCGTCGTTCTTTTTCTCGCCCTTGTTGATGCGGCAGTTTTCCAGGAGCACCACCTGCCCCGGCGCAACGTCAACGCCGTCTACCCAGTCGCGCTTCAACTCCACCGGCTGGCCGAGGAGCTCCGACAGACGCCTGGCCACGGGTGCCAGCGAATCCTCCGGGCTGAACTGACCCTCGGTCGGACGCCCGAGGTGCGAGGTGACCATTACCGCCGCGCCTGCCTTCAGCGCGGCCTGGATCGCCGGCACGGAGGCGCGGATGCGGGTGTCTTCGGTGATGTTGCCGGCAGAATCCTGCGGCACGTTCAGGTCTGAGCGGATGAAAACGCGCTTGCCCTGGAGTTCGTTGCGGTCGATCAGGTCGGTCAGGCGCATGAAGCGGAGTGCGGGTTGCATGGTCGAATTGTCATAGTTGCAAAACCGATATTTTACCGCAGTGGCACCTGTCTCAATGCGATATTTGGGTCATGATTAGCTTGCGGCAAGTCAACAAATCAGAATTTCGCCGAGCCCGCTTGCCCTGCGCGCGGCAACTCAGTTTCAGTTGCCAACCGTCCCGCCGCATGAAATTGCCTCCCGGAATCGCCAATTCCGTTAAAATTTGATTTTGTGTTTGAAATCAGGAGAGTTTTCATGCCTATGCACGCCCGCGAGGGAAAAATCTGGATGGACGGAAAGTTGGTCGACTGGCGCAGCGCGAACATCCATGTGCTGACGCATTCGCTGCACTACGGCATGGCCGTTTTTGAAGGCGTACGCGCATACAACACTGTGAACGGTGCCGCGATTTTCCGGCTGCAGGAGCATACCCGGCGCCTGCTGAATTCCGCCAAGATTTTCCAGATGTCCGTCCCTTATGATATGGACACCCTGATGGAAGCGCAGAAGGAGGTCGTGCGCGTCAATGAGCTGGAATCATGCTACATCCGCCCGATCATCTGGATCGGCTCCGAGAAGCTCGGCATTGCCGCCAAGGGCAACACCGTCCATGTCGCCATCGCCGCCTGGCCATGGGGCGCCTATCTGGGCGAAGACGGCCTGGCGAGAGGCATCCGCGTCAAGACGTCATCCTTCACGCGTCATCACGTTAATGTCTCGATGGTGCGCGCCAAGGCGTCCGGTTATTACGTCAACTCGATCCTGGCGAATCAGGAAGCGCTTACCGACGGCTACGACGAAGCGCTGCTGCTGGACACCGAGGGCTTCGTGTCCGAGGGATCGGGCGAAAACGTGTTCATCGTGAAGGAAGGCAGAATCTACACGCCCGACCTGGCGAGCTGCCTCGACGGCATCACCCGCAATTCGGTGCTGACGATGGCGCGCGACCTCGGCATCGAAGTCACCGAAAAACGCATCACGCGCGACGAGATGTACTGCTGCGACGAGGCCTTCTTCACTGGCACGGCAGCAGAAGTCACACCAATCCGCGAGCTCGACAACCGGGTGATCGGCAGTGGCAAGCGTGGCCCGATCACGGAAAAACTGCAATCGCTGTTCTTCGATACGGTCGCCGGCAAGGCACCACAGTACAGCCAATGGCTGACGCTGGTTTAAGCAACGTATCCAGTCAAATCAAAAGCGCCGCTACATGCGGCGCTTTTGATTTGCTGAATCGAATCCAATCTATACCAAACTGTAGGAGGCAGTTTCCTCAACCGTCTCGATTCCGCCCCGGCTTCCGCGCTGCAGCCAAAGCCCGCGCTTGATTGATCTGCGCGGCCGTCATCTGTGATTCGATCTCATCCAGTTTCTTGACTACCGTCTTGTCGCCGGATTTCGCCAGTATGCTTAACCACTTGAGGGATTGCACCAGATCCTTATCCACTCCCTGCCCTTTGTAATAAGCAAGGCCCAGATTGAATTGGGCAAGCCAGCCCCCTTGTTCGGCAGCTTTACGACTCCATTCCACAGCTTGCCCATAAGCCTTTTCCAACCCGATTCCATTGGCGTACATGGAGCCGATGTACCCTTGGGCAGTGGCATAGCCTTTTTCAGCGACTTTTTTGTACCACGCGAAAGCCTGCGAATAATCCTTCGCCCCCTGGCCATGATAATAGGCCGAACCCATCAGGAGCTGAGCATTAGTGTGCCCCTGCTCCGCAGACTTGCGGCACCAGAACACGGACTGCTCCAGGTTCTGCTCGACGCCTTCACCCTTCGCATAAATGCCGCCAAGGTGAAATTGCGCGTTGACATCCCCGCTTTCAACCGCTTTGCGGATTTCGGCAATCTTGTTGCCGATAGATAGGGAAACGGCGGATTTGGCATCTCCCATGTTTTGACTGCATGAGGAGCAGACAGTCGCCGCTAGTAGGACGCTGACCATAATTGTCAGTATTTTTGTTACGAATCGCATAACCAAGCTCCTCTGTAGTCAACAAAGATGCTTGTAATCAATAGCTTACTATCTTTGCAGCATGTCGTTTCAATAAATAAATTTCTTTATTGCAACGGGAGCGTCTTTGACACAAAACAGAACTGAAGTTGAGCGCATCGCGCGCTTCAGCAATAGACTTGTTTCAGCACAATTTCCGAACAACCTTTATGTCTGAACATACGGACATGAGCAACCCTCCCGAAAGCCGACGCGTCGTCGAGCTCAACAACCAGCCTCTGCCGATTGCGTGCCCCAACGAGAGTACACCGGCGGAACTGCTGCATCCACGCGTCTGGCTTGCGCCGGCGCCTGAAAATATGATGATGTGCCCGTACTGTGGTACGTACTACCACATCCGGCAGAGAGAAGATCAAAGATAGTCTCGGCAAAAGCCGCATCGCGAGACAGTGACAAATTTTCCGCCTAAAGAACCTGTCTGCTCATTGATCAGCGCCCTTCCAAAAATACTATGCGGATTTTGGAGATTACTGATTTCTTGAAATAGTTAAGCACCAGATAAACCGCTTATATGAACACCAGAAGCTGCATCAGGTCAAACTTGCCCTACATTTTTTGATGAATTTCTAAGAGCATGCTATCGGGCTCAACGTTTTTTAATTTGTAAGGTCATAGCATCAGACGCAATAAGCAGGACTGCGCATTTTGAAAGTGTCATTGCTTTGGCGATCCATGCAATGAAAGACACATCGCTTGCCATAGGAAGAATACGCATCGAACCAAACCTGAAAATATCCAGCATGACATTTCCAACGGCGTCCTTTGTCCTACAGATGGCTTCGCACATCGTTCCTCTCGCGGCAGAGCGCTTTCATCTGGAAAATGAGGTGCCGGAATGGACCGAAGTTGAAATGGAAAAGCTGTATCAAAGCATCTTTTCCTCGGCAGTCCTGGTACGGCGCACGGGTCAGGAGCAGGATGTCAGCACCTACGTCAACAAGGCAGAAGGAAAAATCACATCAATCATCTTGTTCAAGATTGAAGATTTCTGCGTGCAGGTACTGAATGAATTGGTGGCGTTGCCTGCAAAGGAAATATTCGATTTTGTCGTCCACATCTTCACGACAAGGCCAGATATTCGTTCGATTACGTTTCATGCTATTCGAACGGACTCGCTTAACTTGGCCTATCCCTATCAGCGTTACAGCTACACCGAGGATATCGTCATTGAGCTTCCTGACACGTCCGAACAATACCGCGCCATGCTGGGGAAGAACATGCGCAAGACCATTCGTCAGCACCTGGGTCGGATAGAGCGGGATTTTCCATCATTCGAGTACCTCGTCCTAGATGGCGAAAACGTGCGCAAAGAACATATTCTGCAGATTGCTGAACTCAATCGCGCCCGCATGTCGGGCAAGAATAAA
>Ga0366784_1042_pt3 | contig 14306 bp, 13 predicted proteins | sample TotcelN113001L11_FD_207063 | JGI IMG/M metagenome (GOLD analysis project Ga0366784, IMG submission 207063) | Enriched cells from coal bed in the Powder River Basin, Montana, United States - Total cells N11 rep2 HSBNCT.N11.300.1.L11 ... | reverse complement strand
AATCATTTACAGCAATCTATAACAGTCACTTTAAGGGTGTAACGCATCTCAAACCCTATTTTCTGGACACTTCTCTTTGTTTTCTTATCTCATGCATGCATTCAAAATTTGGATATTAGAAAAGCTGACCTTATAAAAGCATCCTTATAGAAGCATTTATAGAACGTCCGTTTATGGCCGGTAGCGGTCATCTGCTATGTTCGCCAGCAGGCACTTTCAGCCCACCGCGCATGTCGTGACAAATTAACAATTCCATTTAATTCAACACTGATTGTAGTGGCTCAAAATTTTCCCCAGGGATTGCTGGCAATGTAAACATTCGGCGCTCAGCCAGCAATGCACTCCTTGTATGCTTTCACTAAGCTCGCGCGCCTTCCTAGTAAACGACGATCCGAAAGGTTGATGGATATGAAGACAGGCACCGTCACATTCCACCGCATACTTAAAGCAACGCCGGAACGCGTCTACCGAGCTTTTCTGGATGCCGACGCCATGGCCAAGTGGCTTCCTCCATATGGCTTTACGTGCAGGGTGCACCATCTGGATGCCAAGGTGGGCGGGGCATACAAGATGTCTTTTACGAACTTCACCACAGGCAAAAGCCATTCCTTCAGCGGGGAATACTGCGAACTCGTTCCGCACGAAAGAATTGTTTATACCGACAAGTTTGACGACCCGAATTTGCCTGGAGAAATGCGAACGACCGTGAGCTTAAGGCAGGTGCCGAGCGGAACGGAGCTCAACTTGACACAGGAAGGGCTGCCTGCAGCCATCTCCGTAGATCAGTGCTATCTCGGCTGGCAAGAGTCGCTTCTGCAGCTCGCTAGAACTGTCGAGCCCGAAATTCCGGATTGATGAAGACGCAATATTACGCGGCAGCGAGCCTGGACGGATTCATGGCCACCGAAGACGACTCCCTGGATTGGCTATTCCCCTTAGGAGACCTGAACAATACCAGCTATCCCGCCTTCATCGAAGATGTCGGCGCCCTGACTATGGGATCGACCACCTATGAATGGATGCGGCGACATGCTGACAAGGTCGCTGCAGAAACTGGTTCACCATGGCCCTATAATCAGCCAGCCTGGATCTTCAGTAGCCGGCCACTTCCATCCATTGAAGGCGCCAATATTCACTTCGTCCAAGGTGATGTGCGACCAGTGCATGCAGAAATGAGAAAGGCTGCGGACTCGAAAAACATTTGGATTGTGGGAGGCGGAAACCTTGCGGGCCAATTCTATGACGCTGGCCTGTTGGACGAGCTGATTGTCCAGGTCGGCTCTGTCATACTGAAAAAGGGTAAGCCCTTGTTACCACGACGTGTCCTGGACCCGCCTCTTAGCTTGGTATCAGTTCAGCAGTTTGGTAGTGGCTTGGCTGAATTGCGCTATGTAGTCAGCAAAAGTACGATTGCCTAAAGTGAATGGAACTATAAACGAGAGTGTGTCATGGAGAAAAGGCTTCAGTCCTACAGTGCGGCCGGAATTACGGTCAATTTCGATCCTAATCTTTGTTATCACAGCGCCATATGCCTGAAGTCCCTGCCTGCCGTTTTTGATGTCCGACGCAGGAAATGGATCGAGCCAGGGGCCTCATCTATTGAAGAAGTCGTTGCCACGGTTGAAAAGTGCCCGTCTGGCGCGCTGACCTACTTGAGGGAGGGACAGGCCGAGCAGGTGAGCGAAGAACCGGCTGAACGGCCAGCTATCACGATGATTCAAGTTAGTAAAAACGGTCCATTGCTGGTGCAGGGAAATTTTGTCCTTCAGGACGAAAGCGGCAATGTCCTTAACACTCCAAACCGGGTTGCCTTGTGCCGTTGCGGGTATACGGACAACTCACCTTTTTGCGACGGTAGCCATCAGAGAATGAGGTTTACCTCCAGAAGGCGGGCCGAGGATTAAAACCGCGAGCCTTTTTCGTCAGTATGCCGGCTAGTTTTTGCATGCACGACGCCTCATGCCAAGCTAGTGATCGAACATGCAATGCGAAATCCAACATATGATTACCATCATCGCTTTTTGAAAGGAAAACCCTTTGAGAAAACTATTGATCGCCTTAGCGGCTACTGCTTTTGCAACCGGCGCGATGGCCGCCGACCTCTCGTGCGCCGACAGAGCTGCAGAGAAAAAACTGGCCGGCGCCGCCAAAAAGAGGTTCATGATCAAGTGCGAAAAGGATACCAAGGCCGCAGCCGCATCTGCAGCCAAGGATCCGGCTGTCGCCAACTGCGAAGCTAAAGCGGCGGACAAGAAGCTCGCGGGTGCGGCTAAGACCAGCTTCGTAAAAAAGTGCGCTGCCGATGCGAACGCTGGTGTTCTTACCCCGACACCGACCAAGAAGTAAGCAGCATCTCTCCTAAGAAAGCCGTCTAAGCGCAAGCCCAAGCGGTTTCTTTATAGAGCTAAAGGGTCAGCATCCGACTCATAGAAGACACTTGTCATGTCCAACATTTTTTGATGATGGAATGTAGAAATATACTCAGTTTAAAGATTATCTAACGCTTGGTTACTTCCCATCTTCTTTGCCTTCTTGCACATAAGGCTCATGCAGGTTCACCGGCTGTTTACCTTTCTTGCGGACTTTGATGTTGAGCATTTCTACGGCGACAGAAAAGGCCATGGCAAAGTAGATGTAGCCCTTGGGCACATGATTCCCGAACCCTTCGAGCAGAAGCGTCACGCCAACCACGATGAGAAATGACAGCGCCAGCATTTTGATCGAGGGATGGCGCGACACAAAGTCGCCTATGCGCGAAGCAAACAGCATCATGAGCGCAACGGAGGCAATTACGGCCGCGATCATCACAGCGACCTCGTCGACCATGCCGACTGCGGTAATGATGGAGTCCAAAGAAAAAATCAGGTCAATCACGATGATTTGAGCTATCACGGCCATGAAGGTCGCCTTGACCGCCTTGGACGCATGTCCCTCCTCCCCTTCGAGCAATTGGTGGACTTCTCCCACGCTTTTCCACATTAGAAACAGACCGCCAGCAATCAGGATCAGGTCGCGTCCTGAAAGACCCACTATTGTCTTGGCGTCCTCCAAGATAGGGGGGGCGCCCCAGCTAATGTTCAGATTGCCACCCAGCAAATAGATGGAAAAAATCGGTGCCACCAAGCCTATGATCCAGGAAAGGACCAGCAGTAGGCTGATGCGCATGAACATAGCCAGGAACAGCCCGAGCCGGCGCGCATATTCCCGCTTTTCCTGCGGCAGTTTGTCGACTAGGATCGAGATGAAAATCACGTTGTCGATGCCAAGAACCAATTCCAGGCTGGTCAGCGTCAAAAAGGCGATCCAGGCAGCAGGATTAAGCAGAAGATCGAACATGTTACCTCCCTGCCCGAAATCTAACAGGTTGAGATCATGAGTTGTTGATCACAGGCTAATCCTTATCGCTTCTTTAATTGGTAATCCACGTGGCTATGCGCCAGAAAGGGCGGTTAGGCATGGCTGCTATTGGCCGATAGCAGCCCCATGCCGACGGCGGTAGCGGCGGCGGTCACGGCAACCGCTGATCGGCCGCCATGCATCCATTGGCAAATGTCCGCCATGCCGCCTGCTCCAGGCTGTGCAGCGAGTGGCGGCGCTGCCGGGGATGCAGCGAAACCGGGCTGCACGGCCGCACGGTCATCGTCCCTCAGCCGGGGGCGGCCGCGAGCGTGCCGATGGAACGCTTTTTTATGCGCCACCCCTGGGCCAGCCACGGATTTTCGCGATCAGGGCGTCCACTTTCGCCTCTTTCGTAGCCCAAGAGGTCACCAGCCTGACGACCGAACGCTGCCCGTCGTGCTTCTCCCACACGTAGAACGCGAAATCGCGCTGCAGCGATTCGATCAGCGCATCGGGCAAGATGGCGAACACTTGGTTGGTTTCCGTGGCGGCCGCCAGCTCATGCCCCGCATCGATAATGCCCGCGGCCAGCTTTTTCGCCATGGCGTTCGCATGGCGCGCCAGCCCGAAGAACAGATTGCTTTCGCCGAACAATTCCTGGAACTGGATGCCGAGAACACGCCCCTTCGCCAGCAGCCCGCCGCGCTGCTTGACGTGGAACGCGAAGTCGTCGGCCAGCGCCGGGTTGGCGATGACGATGGCCTCGCCGAGGAGCGCGCCGGCCTTGGTGCCGCCGATCCAGAAAATATCCGTCAGGCGGGGAAGGTCCGGCAAGGTCAGGTCGTTGTTCTTGGCCGCTAGTGCCGCGCCCAGGCGCGCGCCGTCCAAGAACAGCAGCAGGCTCCGCTGCCTGCAAAGATCCGAAATTGCCTGTAGTTCCGACTTGCCGTAGATCGTGCCGGTCTCGGTGGCGTTGGACACGTACACCAGGCGCGGTTTTGCCATGTGCGGGAAATGCGCGTTTGCCTCCAGCGCGGCCTGAATGCCCTCGGGCGTCAGCTTGCCGTCGACGGGCGCAACCGGAATTATCTTGTGCCCGATGGCCTCGATCGCGCCAGTCTCGCGGCCGACGATGTGCCCAGAGCTGGCCGCGATCACCGCCTCGTGCGGTCGCAGACAGCTTGCGATGGAGATGATGTTGGATAGCGTGCCGCTCGCGACAAAAGATATCGCACAGTCGGCACCGCCCAGATGACGCCGGATCCTGGCCCTGGCCTCTGCGGAATAGGCGTCTTCGCCATAGGCCGTCTGCTGGGTGAGGTTGGTGTCTGAAAGTGCGCGCAGGATGTCCGGATGCGCGCCCTCGCTGTAGTCGTCGAGAAAACTGGTGATCGTCATAAGTCACGCCTCGGAAAAGCATTATTGTAGGCTGGACTGCGCAGGTAGGCTGAAACATCCGTGCAAATGGGGGCCGGATTGGGCCATCCTCAAACGGAAAATTATCGTTCGAATAAAATGAATTCGAAGCCATCACGTGTCCGTCCACAATCGAAGGGAACCATATGCCAAGCCAGATAGAAGTGGTCTGCCCCCATTGCAGTAAGGTGAATCGCGTTCCCGCGGCGCGCATGGCGGAACGCCCGATTTGCGTCAGCTGCAAGCAGGAGATTTTCACGGGCGAGCCGCTGGAGAGCGGCGGCGAACAGTTCGCCAGGCACATCGACCGCAACGACATTCCGGTGCTGGTCGATTTCTGGGCGCCATGGTGCGGCCCGTGCATGGCGATGGCGCCCGCCTTCGCCCAGTCTGCGCAGCAACTGGAGCCGGGCGTGCGCCTGCTCAAGGTCAATACCGAAAGCAACCCCGACCTGGCCGGCCGCTACGGCATCCGCAGCATTCCCACGATGGTGCTGTTCAAGGGCGGCAAGGAAGCGGCGCGCCAGTCCGGCGCCATGAACGTGCCGGGCATCGTGTCGTGGGCAAGGTCAAAGGCGGGCTAGTACTGCATGACGCCATGTTGTTTTTGTTGAGCGATAATTGCGGGATGAGCCGTCCGGAGAAACCAGCTGGAACAAACAAGTCATCATGCCGAAGAAAATTCAACACTACAGCGCGCCGGGCATAACGGTCAGTTTCGATCCCAACCTTTGCTATCACTCGGCCGTATGCCTGAAGACGCTGCCGGCGGTGTTCGACGTGCGGCGCAGGCGATGGGTCGCACCGGAGGCGGCATCGGTTGAGGAAGTCGTCGCCGCGGTCGAAAAGTGCCCGTCCGGCGCCTTGACCTACATGCGCGAGGGCAAGGCCGAACAGGTCAGCGAAGAACCCGAAGACCGCCCGAACGTGACCGTGATTCAGGCCAGCGCGAACGGCCCCCTGCTGGTGCAGGGCAGCTTCCTGCTGCTGGACGAGAGCGGCAAGCCGATCGATGCGCCGGACCGCGCCGCGCTGTGCCGCTGCGGCAGGACGGCCAACCAGCCGTTTTGCGACGGTAGCCACCTGAAAGCCGGTTTTCAGTCGAAAAAGCGCACCGAAGGATAATGCGCCTGCCCTGGTGTCTGTTCTATCAGCAGCGAAGCGACGCTAGTCCGTCCCAGCCAGGCTGACGATCTCGGCGCCGGCGACCCTGACGATTTCGACCGGGGCGATCCGCAACAGCGCATCCACCGCTCCACCGCCGCCGTAGACTTCCGGCTGGGCCAGCACGCGGTCTTCCACCAGCGTGCGCAGCCGCGTCTTGTGGCCAAGCGGCGGCACGCCGCCTACGCGAAACCCGGTCAGTTCAAGCACCGTTTCCGCATCCGCGAGCTTGACCCTCTTCCTGGCGATTCCGAGATAGTCGGCCACTCGCTTGGTGTCGATCCGGGTCGTGCCGTTGGCAATGGCCAGGACGGGGACGGAATCCGCGAGAAGTAGCACCGACTTGATGATGCAATCAACAGGCACACCCATAACCTGGGCCGCGGCCTCCACCGTCGGCGTCTGGTGATCGAGCCGGACTACTTCGCCGTGGATATTGTTATCGCGTAAAAAATTCGAGACGGACTCTGCATTCATCGTTATGAGGATTTCCTTGCTGTAACGGGTATTCCGCGATGCCGGAATTATGGAGCAGCGGCCTGAGGCCCTACGGAACGCAAATTGCATCATAGCATCGCGGACTGCGCAACAACATCCGAGCCCGGCCCGTTTAAACTGGCATTTCCTACACACACTGGGCGACCGCTTCTGGCCGATTGCAGTCATTCATCAGTCTGCCATAGACATAGACTGCCACATCTTTTCACTTAGAGTAAAAAAGACGGAAAACCCTCTGCCGTGAGACAGAGGGGTTGGATTTAGGCTACTTGCAATTTATGCTGGCATAACTTGCAGGTTATGCTGGCAAACTTGCAGCTTATGGTGTCACCCACACAAACAGGATGGATAGACGCTGGCCTGCTTACCCACAACTGCCGATCGAGCCGCATACGGTGCAAAAATCGCAGCCGTCCTTGCGTATCACGGTCGAGTTTCCGCATTCGCGGCAAAGCTTGCCGGCCATCGCCGGATTCGGCCTGGCGACGTGCTTATTAGGCTCGGCCGCGACCACACCCATGCTGACGATTGGATGGCCATCTTCGGTCAGAATGCCAAGCATGGCGTAGCGGTGTATCACCAGTTGCGCAATGTAGGCCACTGTCGATGGATAGCTAGCTTGGCGGTCGCTGCCCGGCACACGAGCCAGAAAGTCGCCGCGCGGCTCAGCGTAGTTCAACAGCTTCCTCAGCTTCATGCCGATCCAGGCCGGGTCGATCACGCGCATGTCGACTGACAACAGCTTGCACAGCCCGTCGAGCGCGCGTGGATGGCCGCCGGTCAGACCCATGCTGTACGGGCGGCGCGTACCGTCCGGCATTTCCAGCTCCTTCAGCATCAACACGAAATCGTCGTCGGTCGAGGGGTTGCGCACATCGGTTACCCATGCCAGCGTACCATCAGTTCCGGTCTTGGGCTCGTGCGGCGAGAATAGCGCATCAAGAACCGGTGTTGGGTCGTCCTTGTCGTAGTCGAGCGCACCCAGTTGGCTGTAGCGCCACTTGACCAGCCTTGCCAGCGCGGCCACCGCGCTCGGCACCAGTACGCGCTCGCCGAAAGGCGGCATCGGCATTTCAAAGGTATCGCCTTGCGTATTGGAGAGCATCGCGAAACGCTTGTTGAGCCAGCCTCGGTCGTTAGCGCGCATGTCGGTCGAGAGCGTCTTGGCGATCGCGTCCAGACCCCGCGGAGCCTGCCCGCCCAAGACCCAGACCTCGAACGGCACGCCGTCAACGTCGGACACGGCGACCGCGAACTCGCCCTGCGGCGTCATGATCTGTTCACTGATCCAGCCGGTGGCGCCGGCAGGCAGCGACGGGCGTGAAGGCCAGCGCAGCGAAGCCAGCGGCGGCGACATGGCGACTTCGGTCAGGGTCAGCCGCTTGTCCTGGTCGGACAGCGTCATCGGCTGCGGCTGCTTTTCGGGTTGCGCGGTGGGCACCGATAGCACGGCGCCCAGTACGTTGTTCGGGCGATAGGTGGTAATACCCTTCAGACCCTTGCGCCAGCCTTCGATGTACAGGGTCTTGAAGTCATCGTAGGGATAGTCCTCGGCCACATTGACAGTCTTCGAGATAGCCGCATCGATGTAGGGCGCGACTTCCGCCACCATCAACATGTGGTCGATTGCCGAAATTTCCAGCGCGGAAACGAATGATTCAGGCAGATTTCCCGTGTCGTTGCCAAGCGCACGATAGACACGGTAGGCATGATCCTCGACGGTGTAGTCCTTCTTCGAACCGTCCGGCATGCGCTTGACGCGGTTATAGAACCAGGAGAAAGCCGGCTCGATGCCGTTGGAGGCGTTGTCTGCAAAAGCAAGCGAAATCGTGCCGGTTGGGGCAATCGAAGTCAGATGAGAGTTGCGAATGCCGTGCTTGCGGATGCCGTCCTTGATTTCTTCCGGCAGGCGCGAAGCGAAGCCGCCTTGAAGGTATTTTTCAGCATCCAACAGGGGAAAAGCGCCGCGCTCCTTGGCCAGTTCGACGGAGTAGGAATAGGCTGCGTCGCGCATCACGCGCGCAATCTCAGCCGCCAGGTGCCGCCCGCGGTCAGAATCGTAGCGCACGCCCAGCATGATTAGTGCGTCGCCCAGGCCGGTGAAGCCGAGGCCGAGACGGCGCTTGGCATCCGCTTCACGGGCCTGCTCTTCCAGCGGCCATTTAGTTGCGATCAGAACGTTGTCCAGCATGCGCACCGCCAGCTTGGTCACGCGTGACAGCAGTTCGAAGTCAAACAGCGGCTGAGCCGAGAACGGCGCGGTCACGTACGCGGTCAGGTTCAGGCTGCCGAGGCAGCAGCAGCCGTAATCCGGCAGGGGCTGTTCGCCGCAGGGATTGGTCGCCTCAATTACCTCGCAATAAGAAAGGTTGTTTTCGCGAGCTATACGATCCATGTACAAGACGCCCGGTTCGGCGGCATTGTAGGTGCTCTGCATGATCAGATCCCATACCTCGCGTGCACGCACTTTCTTGTAAACCCATTTGCCATCTGCGCGCTGGTAGGCGCCTGCATGCTTGATGTCCTCATTTGGCTCGGAGGTATGCGCCAGCTCAAAATCATCGTCAGACTCGACCGCGCGCATGAAGGCGTCAGTCACACCGACCGAGATATTGAAATTGTTGAGTTGTCCCCTCTCCTGCTTGACCGTGATGAATTCGGTCACGTCAGGATGATCAACATTCAATACCGCCATCTGCGCGCCGCGGCGGGCGCCGGCAGATTCAACCGTCTCGCATGATCGATCGAACACCTTCATATAGGAAATCGGGCCGGAGGCGCTGCTGCCTGTACCCTTGACGAATGCGCCTTTGGGGCGGATCGCGGAAAAATTGTAGCCGACGCCGCCGCCGCGACGCATGGTTTCGGCCGCCTGCGCCAACGCGGTATAGATACCCGGCTTGCCGTTGACGACGTTGGTGATGGAATCCCCCACCGGTTGCACGAAACAGTTGATCAGCGTGGTCTGCAGTCCGGTGCCAGCGGCGCTGCTGACACGACCGGCCGGAATAAAGCCGTTCTGCATCGCCCATAGGAATTCCTCGGCGTGCTTCTTGCGGGTCTTGGGAGATTCGACTTCGGCGAGGGCGTTCGCCACTCGCAACATGACTTCTTCGGCGCTGGTTTCGTTTCCTTTTGCGTACTTTTCGATCAGTACTTCGGTGGAAATTTCTTGGGGGGTGGCCAGGACAACGGCGGCGCTAACCTGATCATGCATGTGACACTCCTCGAACCGGCATGTTGTGATGAAAACGATGGCTGCAAGGTGCGGCCATCAAGATTTAATTATCTTCAAGATTGATTCCATTTGTATAGCTCGGCGATCAATCCACAAAAAGATATTGCGGAGACTTTCGTTGTCGAAGAACTCGCAGAAACCTGAAATCAATGTCTTTTTTGGCTTTGCTCTGCCAAGACGGATGAACAGCAAAAGCTGCGGCGCTGACGTTTTTTCGCTACAAGGAAGCGTTCGCTTGCCTGCTCATCCTTGCCTGATTTATAGCATGCTCATCGTGTTCTTGCAGAAGCCAGAAAAACGTAGGAACCGAGAGCCTAAAGACCCAAGGATCGAATAAATGCTTTTAAGTTCGGTCAACTGTTCATAAATTAGGTTTATTTACACCAATTAATGAAGACTTAAAAAAGCAATACAGCAGGCAAGATGTGTGCTCAGCATTAAACCCGGCGATACACTGCATAAAAAATGCAAGCGGCTTGAACCAGATCAAAAAGCCGGACGGCAAGCTCATCAATCAAGCGGGATTTCAGCCGAGCTCTGCGATTAGTTGCGGCACCAATTCGTGTGCGTCCCCGACTATCCCGTAATCCGCAACCAGGAAGATAGGAGCATCGGGGTCGCTGTTGATGGCGACAATCGTCTTCGCGTCCTTAATGCCAGCAATATGCTGGATGGCACCCGAAATGCCGAGACCGATATACAGGTCGGGAGCGATAATCTTGCCCGTCTGGCCGATCTGCCAGTCGTTCGGCGCATAACCCGCGTCCACGACGGCCCGGGTCGCGCCAACGGCCGCACCGAGCTTGTCGGCTAATTGCTCGACAATCTTGAACTCTTCGGCGGACCCCAACCCACGCCCACCGGCGACGACGACGCGAGCGCCGGACAGTTCGGGCCGCTCGGATTTGGACAGGTCGCGCGAAACGAAGCGCGAATTACCCGCGTCGGACGCGACCGCCACGCCTTCGATAGGCGAAGCAGCGAAACCGGGCTCAGCCGGCGCGAAATTGGTGATGCGCACCGTGATTACCTTCACCGGATCGGATGACTGCACAGTTGCGATGGCGTTGCCCGCATAAATCGGCCGCTCGAAGGTATCGGGCGAAATGACTGCAGTGATTTCCGAAATCTGCTGCACATCCAGGCGTGCGGCGACGCGCGGCAGCACGTTTTTGCCGAATGCGTTAGCCGGCGCCATGATATGGGTGTAATCGCCGGCGATCGCCAGCGCCTGTTCGGCGACGTTTTCCGCCAGGCCATCGGCCAGATGCGGCGCGTCGGCGAGCAGCACTTTGGAAACGCCAGCTACTTGCGCAGCGGCCTCTGCGACGGCGCCGCACTCATGTCCGGCGACAAGGATATGGATGCCGTCGCCGCATTGGAAAGCGGCGCTTACGGTGTTCAGGGTGCTAGCTTTAAGCGTGGCGTTGTCGTGTTCGGCGATGACGAGTACGGTCATGTCTGTTCCTGCTGTAATGGTATGGCGCGCCGCAGGCACGCCACTGAATTATTCAATTAGATGACTTTCGCCTCATTTTTGAGCTTGGCGACCAGTGTCGGGATGTCCGGCACCATCTGGCCCGTGGTACGGACGGCCGGTTCTGAAACCTTGATCGTCTTCAGCCGCGATTCGACGGATACATTCAATTCGTCCGGCGTGGTGGTTTCAATGGTCTTTTTCTTCGCCTTCATCATGTTGGGCAGCGTCACGTAGCGCGGCTCGTTCAGGCGCAGATCGGCTGTCACCACCGCCGGCAACGTCAGCTCCAGCGTTTCCGCGCCTCCGTCCACCTCGCGCGTGACGATGGCCTTGCCGTCTTCGATGACGATTTTCGACGCGAAGGTCGCCTGGGGCCAGTTCAAGAGCGCAGCCAGCATCTGGCCAGTCTGGTTGGCATCGTCGTCGGTCGCCTGCTTGCCGAGAATAATGAGCTGCGGCTGTTCCTTTTCCGCCACCGCCCTCAGCAGCTTGGCAACTCCCAAAGGCTGCAGTTCGGCATCGGTTTCAACCAGTAGCGCGCGATCGGCGCCGATGGCCATGGCGGTGCGCAGCACATCCTGCGCCTGCGTCACGCCGCAGGACACGGCGATTACTTCGTTCGCCTTGCCGGCTTCCTTATGGCGCACGCCTTCTTCCAGCGCGATTTCGTCAAATGGATTCATCGACATTTTGACGTTGGCGGTCTCGACGCCGCTGCCGTCTGCCTTGACGCGGATCTTCACGTTATAGTCCACCACGCGCTTGACGGGAACCAGAATTTTCATGCTTTGCCTTCTTGTCGTTTCGGATGGCCGGTTCACCGGCGCTTCAAATAAATGGAATACTCGCCCTCGCCCTCGGACTGCTCCAGGCATTCGTTGCCGGTCTGCTTGGCGAACGCCTGAAAGTCACGTACCGAGCTCGGGTCGGTAGTAAGAATGTGCAGTACCTGGCCGCTTTGCATGCTGGCGAGCGCTTTCTTGGCTCGCAGAATCGGCAAGGGGCAGTTCAGCCCGCGTGCGTCGACTTCGATATCGAATTCCATGATTGCCCTTCCTGTTAGACCGGCCTTAGGCCAGCTTTTCGCCGACCCAGGCCGGCACGCTCTGCAATGCCTGCGGCAGCGACGATGGATCGGTGCCGCCGGCCTGCGCCATGTCGGCCCGTCCGCCGCCCTTGCCCCCAACCTGACGGGCGACATGATTCACCAGCTCGCCAGCCTTGATCTTGGCCGTTGCGTCGGCGGTCACGCCGGCGATCAGGCTGACCTTGCCATCCGCCACCGTCGCCAGCACGATGGCTGCCGTCTTCAGCTTGTCCTTCAGCTTGTCCATGGTGTTGCGCAGCGTGGCCACGTCGGCGCCTTCGATGGTCGCCGCCAGCACTTTGACGCCATTGACGTCCACCGCCTGATTAAGCATTTCGTCGCCCTGGATGGACGCGAACTTGGTCTTCAGCGTCGACAGTTCCCGCTCCAGCCCGCGCACCTGATCCTGCACCTGCAGGATGCGACTGATCAGCTCGTCAGGCTGCGTCTTCAGCGCAGCAGCCGCCTCGTTCACGCGCCGCGCCAGGTTCTGCACCAGATCCAGCGCTGCTACGCCGGTAACGGCTTCGACCCGCCTGACGCCGGCCGCAACGCCGCCTTCGGACACGATCTTGAACAGCCCGATGTCGCCGGTGCGTGCGACGTGCGTGCCGCCGCACAGCTCGCGTGAAAAGCCGATATCCAATACGCGCACGGTGTCGCCGTATTTCTCGTCGAACAGCGCCATCGCGCCGTGGCGCACAGCCTCGTCGAACGGCATCATCTGCGTGCACACCGCCTGGTTTGCCAGAATTTCGTTGTTGACCAGTTCCTCGATTTCGCGGATTTCCTCTGCGGTCAGGGGCGCATGGTGGCTGAAATCGAAACGCGTCTTGTCAGGATCCACCAGGGAACCGCGCTGCGCGACGTGCGTGCCCAGCACTTGACGCAGCGCCTTGTGCATCAGGTGCGTGGCCGAGTGGTTGCGCATGGTTTGCGCACGCAGCAGCAGGTCCACCCGCGAGCGCACCGCGTCGCCGACGGCAAGCGTGCCGTGCTTCAAGACGCCGTGATGACCAAACACCTCGGCCTGGATCTTTTGCGTGTCCTCGACCGCAAAGCGCGTGCCCTCGCCCACCAGCGCACCCTGGTCGCCGACCTGACCGCCGGATTCGGCATAGAACGGCGTCACGTCCAGTACCACGACCGCCTGCTGCCCGGCCTCGATTCGATTGACCGGCGTGCCGTCCACGTAGAGCGCGAGCACGCGGCCCGGCTCTTCCAGCGAATCGTAGCCGACAAAATCGGTCTTGTCGCCATGGTATTCCAGGGCCGCCGCCATCTTGAACTTGCCGGCGGCGCGCGCCATCGTGCGCTGGCGCTCCATTGCCGTCTCGAAGCCGGCCTCGTCCAGTTCCACCTGTCGTTCGCGGCAGATGTCGGCTGTCAGATCCAGCGGAAAACCATACGTGTCGTACAGCGTGAACGCGGTCTCGCCATCGAGTTTGCCCGGAGCCTGCTGCATCGCGGCTTCCAGTATCTTCATGCCGTTTTCCAGCGTCTCGCCGAAACGCTCTTCCTCATTCAGCAGCACGCGCTTGACGTTATGCGCGGCGTCAGCCAGCTCGGGATAGGCCGCGCCCATCTCCTTGACGAGATCGTCCACCAGCTTGTGGAAAAAGGGCTTGGTCTGGCCAAGCTTGTGGCCGTGGCGCAGCGCGCGACGGATGATGCGGCGCAAAACATACCCGTGACCATCGCTGCCCGGAATCAAGCCGTCGACGATCATGAACGAGCACGCACGGATATGGTCGGCAATGACCTTGAGCGAATTGCTGGTCAGGTCAGTCGTGCCGGTCTCGCGCGCGGCGGCCCGTATCAGGTTCTGGAACAGGTCGATTTCGTAATTGCTGTGTACATGCTGCAGCACGGCCGCCAGGCGCTCCAGGCCCATGCCGGTATCGACGCAGGGCTTGGGCAGCGGCGTCATGTTGCCCTGCTCGTCGCGGTCGTACTGCATGAACACCAAGTTCCAGATTTCGATGTAGCGGTCGCCGTCCTGCTCGGCGCTGCCCGGCGGGCCGCCCCAGACGTCCGGACCGTGGTCATAGAAGATCTCGCTGCACGGGCCGCACGGGCCGGTG
>Ga0366784_1064_pt1 | contig 15283 bp, 14 predicted proteins | sample TotcelN113001L11_FD_207063 | JGI IMG/M metagenome (GOLD analysis project Ga0366784, IMG submission 207063) | Enriched cells from coal bed in the Powder River Basin, Montana, United States - Total cells N11 rep2 HSBNCT.N11.300.1.L11 ... | reverse complement strand
AGATCTTAAAATCAACAACAGGAGCTACATTTATAACGTCTATGGTTTTGTTTCCAAAAGCCTCTTTCCTGTCAGTCATTGTAACAAATTCATCTATCGTAGGCTGGCCAAAGACTTCTTTCACCTTTACCCTTGCATCAACCAATCCGACGCCGGTCTTCAGGAATCTTACCTTTTTCCGGCTGTTATCACCTGAAAGGTCTTGATATCCGTCAAGCAGATTAACGGCTTTGTATGTTTCATCGGTAAAAAAGCCGTTATTATTGGTATCAATGGCAACTTCCCATGTCCTGGTTACATAGTCCCCATCCTCGCTATAGCTGTCGTCCTGCAGGAATATTTCCGCCTTGTTGGATAAGCTTGGCTTACGCAGTTCCTGTGCTTTGGTGGATATCCTGGCAATAGGAGCTCTGTCCTGTACGACTGTGAAGATAATAGTATGTATATCGTTATTACCCCGGCTGTCTTCTATATAAATAGTTACCTTATATATCCTGTCCACTGATGTTTTAATAAGGAAATCCATCTTGTTTCCGGAGAGGGCATTTGTTTTTATGTTGGTGCTGTCCGGATACACTGAGTTTGTCACGGTTACTTTTTCGCCGGTTACCGTATCTTCTATTATTGCATAGGTTTTGCTGTCTACCAACGGGTAATCGGGATGAACAACCGTTCTGGAAAAGTCCAGAGTCATTTTGCGGTTGCTTTTCCTTGTACCATCTACGGATGCAATGATAGCAGGGCAGCGCATGATCTGTATGCCCCTGGTATCTGATACTGCATCACCGTTCCTGGGGAAAGCCCATATGGTATTTTTATATTGGCCGGGCTGCATGTAGCGTATTTCGAAGCTGACGTTACTGTCATAGCTGCGGGTTTGGAACAGGTTGTTTTCAAGCGTATACTGGGAATTATCCTGTATTTCAAAATCACTGCTGCCTAATCCGAGATCAGAGGCTTGCTGTGCATTGTATGTTGTGTCTTCAAATATGAATGTATTCTTGTTCCTGACAGTCAGCCAGTAGCCTTCATAAGCTGTGGATGGCTGCTCTATTCTTGCGGTAGCTGTTAATGAGCGCTCGTCCACTATGCTGGTCGCTGCTGTGGCTGTGGCAGTTTTGTTGTTGTTTAGCGTGACTATGGCTCTGTAGTTTATTGTTCCTGTGTTATTATATTGCTGTGAAGCTGAATAGCTTGAAAGGGTTATAGGTTGATAGGCTCCGCCGTTTACGCCGGCTTCGAGGATTATGGTTTTTATGCTTTCACCCTGGGGTACAACGGGGTTGACTTTGACCGTATAAGATTCTTTTACATTGACTTTAGCCGGAGCGGTTATGGTAAGGTCGGGCGGCAAAGGCTGAATGTTTGGGATTACCGTGAATTGTGCAGTTTTTGGATCTGAATCCCTGTAGTATTTGTCATTGTGGAACGTTACTCTGCCTACTCCGGTAAAAAGGACATTTTCCTTGTCAACAATCTGGCTGCGTGAGAGCTTTATGGTAAAGGTGTTGGTTGCGGTATTGGTTACGTTGGGATTGAGGGTAACCAATTGCTCCGTACCTTTGTACTCGACCTTCAAATCCCATTTTTTGATGTCGTTACGGGTATAATATAGGATTTTGTCAATCTCATCACAATAATAGACCTCGTCTTCCAGTTTTGCAGTTACCTTAACTGATACATCTACGGTAGTTTCATCCTCAGCTATAGTAAAGTCATTAGATAGTATTTCAGTAGTGACTTTAAAAGGAGTATCTTTTTTACTGCCCAGTTTGGGTATATCAAATGTTTGATACCATATCTTCCCATCAGAAGCTTGATGCCACATACGAAATGAGCCGGCTTTAAGCAGGGTAGGCATAGATTGCACATTACCCCATAAGAAAAATTCTCCTTCACTTACATTTGGACTCCAGCCTAAGCCAGTTGGTTTTGGCAGTCCTACATCATTTATAATTGTTTCCAGTTTCAGGCTTTCGCTAAAAATAGTTTCTTGGCATAAACCATAATCCCAAGGCCTGAAAAGCCAGTTTTTTTCTGCTAATGGCTTTTCAGAACTTGCATCATTGGGAAAATGCAGGTTTGACAAAGGATTCCCTTGTTTATCAAATCCTAAGTATCTATATTCGTTTCCCACTCTGTCATTAACTATTTTCTTCTTATTAACATCATCTTCGGTACCATAAACAACAACATGGTATTTCCCATCTACCCAATATTTATCAACAAAATCATATCCATTTGCACTTTTATCTGACACAATAGATGGGATGTATAACGGATCTGTAAAATTTAGAGCTTTATAATGCTTAATGTTATATCCTGATGCACTTGCAATGTTTGAATTTAAAACAATTATTGATAAAAATATTAAAAGTGCTAGAAGCAAACTAGTTGCTTTTTTCATTATTTTAATACCTTTCTATTTATCTTTAAGTTCCATATACATACTAATTTGATTGGTACCAGCAAAAGTGAATATTCTAATTTCTCTACCGTTTATGCGTTCCCATACCCTGCCCTGGTAATTTGTATCTTTAATTTTATTCTGAAGTTCTTTAAGAATTTTGTCATATCCTTCCGGAAATATTTCTTTTGCCATTGCTTTAAACTTGTCTTGTCCAAAAGTGCTTTTTGTATCAAATAAAGTAAGCGAATAAGGCCGGTATCCCTCACTCCTTGGGTCATATTCAGTGAAAACACTGTACTTTAATATCGGCACTCTTTCTAATATATTTTTCTGTAACTCCTCCACATCTTTGAAAAGGTAAAATTGCACTACATTACCATCTTTTGAGTAATAAATGTCAGTAGCATAATCTTTTAAAATTTCTATTGCATTCTTTATTTGAACAATCAATTCCGGATGACTTGTTCCCACTTTTATTTCCTTTTTTTCGTCCAGTTCATACATATACACATCATCACTCACCGGCTCCGCTGGCACAGCCCTCTTCCCCGCATCAATAAGCCTCACAAGCATCGTCGTCGCTTCCGCCCTGGATGCTTGCTCACCATACGCAAAAACGCCTCCGGGCCTGCCGGTTATAATACCTTTTACATATGCTTTCAGTGCAAATTCCTTATATTCTACCGGCGTCTTGCCGTAATCACTTAGCTGGCTTGCATAGTCATCCATGTTTCCGGGGTACACTTCGTCCATGGTTCTTACAATCATCCTTGCCATTTCGCCTCTTGTGATATTCTTTTCAACACTGTCAAACTCACCTGAAAGTATATATTTACGATTTGTGGCCTCAGTAATATAATATGTATACCATTTGCCCTCTTTGGGCTGGCCCACATCGTTTTTTAAGGCTCTTAACAATATCGCTGTGAATTCGGCCCTGGTAATCATATCGTTTGGACGGAATGTGCCATCAGTAAAGCCTTTGATTGCTCCGTTACCGGTAAGGCAGCTGATATAGTCCTTTGCCCAATGAGCAGCCGTATCAATAAAACCGTCGGCACCCGGGTCTGCCGCAATAGCTGTTGAACTCCGGAACCACGCAATTATAAGGATAATTAAAATTAATTTGCTAAAGGATCGTTTCATATTCCAGTCCTCCTGTTATTAAGTGAAATTTTGCACTTGAAATTAGCATAGCTGCATGTATAATTCCCTGGCTTTTACCTGGTGCCTCAAAATTATCCAGTACACTGTCAACTCTTAAACTTTAATATAAAGTTATCAATGTCATCCTGAGCATCAGCAATACAACAGCGAAAACTACCGATAGAATATAGTATTGTTTTCTCTGTTGTACCAGCGAAGAACTTAGCCGCCCAAGATTCTTCGCTGCGCTCAGAATGACAACATTTAGATGTTACAAAGTACCAGGTTCATCTATCTTCAAATACATACTCACAGTTTGCGAATGCTATAGTGTCGCCGTCCTTCAGTTGATACTCCACATTGCCGGCTATCCTGCCGTCATTTACATATGTTCCGTTTACTGAATTAAGATCCATCAGGAACCAGGCTTCATTACGTTTTATTATCTGAGCGTGGATTTTTCCTACTGCTGCGCTTTTACTGACAAAATCCACTTGGTCTTTAAGCCTTCCTATAAGAAAATCCGACTTGTTTACTACTATGTCCTCAACACCGGGATTACTTCTGCTTTTCAAGATGGGATCTCCCGTTTTGAAGCTTCCCAGCAGAACTGTATTATTACTTGCTGTCGGCTTGCTCTTCACTTCTGGCTTTCCCTCCGGTATTTTAAAACCACCCGTACCGGCAAATACATCAGCCAGCATGTTCTCAGGCGTATCATTGCTGGTTGCGGTCTTCATTTGGAATTTCACACCTTTTAAAACTTTCTTCAGAATAAGGATGTCAACAGCAATAATAATTAATATCAATGCCAGATAGTTTACAAAGGAATTTCCTCCCGGCAGCTTTATATATTTCACAACTAATATAACCGCAGCAGCAATAGCAAATTGTGACAGCAATGCTGCTGCAACAGGCTTAACACCTTTAGGCGCGGCATTATCCTCCGGCTCTGCATTATACTGCTCAAGGGCCGCAGCTGCCGGGATCTCAGCTTTGTCACAGCTTTCAGCTTCATTAGCCTCATCATTATAAAGCATACTATCCAGCATTTTTAAAAAATCTGAGAAATTAAACAAATCATTTTTTACAAACGCTAGTATACGCTGAAGAAAATTATCGCTTCCCTTTTCTTCAATATCTGCCAGTTGAAGAATCAGCTTGAGGATAAAATCCTTGAAAGCCTTGCAGGTGTCTCCATCGGCATTTACCGGAATATATACCATGGCAATCTCCAGGTTTTCCGGGTTTATGAAAATATAATCTGAATCCAGCAAAAAGCATGAGTCGGAGAGCAGGTATCCGACGCTATCTGCTATTGTCCTTGCCATATCTGCCAGCAATTTTACAAATTCATTCCGCGAAAGCCTCCTGCGTTTCAAAAGAAATGAAAGCGCCAGCTTTGAGGTTATATTATAATAACAAAAAGCATATCCGTTAATGCTTTTTAAATCAAACTGGACCAATCTTTCTATTCTGTTGCAGACGGCCATGGAAACCTGGTAATCCAGAATTTCTTCTCTCAAACCGGTTTTAATAATGAGATAGCTTGATGTGCCAATACTTTCATAAGAAAATTCAAGCCTGTCCTTCAAGTTTTCAGCCATCCGGTTGGCAACCTCCTTTTTTAATTATAGCAGCATGAAGTCCGGGACATCGGTATAACAACGTCCCGGCAGCCCCAGCTTTGCTGTGTCATTTGATCTTATTATCGTTTCTTATATTGCCGCTGTCGATGTCCCTGGTAATTGAGTCATCTGCAAAAACACTTTTCATGATACCGGTGACAAAATTAATAATAGCGTCCCTGAATATAAGAGCTATTCCAACCAGTACAGCTATAATGACAACTATCTCAACCGTGCCCAACCCATCCTCTTCCTTTAAAAAGCTTTTCATTAAACTTAAAATAACATCACCCCCTTCATGGTTTTATATATTGCGCAACGCAAGGACAGCAGGCGTTCCTACAATCAATAATATGGCAAGGAACATAAGCATCAGCGGAAGCAGCATTTTTGTGGATGCCTCCTCTCCAAATCTTCTGGCAGTGTTTTTTCTCATTTCCCAGCACTCCAGGGCAAATACCCTTAGTACCGGTACTATTTCCGAATTCCCCTTTCTCAGGTTCTGTAGTATGACAGATATGAATCTTGTTATTTCGGGGGTTCTGCACCTTTTGGCAAACTCTTCGTATGCAGAGTGTTCGGGTTTTCCCGACTTGATGTCCTGGACCGCAAGACGAAGCTCTCTGTATAGAGGCGTGTTTTTTACAGTATCGGAGGCTATCCTTTCCCATGCCCTGGTTATAGTCATTCCGGCATTTATGAGCAGCATGAGCTTGCTGACAAAATCGGGAAAATCAAGACGTATGGAGACTCTTCGCTTTTTTGCACGGTCATAAAGCTCTTTATCCGTAAAGTAGGCTGCACCGGCAATAACAGCGCAGGCAAATATGAAATATCCGGTGTCAGGCCTGGAAAAAGCACCAACGAAGGTGACAAATAACAACCCGAGAAGTATAAAAAGGATTTTATTGGCCCAGTGCAGTTTCAACTGGTTATGGGATTGTCTGGGCTCGGTTGTCTCCATTATGGCAGACAGAAGCCGTTTGTCATAGCCGGTACTATACCTGTACCCGACAGTGTCCAGAATGAATAGTCCTACAGGCAGAAGGGCCTTGAGCCTGAAGATATTGTCATCCGCTGTCCTGACCAGCTCAGTGTATCTCCCTTTTACAAGCAGATATATCAGTAAAACCCCACCTGAGATAAAAATAAAAACAGTTAACAATTCCAACCTCCAAAAATATGGCTTAAATCCTAATAAAGCTTATATCCTGATATCCATTATCTTTTTGGATATAAACCAGGCTACAGCAAGCAAACCGATTGCCACAGTCATAACAAGTCTTCCCATAGCCGTCGAGAATACCGGCTCCATATAGTCTGCGGCGCTGGCAGAAAGGAGCACAATCAATAAAACAGGCACAATATTCAATACCTTTTGCTCAAACCGCCTCTGAGCCAGAAGCATTTCAATCTCCTGCCTGATTTCTATCCTGTCGTTTATAATACCGGATGTATTGCGTACAACCTCCACAATATTGCCGCCTGTACGCTTGCATATCTGAAATACATCCGAGAAATTCTCCACGTCTTCTATCCTTGCGCGCCTGGCGAAATCTGACAGGACTGTTTCCACAGTTTCGTTCATCTCTATTCTTCTTGCCATATATTCCGCTTCAAGAATTATGTATTCTTCCGCATCAGGATAGAGCACGGCAAGATCCCGAAGGACCTCTCTGAATGCATTCTCTATGGATTTTCCCGCTGAAAGTGAAGAAGACAGTGAATACAGCATGTCCTTGAATTGTGAATTGAGCTCTCTTCTCCTCCTCGCAAGTAATTCCCCTTTTCTGATACGAGGGTAGACAAGGGACAGGGGGGTGAGCAGCAATGAAATAACGTGACTTCTGTAGAAGACAAACGCAACTAAATAGATGAAAACTGCAGCTATTGCAATATAAAAAATCCTTTCGTAAAAAGTCATTGTATACGAACTATAATCCGGTAAGCTTTTATTCTGCTCACTCTTTAAACATAGCTTTTTGCCAATATACCTAATCAAGCGATCCCTCCTGCAGATTACATTTGATTCCCGACATTCTGAACCTGAATATATTAATCATGCTGTTATCAGTTCTTCTTAGTGCTCCATCCACTTTTCCATCCGGTGTATCTCCGTTGTCACAGAATTCAAAGAGCGGGTTTAAAAGAATCTGGCCTTCACGGCATCCTGCAACCTCTGAAATGCTTAAAACACGCCTTGACCGGTCTCTCATCCTGGACAAATGAATCAGAATATCTATAGCCGAAGCTGTTTGCTGACGTATTGCTTCAAGTGGAAGCGGAGCGGCACTTAAGACCATGGTCTCCAATCTGCTCAGCATATCAGAAGGCGAATTTGCATGGCCTGTGGATATGGAACCGTCATGCCCGGTATTCATAGCTTGAAGCATATCCAGCGCTTCCGCCCCGCGGACCTCTCCCACAATGATCCTCTCAGGACGCATTCTAAGAGAGGCCCTAATGAGATCCCTGATGGTTATCTGGCCCTTGCCTTCGGTATTTGCATTCCTTGTTTCCAATCTTACAATATTCTCAATATTATTAATCTGAAGCTCCGCGGAGTCTTCAATTGTTACTATTCTTTCATCTGTGGGAATATAGCCTGCAAGAGCATTGAGAAATGTAGTCTTGCCACTGCCTGTGCCGCCGCAGATAAAGATGTTGTATCTGGCTTTGACCAGACTGCACAGTGCATCCGCTGCCTCCCGGGTCAAAGCTTCCATTGTCACCAGCTGATCCATAGTCAAAGGGCTTGCGGGAAATTTTCTTATGGTCATAATGGGGCCGTCTAAGGCAACCGGCTTGAGCACTATATTGACTCTGGAGCCGTCAGGCAGTCTGGCGTCTACAATAGGTGCGGATTCGTTAACCGTCCTGTTGGTTCTGGATACAATGGATTGTATGACGTCCTCAAGCTTTTCACTGCTTTCAAACCTGACATTCAGACAGGAGATCCTTCCCTCCCTTTCGACAAATACAGCATCAGGCCCGTTCACCATGATCTCCGTTACCGATTTATCGTCAATTACCGGCTGCAATATGTCCAGCCGCCGCATTGAATTGAATACCGCATCTATTATTTCTCTTTTTTCGTTCAATTCCATGTACTGCTCCCGGGATCGCCGGAATACAGCCTTCTTTACCAGTTCCTTTATTTCCTCGTCGGAAACGTCCCTGTTCATATCCACACTATCGGAAACCTCCGCACGTATGTCTTTTACCAGGCCTTCCCTGTTTATAAGCCGCAAATCAGGCAAAGGCAGCACCCCCTTTTACCCTGCATCCTTTGCCGTCGCCGCTGACAGCAAGAGAATCAAGAAGCTTTCCGACAGATGCAGAAAATATCGGATCCATATCAATCAGCAGTCTTTCCCCATCATTTAATCCAAGCCTCTCCGATTCACGTATAATTATACTGAATTTACCGGTATAATCCTTCTCACACCAATGGGTGCAAGCATTTTCGGAATACCTGTTGAGTACGTGAACCGTCCTTGATGATAACTCATTTTTACCTTCTTCTCCGTGAGAAACGGGATCACCTTCCATCACACTTTTCTTAAATAACGGAAAAGCTCCGTGTGCACAAACATTGACTATTTTATCGCAGGACCTTAAGATAATACTATTTCTATGGCTCAATCCGGAAGGTAAATCGATAAAAACAATATCGAACAGCGATGAAGCCCGAATAGTTCCCAGAAACAAATCAATGTCCTCATCTGTAAGCTCATCAAATTCACAAGCACTGTCCGGAGGAAGGAAATAATGAACACCGCCGGCAGGATCACAGCAGCATGCTCCCTCCAGCATTGTCGCCAGGTTCAATCCCCTCTCCTTCAAATAGTAGATAACGTCCGAAAGAGTTCTTTCAGACCTTCCTTTAAAATAAAAGGCAGTGGAGGGCGTGCTTTCAAAATTCAGATACAGAGGCTTCATATTCCGCCGTGCAGCCAGCATGCTTAGTCCAGCCGCGATACTGGTCTTCCCTGTACCACCCGCGGCGGAATGAACAGCGTATATTTCAGCAGCTGTTTTTCCATCGGGAACGAATGCATCAAGACTGCTTCGCGAGTATATATGAAGGATGTCCTGGACCAGGCTTTCTGCATGTCTGTATTTGAAAACCATATTTGTACCTTCAGTGTTCTGCATATTATTATCAGACAATTGAATCAATGTATGTACCCTTTCCGATTCCAAAGCCTCCTTTGGAAAGAAATCACTGTAAAGTAATATATCCTGCGGCTTTTCTGCTGTTTTTAAAAACAGCTTCAGATTTTCCGGCGAGCTGAATAAATGAATGTTAAACCTGCCGGAATAACGGAGCATAAAATAGTTCCCCAGCTTCTGCAAATAATTTTCATCACTGTCGGCAATCAAAAGACTCAGCTTTCCCAATAACCCACCTCAATCATTTGATATTTGAACATTAGACCTTCCATTTACTCAATAAACATGCAAAGTTAATATATTATGTAACATTATAACCATATATACAAAATAATGTCAATTAATTTGTGAAATTATTGTTTGATTTTGTAATTCAGAAAAGCAGATAGTACCTAAAAAAGCCTCGTACGTCTCTCGCACAAGGCTATCTACATATCTTTGCAGCCTATTTCCTGCTGAATGCATTCATGAATTCTTCCTGAGATTTTCTGACATAATTCTGAATATAATTGAAAACCAGCGGACCCCTGTGAAGTATTTTAAGTCCATACTCCGTATGAACAGCACCTTGATGATTTCGAACCACCTCTGCTTTCAAGGACATTATGTCCCTGTCAAGAAAAACGTCTACATCCATTTGCTGTCCATTGTACAAGTCTGCCTTTGTGAAAAGCATTACACCGTAATAGCTGATATCCTTTACCAGCACCTGATATTTTTTACCGGTATCACTTAACCTGATATCTGCATAATGGGAGACAGGCGTCCGTTCGTACCTCCGGACGTCATTTTCAACCTTCCGTATGTCCGGTTGGACCTGTAGTGTTCCTTCTCCCTGATTGTAAAAAAGAACCCTTCCACCTGATATCCTGATATTTTCGCTGCCCGGGATTGCAAGAACAATAGGATCACCGGCATAAAAATATGCATTGGACTGCTCTCTTGAAATTTTTAAAAATAAAGACTTGTCTGCCGATTCGATAGCCGCGCTTCTAAAAACATTCAACAGCGAGTAATGTCGGACAACAATAGTATCACCGGGCATTATATTCAATATCCATCCCCCTCCTTGTCTACTATATAATACAATACTTGAAAATTATTTTAAAGAAAAATTACTGACAGTATTTTTGCAGCCGGGCTTTAAACTGTCACCCTCCGGGGGTGAGTTAAATATAATACTATTACAGCATGAAATCGGAGTGTTGAAGGTGTCAGGGGATAATGGATTTGGAATGCAATGACAGGCAGGATATAATAGAAGTTATCGCCAGTGAAACCGGGTCTGCTGCTCCTGAACAGGCATTAACACCAGAACAGCTGCTTGTAGCTGCGGGAATACTTGCAGGACTGCTTGATGTTGATTCCATAATTGTTGGCAAAGGTGGACGGTTCGATGTCTTGCTTACAAATACAAACAAAGGAAAAAATAAAATACAAAGTATACTGTAACACTTTTTACACCGGAAGAATAAATTGAATTAGCAGTAAAATTTATGTTAACTCTCAATTCGAAAGGAGGTCATCTATTATGTCAGAAAGAGGTATAGGCGGTTTTTTAGGTGACAATTGCGCAATATTGTTTTTCATCATTTTATTCCTGCTTCTGTTTTTCAATCCCCGTGATAAGTATTGTTGCTAAGTACTGATGAAAATATAACTTCCCGTATAAATTTATGAAAATGCAGTCCATTAAGGCCGTCATTTTCAGAAAAACGGGAAGTAATATTTTCAGTACTCCTAAACGATGGGACATATTGAAAAAACAGCGAGAATACATTAAAGCTGGAATAGGGGCCACCTGACAAGGTGGCTTCTGTTTTTCCGGCGGCATTGACCGGACTTTTTTCGGTAACACAAGAATGCCCGGATGAATATGATATATCACAGGCAAAACAGAAATGACTTTATTAAAGAAGGGGGCAAGAATAATGTCAAACAAAGCATTTCCAGCAAACATTTTTGACGACTGCGGGATCCTGTTTTTTATCCTCGTATTTTTACTGTTGTTCTGGGGTAAAGGATTCAAAAGAAATGTAACTAATGAAGTGGAATAACTTTATTTTAAATGTAATGTGAAAGGAGTGAAGAGCATGTCAGAGGATGATAGGGGCGGATTCTTCGGAGGCTGCGGTGGCTTCGACTGGATCTGGATCGTAGTAATAATTATAGCCATACTTTTAATTTTCCCCGGTATATTCGGCAGTAACAAATGCGGGCCATACAAAGATTAAGCCTAAACTGAATAAAAGTAAAGAAGATTGTCCTTTATCAGGGCAATTTTTTTTGGAACCGGGAAGAAGGGTATCGCGTCTAATATTCGACAACTATCTGCTTTTATTGCCAAGCTGCAGAGAAATTGCTATAATTATAACAAAAAGCGGGACAAGCCATATATTATAAGTGAGGGCCCCATGAGAAGAACCGCCTGCTGCACAATTCTAATAGCAAGTCTATTGTTAATGATATTGACGATACCCGGTCTTGCAGCAACTTCAGGTGACAGCAATCTGGAGAAGGCTGTAGATCTGAAAATACTCGGACTCTTTAACGGCACAGACAAAGGGTTTGAGCTGGAGCGCATACCTACAAGAATTGAAGGTGCAGCCATGCTTTTGCGCCTCCTTGGAAAAGAGCAAACAGCCAAGGATCAGAATATACCCCATCCTTTTACAGATGTACCCTCCTGGGCAAACAGTCTGATTGGGTATATGTATAAGAATGGATTGACCTCCGGTACAAGTGCTGCAACCTTTGGCTCGGCAGAGCAATTGACTGCAGGGCAATATGTGACTTTTGTCCTGAGAGCTCTTGGCTACAGCGAAAAAAATAATGATTTCAAATTTGAAAATGCACTGGATAAGGCTGTACAAGCCGGGCTTTTAAGTGCCTCGGAGTCATCCTCCCTGAAGTCACGTTCCAATATTCTAAGAAACGATGTGGTTGGGCTATCCTACAATGCATTGAAAACGAAACCTAAAGCTTCCTCCACTACGCTTTTGGACAAGCTTGTCAATCAGGACAAAATCATCACACAAGCAGCAGCAACTGCACTGAAGCTTTATACCTCCGATATACAGGGCGAGTATGGCAATATTACAAGCTACAAGCCTGTTTCAACAGCAAATGGCTATGTTGCAAAGAACAGCACGGATCTGTTTAATATTCTTAAAATGTCCTTTTATTTAAATGAAGCTCAGATAAAAATTGATATAACCGGCTACAGCATTGATGTAATTGCAGATTACAAGGCTTCATACGAAAGAGCCTCTGCTGCTGTAAGCAAAGCTACCGGTGTGGAAGACTTCATCAGCTCATGGAAATATGTCTCAAACGGCACAACGTTTACTTTGACCATGGGCTACAGGTATACGAAAACCGAATTTCAGACTATGAAACAGCACGCTGACGATACCCTGTACAAGGCCAGGCACCTTGTTGCCGGATTTATCAGGCCAGGCATGACAGATTATGACAAGGAGCTTGTGATACACAATTATATAGTTAATCATACCAGATATGATTATGCAAACTATCAAACCGGCACTATACCCACTGCCTCCTTTACAGCCTATGGCTGCCTTGTCCTGGGAAAAGCCGTATGCCAGGGGTATTCCGAAGCATTCAAGCTGATGAGCGATTTGGCGGCACTGGAATGCATTGTAGTAGAAGGAGAGTCTCAAGCCTCCGGCAGCGGCTGGGAGGGACATGCCTGGAATATTGTAAAAGTCGGCGGCAATTACTATCATGTCGATTCTACCTTTGACGATCCTATTTCAAGTGATGGGAAGGATGTATTGAAGTATTATTATTTCAATCTATCCGACAGGGAACTATCCGGCAGGCATCGGTGGAATACATCCGAATACCCTGCATGCACAAGCATTGAAAGCAATTATTATTATAAAAACGGACTGGTGGTCAGCGGAATATCGCAGTTTGAAGATGCCATTGCAGAGGCATTGGGTCAGAGAAAGCCCCAAATTGAACTTAAGGTAAAGGATTATTCAGAGAAACTATATTCCGACCCCTCGGATATAGTTTTCAAATCAGGCAGTGTTTCCGGATTCAATTACTATTCCAATCACTATTTCGGCATAGTAAGCATCACAGATATCAAATACCGCTAGTATACTATAAGTATGGCAGGAGACAATTATGATAATTAATATCTTAAAAAGAATAATTGTTAAAGCTTTACTTATGATTATAGCCTGGAAGGTCGGTATCGGTAGATTTATGCACAATTTCCACATTGACAGGGATGTTATGCTTCCCATGAAGGATGGAATAAAGCTTTCTGCCGATATTTACATACCTGTGGGAAAAGGACCCTTTCCTGTGATTTTAACGCGCCTGCCATATGGTAAAGCTCTATGCGCGGTGTTTGCAGAGCTTTTTGTCAGATATGGCTATGCTTGTGTCATACAGGATACCCGCGGCAAGTTTGCTTCTGAAGGTGAGTTTTATCCATTTATGAATGAAAAGGAGGACGGAAAGGCCACTGCTGCGTGGGTCAAGGCTCAGCCCTGGTGTAACGGTAAAATCGGCATGTTCGGTGTTTCCTACTTTGGCTATACCCAATGGGCCCTTGCCCCCGGAAATACTGATGTAGTTTCATTTACTCCCATTGTCACCACCTCAAACATATATAACCTTGTTTATTGGGGCGGCACATTTGGAGAGCTGTCATACCTGCACTGGTCACTGGCCGAGTGCGGAAACAAATCAAATAACGACAATGTAAAGAATATAGACAAGGCACATGCATCCATGCCTTTGATTGATAAAGACCGGACTGCATACAGGGATGTTCCCAACTACAAGGACTGGGTCAGCCATCCCACACCCGATGCTTACTGGGCTCAGCTGAGTGTGGAGGATCGTATACCTGAGATTCAGGCGCCAATGTTTCTCATAGCCGGGTGGTACGATATATTTAATACCGGTCAGCTTAAGGACTTCGAGCTTGTGAAAAAATCAGGACAGCGTTCGGCTGCCGAAGGAACAAAAATAATTATAGGCCCCTGGAATCACGGCTTTTCCGACAGAAATATCGAAAGAGCTTACGGTATAAAGCGCAGCAGGCTGGAGATAGTCCCCTTTAAAGTGCTGAAGGACATAAAGGAGTGGTATGATTATTCCCTGAAAGGCAGCAAAAACGGCTGGGATAAGAGGCCGCCCGTCAGGCTCTATGTCCTTGGAGAGAATGTATGGAGGTATGAAAAGGAATGGCCTTTGTCCAGAGCGGTATATACCGAATATTATCTGCATTCAGGTGGCAGTGCCAATACCTTTGAAGGAGACGGCATACTGGACAGGATTAAGCCTGAAGCTTCCGAGCCGGCGGATACCTATACATATGACCCTCAAAATCCTGTCCCAACGGTGGGAGGAGCCAATCTGATACTGGAAAATTCCGGGCCCATGGATCAGAGAAAAATTGAAGCTCGCCAGGATATACTGGTCTACTCAACTGAGCCTCTGCAAAAGGAAATAGAGGCTACGGGCCCCGTACACCTTACTGTCTTTGTGTCCTCCGATGCCGCTGATACGGATTTCACAGGAAAGCTGGTGGATGTGTTCCCCGACGGAAAGGCGCTTTTGGTATGTGACGGTATCCTGAGAGCACGTTACAGAAATGGCCTTGACAAGCCGGAGTTGATGGAAAGCGGCAGGATATATAAGCTGGACATATTCCTCGGCAATACATCCGTATTGTTTAAGAAAGGCCATAAGATACGCATCGAGGTCAGTTCCTCCAATTTCCCCAGGTTTGACAGAAATCCAAATACCGGAGGAGATATAGCCACAGAAACCAAACTAAAGACAGCTCACCAAACTGTTTTCCATGAAGAAGACCATCCGTCCTGTTTAATTCTGCCTGTGATTCCGCGAACCTAATTGTATGATCTTTTTAAGC
>Ga0366784_1060_pt1 | contig 15805 bp, 12 predicted proteins | sample TotcelN113001L11_FD_207063 | JGI IMG/M metagenome (GOLD analysis project Ga0366784, IMG submission 207063) | Enriched cells from coal bed in the Powder River Basin, Montana, United States - Total cells N11 rep2 HSBNCT.N11.300.1.L11 ... | reverse complement strand
ATAAGGTTACGGCCTTGTATTTATTGTTCTTGTTTTTCTTGTTCTTTGGTGGTGATAGGTGGACTTGAACCACCGACCCCAGCATTATGAGTGCTGTGCTCTAACCAACTGAGCTATATCACCAAACAGCCTGCAATTATGCTTGGTTCACTGCACACTGTCAACAAGGAGTCCTACGATGGTGCAATAAGAAAATATCCGTAACAACATTGATGGTGGTTTTGATCTTCATGAAGGTGATGATGGCCGCAGTCAACTGATTCGGGAAGATATAGCTCCTTTCCAGTTTTGCATAACGCACCAGCAGTTTTCTGAATCGGTTGAACCAACTGTGCCACACTTGACAACCTATCTCGTCCCTTTTTTTGGCTCTCTTTTGCGTCCGACCTCTTCTCATGTTGCCCCTTCACGTGGGAATGCGGCCATGTCCTGCCAAGATGAGCTGGGCTTGCTCACTCCGATACGCCATGTCAGCACAAAATGCCTGCTATGCCTTTCGGGCGAGGTCGACCTTTTGACCAGAAACAAGTTCCACACGCCTCAAGTTGCGTCACATAGTGCCGTTTGGTGCCGTTCACGGTGAATGATAGGGGAACGCCACATCCCTCCACTAGGAGATGCGGCTTGTTTCCTTTTTTCCGATCCGTCGGGTTGGCCCCGACAAACTCTTGCGCAGTTGGTGCTTTCATCGCTGTCCCATCAATGCTCTGATAGCGCCAGGCAATGCCCTTCATTTTGTCGTATTCAGATATTCAGCTAGGCCCGCTTGCCACAAGGCTTCAAACAGCCGGTTCTTGGTCATCTCGGTTCTGGCAAGCAAGAACGTGTCTCGTTGTAAAGCGGCGCGGGCTCTTGACACCTTTTCGCCGGACTTGTCTAATGGCAGATACGCTTTTTCAGGCCTTAGAGACTTTTTATCCATAAGAATGTTACAAGGGGGATTACGTGAACAAGACAGATCTGATCGAGCACATTGCAGAAACGGCAGATATCTCGAAAGCCGCCGCAGCGCGCGCATTGGAAGCCTTGGTTGGCGGCGTGAAGAAAACGCTCAAGGACAATGGCAGCGTGACGCTGGTGGGTTTCGGCACTTTTTCGGTTTCGAGCCGTGCTGCACGTTCGGGCCGCAATCCCCGCACAGGCGAAGCCATCAAAATCAAATCCGCTAAAGTTCCTAAATTTAAAGCTGGTAAAGCTTTAAAAGATGCTGTAAACTAGCGTTTTTGTTGCAGAGTAACGCAGAGAAAAATGACTGAAGTGAAGTTGCGCGGGTGATTAGCTCAGTTGGTAGAGCGGCGCCCTTACAAGGCGTAGGTCGGGAGTTCGACCCTCTCATCACCCACCATCACAGTCATGTGCAGCTTAAGGAGTGGTAGTTCAGTTGGTTAGAATACCGGCCTGTCACGCCGGGGGTCGCGGGTTCGAGCCCCGTCCACTCCGCCAAACAAGAAAAGGCGAACGAAAGTTCGCCTTTTTTTACGTCTATTTTATGCAATAATCCCCAGCATTCCGTTACCAAGGTTCAGCATCATGCTTGAGTTCATTCGCAGCCATCAGCGGCTGGCGCAAATTCTCCTTCTTATCTTCATCGTTCCTTCTTTTGCTTTCGTCGGTATGGAAAGCTACAGCCGTTTTAGTGATAGCGCCGACACGGTTGCCAAGGTGGCAGGCAAACCCATTACGCAACAGGAGTGGGACAATGCCCAGCGCGAGCAGATTGAGCGCTTTCGGCAGATGATGGGTCCGCGCTTTGACCAAAAGATGCTCGATACGCCTGAATTTAAGATGGGTGTTCTGGACAACATGATTGCCCAGCGAGTGCTGGCCGCCGAGATCGCAGGCAAGAACATGTCGGTGTCTGACCAGGCGCTGCAGCAGGCCATCATGAACATACCCGGCCTGAAGACGGCAGACGGCAAGTTCGACACGGAACGTTACAAGGCTGCGCTGGCAGCGCAAGGCATGACGCCAGCGATGTATGAAGCCCGCATGCGCCAGGACATGACGATGCAGCAGGTTGGCGGTGCCATCCGTTATAGTTCGTTCGTGCCGCAGCAGGTTGCCGGCGCGATATCCGACATGGGAGCGCAGGAGCGCGAGGTGCAGGAGCTGGTGTTCAAGGCGGCTGACTATATGAAGGATGTCAAAGTAAGCGATGACATGCTGAAGGATTACTACAGCCGCAACAGCGCGATGTTCACCATTCCGGAGCAGGTCAAGGCCGATTACGTCATTCTGGATGCGGATGCGGTTGCCTCCAAGATCGCCGTGACCGATGCCGACATCAAGTCCTATTACGATCAGAATGCTGCACGCTATGCTGTGCCGGAACAACGCCGCGCCAGCCACATCCTGATTTTGGCCCGCAAGGACGAATCCGACGAGGCCAAGGCAGCCGCCAAGACCAAGGCAGAGCAGATTCTGGCACAGGTGCGCGAAAACCCGCGCGGCTTCGCGCAACTGGCGAAGGCTAATTCGCAGGATCCGGGTTCAGCCGCCAATGGCGGCGACTTGGGCCTTTTTGCCAAGGGGTCGATGGTTAAGCCCTTCGAAGATGCTGCCTTCAATCTGAAACAAGGCGAAATCAGCGATCTGGTGCAGACTGACTTCGGTTATCACATCATTACTGTTACGGGCATCAAGCCAGCCAAGGCGAGGCCGTTGACGGAAGTGAAGAACGAGATCGAAACGGATATTAAGAAACAGCTGTTCGCCAAAAAATATGCAGAAATGGCGGAGACCTTTACGAATACTGTGTATGAGCAGGCCGACAGCCTGAAGCCGGTGGCGGACAAGCTGGGCCTGAAAATTCATCATGTATCTGGGCTGATGCGCGAACCGAGCCAAGCACTGGGCAATTCGCCGGCCAATAATCCCAAATTCTTGCAAGCGCTCTTTACCGAGGATGCCACCAGGAACAAGCGCAATTCCGAAGCTGTTGAAATCGCGCCTCAGGTGATGATCGCCGGCCACGTTACCGAATACCAACCGGCGACGGTAAAACCGTTCGACGAGGTCAAGGCCGCAATACTGCAGCGTGTGAAACTGGAAGAGGCGACGCGACTCGCTGCAGAGGCCGGTGAAGCTAGGCTCGCCAAGCTGAAAGGCGGCGAAGCGGCAGGCGGCTTTTCGCCTGCTCGCATGGTTTCGCGTGCCCAGTCTCATGGTCTTGCTCCCGAGGCGCAGCAGGCTATCATGAAGGCTGACGCGCGTACGCTGCCAGCCTATTTCGGCATGAGCTATCCGGCTCAGGGCTATGCGATCTATCGCATCGGCAAGGTAGTGACGCCGCAGAATATCGACAAGCAGCGCCTCGAAGCCGAAAAGCAGCAGATGGAGCAGATCAATGCGCAACAGGAACTGGCGACCTATATTGAGTTCCTTAAAAAGAAGCATAAAGTCGAAATCCTGACTAAAGCGACTGAACCCGCCGACAGTCAGAAGAAATGAGTCAGCCAGACAGCCTTTTTCATAGCATGCCATGACGAAAGTTCCTTTTCTCGACGACCTCGGCCTTGAGGTCGTCAGCATGGCCGACGGCCAATCAGAAATAGCGCTGGACCTGCTTCCGCGCCACATGAACAGCTGGCAGGTGATGCACGGCGGCGTCGTCATGACGCTGCTGGACGTCTGCATGGCGCGCGCGGCGCGATCACTCGATACGCAGGCCACGGGGTCTGCCACCATCGAGATGAAAACCAGCTTCTTTCGGCCCGGCGGTCAGGCGAGCAGTCGCGTAATCGCCAAGGGAAAAGTGCTGCATCGCACCACCACGATGTACTACTGCGAAGGCGAAGTCTGGAACCAGGACAAGATCGTTGCCAAAAGCATGGGCACGTTCAAGCTGGTCAGACGCGCGGATGTCGGCACACGCATGACGCGAACTTCCGGCGAAGATGCCTGAATGTACTGACGTCGTACAATAGTCGCCTGCAAGTGCGCTGTTGATCTTGCCCGAAGGCATGCGCCTGCGGGAGTCTCGTCCTGTTGACCTAAATCCCACACATGCGCAAGCGCTCATTTGAACGTGAGCACGGAAGCTGACCGGCGTGAAGCGCGCAAGGCGTATAAAAGGCAGGGGATGGAAGGACAAGCGTAGCGAAATTCATCCCCAGCAAAGGCAGCCATGAGCGCAGGGAACTGTATGAAAAGCGGCCAGAGCGATACCTGCGTCGAACTTGGCGCTTAGAGTAGTCAGTCGGGCGTCAGCCGACTCCTTACCGCCTACTGAACATTCCCCGCCAGAGAATCGTCATCCAGTCAGCTGCATGCAGTTGCGGCCGGCGGCGAAACACGTCATATCCGGCGGTTTCGATTCGCTCCAGAATGCGTAATCCGCCCTGTACGACCAAGCGCAATTCCCACCCGATGCGACCCGGCAAGCGCATCGCCAGCGGCGCGCCCGACAGCATCATGGCGCGTGCCCGCTCAATCTCGAAGCGCATCATCTCGCGCCAGGCGGCATCGGCCGTCGCTTCATCGAGATGCGCTTCCGTGACGCCGAAGCGCATCATGTCTTCTTGCGGCAAATAAATGCGACCCTTATTCCAGTCGATGGCGGCATCCTGCCAGAAATTGATCAGTTGCAGCGCGGTGCAGATGGCGCTGGAATCGCGCAGGTTGCGCTCATCGGCGGCGCCATACAGGTGCAACATCAATGTGCCCACCGGATCGGCTGAACGTCGGCAGTAATCAAGCAGATCGGCGAATGTGGCGTATCGCGTGGTTACCACGTCCTGCTTGAATGCGGATAGCAGATCGCGAAGCGGCTGCAGCGGCAGCCGATAGTTGTGCACTGTAGTCGCAAGCTGGCGGAACAGATCGGAAGGCGGCGGTTCATTGCGCTCGATGCCATCCAGCGCAACCTCGTAGCCAATTAGTGCTTGCAACCTTACCTGGGGAAGCGCATCGCCTTCATCGGCCAGATCGTCGGCGCTGCGGGCGAACGCGTATATCGTCTCGACAGCCGGACGCAGTCTCCGGGGAAGCAGGACAGAGGCAACGGGAAAGTTTTCGTAGTGATCGACAGCCATGTCGGCATTCGTGTGATTTGGTTCAGGCGCATGATAGGCGAAATCGTGAGCGAACGGTACCGCATTCATTCATGGCGAACGCAGCCGCACTCGCTGCCGCCCCTTGCGCAAGCGCAAGGAGGTCCTTGCGCGTCCCTCGTAGACTTCCGTGCTGAATGCATTGCCACTGCCACGACTATAGGAGCGCAACTATGACCAAGATGAAGCATGACAAAGACTTGAACGAGCTATTTCCTGTCAAAGTAGGCAAGCAGAGCTATCTGATTAGCCGCGACATCATCAAAGAGGCCATCGCCATGCGCGATCGGATCAGCGCGGACTTTGCCGCGATTTATCTTCAGTTCAAGGGCGTCAGCATGGATGTCGCGCTGAACATCCTTTCCATGCCCGCGTCATCATGCGCAATGGCGCATCAGGATTGAGACAGGTGCGGCGTCGACAGCCGAGCGGGCGCGACGCCGCTTTTAAACACTTGTCATGCCATCTAAAATACACCCCTCTGTATTTGATAAATCAGTCGAAATTATTGGCGCTAGCTGGCGGTTTTACATGATACTCCCCCAATAAATTAAATTTGAACGCTGCTATTGATTTGCCGCCAGAGTTCAGGCGGCTTGCCTTATTTGGAGTGCGGCATCATTTGCGGTAGTCTGATGCTTTAAGCGCTGCCGTCCCTTCGGCTGCGCATCCCTCACAAGAGCACGATGTTTGCCCAATCTATCCGCATGACGCTTCGCGACTGGCGCGCGGGCGAGCTGCGTTTTTTGCTGGTTGCCCTGATCGTAGCGGTGGCGGCGATGTCGTCGGTCGGTTTTTTCGTCGACCGCATGCGCGACGGATTGAACCGCGACGCACATCAGTTGCTCGGCGCGGACTTCGTGGTGATCGCCGACAAGCCGCTGGATTCTTCCTGGCGCGACGAAACCGTGCAGCGCGGGCTGGAATCGGCCGAAACGCGCATCTTTGCCAGCATGGCGATAGCTGGAACAGGAGAAAATGCCGCGACCCGGCTGGCGTCCATCAAGGCCGTCGGTGTCGGCTATCCCTTGCGCGGCAACCTGAAGACGGCGCTAAGCCCTGAGGGAGAGGGTGAGATCGCCCTCGGTATTCCCGCTTCCGGTACTGTCTGGGTCGATGCGGCACTAATGTCCGGTTTGAACGTTCCCGTTGGTGGTGAACTGACGCTGGGCGAAAAAACCTTCAGCATTGCCCGCGTCATTCTGACCGAGCCGGATCGCGGCATGTCCTTTGTGAGCTTTGCGCCGCGCGTCATGCTGGCTTTGCCCGACCTGGAAGCGACCGGACTGGTGCAGCCCGCCTCACGCGTGACCTATCGCCTGCTGGTGTCTGGAGATCGCAGCCAAGTCAAGGCATACCAGACCTGGGCGCAACAGCGCATTGATTCCGGCACGTATCGCGGGGTGCGCGCCGAGTCGCTCGAAACCGGCCGTCCGGAAATGCAGGCCACGCTGGAGCGAGGCGAACGCTTTCTGTCGCTGGTCGGGCTGCTATCGGCAATGCTGGCTGCGGTCGCGATCGCGATGGCGGCCAGGCGCTTCATGCTGCGTCATCTGGACGCCTGCGCCATGCTGCGCTGCCTAGGGTTGACGCAGGGCGAGGTAACGGCAATCTACCTGATCGAATTCCTGATTATCGGACTTGTCGGCAGCGTGATCGGCGCGGCGGCCGGGTTCGGTGCGCATTACGTACTGCTGGAGGGGCTGGCGCGCTTCGTGCTGAAGGAAATGCCGCCGGTGACCGTCCTGCCCGCCATCAAGGCCGTGGCCACCGGATTGCTGCTGCTGGTGGGCTTTGCCCTGCCGCCGGTCCTGCAATTACGTGGCGTACCGCACAATCGCGTGATCCGGCGCGAGCTGGCGGCGCCTAAGCCGCTTTTGACGCTGACTTGGGGAGCGGGGCTGGCCGTGTTCGGTGGGCTGCTGTTGTGGCAGGCGGGTAACGTCAGGCTGGGCCTGCTGACCGGCGCCGGCTTTCTCGGCGGCTTCGTCGCGTTCGCGCTTGTCGGCTGGCTCGGCCTGCAAACTCTGCGCCTGTCGCGCGGGGCGGTTAGCCAACCGGACTGGAAATTCGCCATCACGTCCCTGCAGCGTCGGCCCGGCGCGTCACTGCTGCAAATGATCGCGCTCGCCGTCGGCCTGATGGCGCTGCTTTTGCTGACGGTCATTCGCGCCGACCTGATGAACGCCTGGCAGCGCGCGACGCCCCCAGACGCACCCAACCATTTCATGATCAACATTCAGCCCGAGCAGCGAGATGCCGTGGCCGAGTACATGCGCAGTGCAGGCATTCGGGATGCGACGCTGTACCCGATGATTCGCGGGCGGCTGACCGACGTCAACGGCGTTCCGGTGCGCGGCAGCACCTATGTGGAGGACCGCGCCCGGCGACTGGTCGAGCGTGAATTCAACCTGTCCTACCTGAGCGAACTGCCCGAGCACAACGAAGTGATTGCAGGCCGCTGGCACGACGATGCGGCCGAAGGCAATTCGGCGTCGGTAGAACAGGGGCTGGCGGACATGCTCGGGTTGAAGTTGGGCGACACGCTGCGCTTCAATGTGGCAGGACAGACGGTGGAGGCCACCGTCACCAGCTTGCGCAAGCTTGACTGGGGCTCAATGCGCGTCAACTTCTTCGTCCTCATGAATCCCGAGGCGCTGCAAACCATGCCGCAGACGTCGATCACCGCTTTCTACCTGACGCGCAACCAGGGCCGCTTGGTGGCCGACATCACGCGCGAATTTCCCAACCTGACTGTGATCGACGTCGGCGGCATCCTGGCGCAGATTCAGAGCGTGATGGATCAGGTCATCACGGCGGTCGAATTTCTTTTTCTGTTTACACTGACGGCGGGGATTTTGGTGCTGTACGCCGCCCTGATGGGCTCGCAGGAAGAACGTATCCGCGAATCCGGCCTGCTGCGCGCACTCGGCGCGACCAAGAGCCAGTTGCGTCGGGCTCAGGCGGTCGAATTGCTGTTGGTGGGCGCTATGGCGGGCCTGCTGGCGGCAAGCGGGGCCACGGCTACCGGCTGGGTGCTGGCACGCAAGGTGTTCGACTTTCCCTGGGTATTCAATCCGGCCGTATGGCTATACGGCCTGGCAGGCGGGGCGCTGTGCGCCGTTGCCGGCGGATGGCTCGGCTTGCGCGGCGTGCTGAACCAGCCGCCCTTGCAGACCCTGCGGGAAGGGTAAAGACAGGCTTCAGTGGCCAGTTTTTCTCATAAAGCAGGGGAGTATGCTGCTTAAATCAGTATTTCATCAAGCAAATAAGGGTGCTTCCATAAATACACCCGCCAGTATATTTTCGCTCAAACCAGCCCGTCGAACACCACCACATTGACGCCGTCGCCTTCGCGCACGCTGCCATGCTCAGGACTGAGCACGATCATGCAGTTTGCCTCCGACATCGAGCGCAGGATGCCGGAGCCCTGCGAGCCGGTGACGCGCACGCGCCAGACGCCATCGTCTCCCTGCGAAAGAATGCCGCGCTGGTATTCGGTGCGTCCGGTCTTCTTGCGGATCGCCGAGAGCGATTCGGCCCGCAGCAGCGGCAATGGTTGCGGTGCAGCGCCCATCAGGCGCAGAAGGGCATCGCGCACGAAGAAATAGAACGTCACCATGACCGCGACCGGATTGCCGGGCAGGCCGAACAGGTAGGCGCTCTTGTCGCCGGACGAAATGCGACCGAACGCCATGGGCCGGCCAGGGCGCATGCCGATCTGCCAGAACGCCATGTCACCCAGGCGGTTCATCATCTGTTTGGTGTAGTCGGCAGCGCCGACGGATACGCCGCCGGACGTGATGACGGCGTCGGCGTTTTCGCACGCTTGGCGCAGCGTTGCTTCGAGCAGCGCCGGGTCATCCTTGACCAGCCCCAAGTCGATCAGCTCGCATCCCATGCGGGTCAGCATGCCGAGAATAGTGTAGCGGTTGCTGTCGTAGACGCTGCCGGGTGCAAGGATTTCGCCCAGCGAACGCAACTCGTCGCCGGTCGAGAAGAAAGCAACGCGCACGCGCCGCCGCACGGGCACTTCGGCGATGCCAAGGGATGCCAGCAGGCCGAGGTCGGCAGGGCGCAGCACACGGCCTGTCGTCAGCGCCGGCTTGCCCGCGGCCAGGTCTTCGCCGCGAAAGCGCCGGTTATCGCCACCCTTGACCGCATTCGAGGAAAAAGTGATGTGAGTGGGCGAAGCAATTTCGACCGCTTCCTGCTGAATCACGGTGTCGCACCCTGCGGGCATGACCGCACCCGTCATGATCTGAACGCATTCGCCCGGAGCGACTTCACCGCCGAAATTCTGGCCCGCCAGGATGGTGCCGACGACCCGGAACGTGACGTCGCCGCCGGCGTTCAGGTCGGCCGAGCGCAGGGCGTAGCCGTCCATGGCCGAATTGTCGTGCGCAGGAACGTCGATGGGCGACACGATATCCTCGGCCAGAACACGCTGCAGGGCGTCGCGCAATGCCACCTTTTCGGTTTGCTGCACAGGCTGGACGAATTCGCGCATGATGCGCTGGGCCTGGTCCACTGGCAGGCCTTGCGGGTCATAGCCGGAAAGGCGTTCAATGATGTCTGAGAGAGTCTTCATGGTCGGCAAACGCTCATTGCTCGAACTGGCGCAACTCGTCCAGCGTGTTGATATTGCGGAATGCATCCTCGTCGTCGAAGTGCACGGTTGCCACCTTAAGCGTGGCGTACCAAGCGTCGATCTTGCGCCGGCCAGTGGCGAGAAAGTCGTCCAGGTGCGGCTTGAGCGAGGTCTTCATCAGGCAGAAAACCGGATGCGGCTGAAAGCCGTCTCCCTCGCCGGTGCTTGCCACCGCCAGGTCGGCTTGTTCATCTGCCAGCGCTTGCGCCAGGCGCAGGACCAAGTCGGTCGGCAGAAAGGGAGTGTCGCATGGAGCGGTCGCCATGTAAGGCGTTTCGCAGTGGTGAAGTCCGGTTTGCATCCCTGCCAGCGGTCCGGCGAAGCCTTCGATCTCATCGGCCCAGACCGGTGCGCCGAATTGCGCATAGGCATCGAGGTTGCGGTTGGCGTTGACCGCGATACGCCCGACCTGGGGCAACAGGCGTTCGATCACGTGCTTGACCATTGGTTGTCCGCGGAAGGATTGCAGGCCTTTGTCGACGCTGCCCATGCGCGAACCGCGCCCGCCAGCCAGGATCAGGCCGGTTATCAGAGACTTGTCAGGCGTTTCGCGCGTAGTCATAAGTCCTCAGCCGCCGATGTAAGACATTTCCACTTTCCGGCCCGGCAGCGGCGTCTGTGACCCGCGCAGTTCGGAATAGCGGTCGTCGCGCACGCGCCACATCCGTGCCAGGGCGGAGGACACTTCCTCATCTGAATGCCCGGCACGGATCAGTGCGCGCAAATCATGTCCTCCTGTAGCGAACAGGCAGGTGTAGAGCTTGCCGTCGGTCGACAGGCGGGCGCGATTGCAGTCGCTGCAGAACGCTTGGGTGACGCTGGCGATGACGCCGATTTCGCCGCTCCCATCCCGGTAGCGCCAGCGTTCCGCTGTTTCGCCTACACGACTGGCCTCAATAGCCTCCAAGGGCATTTCAGCGTCAATCAGGCGGATTACGTCGGCCGAAGGCAGCACCTCGTCCATGTTCCAGCCGTTGGAGCTGCCGACATCCATGTACTCGATGAAGCGTGGGATCACTGGCGTGCCCTTGAAGTGGCGCGCAATCGGCAGGATTTCCTGTTCGTTGGTGCCTTTTTTCACTACGACGTTGACCTTGACCGGATCGAAGCCTTCAGCCAGGGCAGCGTCGATGCCTTTTAGCACTTCGGCTACCGGAAAGTCGACATCGTTCATGGCGCGGAATACCGCATCGTCGATCGCGTCAAGCGACACCGTGATGCGCTTCAGGCCGGCCAGGCGCAGGCCTCGTGCCTTGCGCGCAAGAATGGAGCCGTTGGTCGTCAGCGTCAAATCCAGTTCGCGCCCGTCGGGCGTGCGGATTTCTGCCAGCATCTCTATCAGGCGCTCAATATTCTTCCTGAGAAGCGGCTCGCCGCCCGTTAGGCGGATCTTGTCTACGCCGCGGCTGACGAAAATGCGCGCCAGACGGGCGATTTCTTCGTGCGTGAGCATCTCGGTGTACGGCATGAAGGCGAAATCTTTGCCGAATATCTGCTTGGGCATGCAGTAGACGCAACGGAAATTACAGCGGTCGGTAATCGAAATGCGCAAGTCGCGCAAGGGCCGATTGAAGGCATCTCGCACGTGCGTGCCGGCAGCCTCAGGCGCGCCAATCAGCCACCGGCTGGCGTCGGCGGTACGGCTGGATGAAATGGGAATAATCTTTTTGGTCATGCAATTGTCGGTCTGTCGGGTCGGTATTCGGTCGAGCTGGCAGTATCCACAACCAAAAGATAACACGAAGCGGGCAAGCTGGCAGGGCGCAGCCTCATTGTGTCCTTCAAGCAAAAAGGAGAGCCCACGGGCTCTCCTTTCTTGCGGCTGTCACACGTTTATTCGCGGCGCGTATCGACTTGCACCAGCGGTTCTTCCACGGGTGCAGGCGAGCGCCTGCGTTCACGCGGTGCCGATCGCGGCGGCTCGACTTCTTCACTCTTGGCCTGTGCTGCCTGCAGTTTTTTCGGGTCGGTGGAAGCCATCGACAGGCCGGCTGCAGCAAGCAGGGCGTCCACATCCGCTGTGGGAACCGGTGCAGGAGAATGAGTCGTTGTCACCTCAGTAGCAGGTGCTTCCAGTTTTTCCGGCGCATGCGACGGAGTCTCCGTAGCAGAATCTGCGGCAGAGGTAGCAGGCTCAGCTTCAGCGGATTGTGGCGATTGCGCAGCCGAAGGGGTCTCAGCGACTTCCTCGACAGGCTGTTGCATGGCGCTTGAATCTGCTTGCGCTTCGGTCGCTTCAGCAGGCGAATTTTCCTGCGGAACGTCCTGATCGGCTATGGTCCAGCAGAATGGCGCCTCGACTGCTGGAGCGGCAGCGGAAATAGTAGCGTCCGAAACGTGAGAGTCCTGGGCTGAATGGGATGCAGGCGTCGTCAGCGGGTTGTCTGAAGCTGCGTCGAGAGGCGCCGCATCGGCGTGCGCTGCTTCCACGGGAGCAGCCTCTGCGAATTCTGTACCGTCCGCGCCTTCGATGCGGGATTCGTTTTCGCCCATGCCTTCTTCCGCGCTGCGATCACGGTCGCGGCGGTTGCGGTTGCGGCCTCCGCGGCGGCGGCGGCGGCGCTGCTGCTCCTGTTCGCTCACTCCGTTTTCGCCGTTGGTTTCTTCCAGCTGGTCAACGGGCAACGCCTCGGCTTGCTGTCCCTGAGGCGTGGCTACCGTATCCTGCGCATTGGCCTCTTCCCGCACGTTCCGCTTCATAGTGGGAACTGCTGCTGCGGCCGCAACGACGACGGCCTTGTCCTTCTGGACAGCTTCGTCGGATTTTTCTGCCTGGGGGGAGGGCCGGCGTTCGTTGCGCTGGCGTTCCGGCTTGTTCTGGGATTGTCCGCGCGGCGGGCGAGTGGACGGCGCCACCTCAGCCGGCATGGGGGTGGGCGACTCAAGTGCATCGAGCTTTACAGGCTTGACGGCCTCGTCGCGGCTACGGCCACCGCGGCGATTGCGGCTGCGCGGCCCACGGCCGTTGCGGTCGTTGCGATCAGTCTTGGGCGAGCGCGCTTCCATGGTCAGTTCGGCCGAGGCAGGAGCCGGCTGCGCTTCGGGCTTCTTGCGGAAAAAGCCGAACAGCTTGGACAGGAAGCCTTCCTCCTCGTGAGGGGAAGCGGTCGCAGCAACCGGCTGGGGAGCAGCCGCAGGCGTACGGTCAATTACCGGGGCAGGCGCGCCATTGGGAATGCTCTTGACCATTGCTTCCTGGCGCGGCTTGGTGCTTTCCTTCTGGTGTCTGGCGCCGTAGCCTGCATCGGTATCAGGCTGCTCGGCCAGTGCATAGCTGACTTGAGCCTCTTCCAGACGCGTGTCGTCGTGCTTGATGCGTTCCAGCTTGTAATGCGGAGTTTCCAGATGCTTGTTCGGAATCAGGATGATGGTGACTTCGTGTCGGGTTTCAATCTTGAAGATTTCGCCACGCTTTTCGTTCAGCAGGAAGGCGGCGACATCCACGGGAATCTGAACCTGGATCGCGGCCGAGTTTTCCTTCATCGATTCTTCTTCGATGATGCGCAGTACTTGCAGCGCAGACGATTCGATGTCGCGGATGTGGCCGGTTCCGTTGCAGCGCGGGCATGTGACATGGCTGCCTTCGGACAGTGACGGACGCAGGCGCTGGCGTGATAATTCCATCAGGCCGAAGCGCGAGATCTTGCCCATCTGCACGCGGGCACGGTCATAGCGCAATGCTTCTTTCAGGCGGTTCTCAATTTCGCGCTGGTTCTTGGCACTTTCCATGTCGATGAAATCGATCACGATCAGGCCGCCCAAGTCGCGCAGACGCATCTGGCGCGCAGCTTCCTCGGCCGCTTCGCAGTTGGTGTTGAAGGCCGCCGTTTCGATGTCGGTGCCGCGCGTGGAGCGTGCCGAGTTGACGTCGATCGATACCAGCGCTTCGGTATGGTCGATGACAATCGATCCGCCGGACGGCAGGGGCACGTGGCGTGAATACGCGGTTTCAATCTGGTGCTCGATCTGAAAGCGCGAAAATAGAGGAACGTCATCGCGGTAGCGCTTGACTCGATGCACCATGTCGGGCATCACGTGGCTCATGAACTGCCGAGCCTGTTCGTAGATCTCGTCGGTATCGACCAGGATTTCCCCGATGTCAGGCTGGAAATAGTCGCGAATGGCTCGGATCACGAGGGACGATTCGTGATAGATCAAAAATGCGCCCGGCGCTGTGCTGCCAGCGCTTTCGATCGCCTGCCATAGTTGCAGCAGATAATTCAGATCCCACTGCAGTTCTTCCACGTTGCGGCCGATGCCGGCAGTGCGTGCGATGACCGACATGCCGGGCGGCAGGTCGAGCTTGTCCATCGTTTCACGCAATTCCTGGCGTTCTTCACCTTCGACGCGGCGCGACACACCACCCCCGCGCGGATTATTCGGCATCAGTACGAGATAGCGTCCGGCGAGAGATACAAAAGTGGTCAGGGCTGCGCCCTTGTTGCCGCGCTCTTCCTTCTCGATCTGCACCATGAGCTCCTGGCCTTCGCGCAGAGCGTTCTTGATGGTTGCACCGCGCACATCAACACCGTCGCGGAACATGGAGCGTGAAACTTCTTTGAAGGGGAGAAAGCCGTGCCGATCTTCGCCGTAATTGACGAAGCAGGCTTCGAGCGAAGGCTCGATGCGGGTAATGACTGCCTTGTAGATATTGGACTTGTGCTGCTCGCGTCCGGCGGTTTCGATATCGATGTCGATCAGCTTCTGCCCATCGACAATTGCCACGCGCAGTTCTTCCTGCTGCGTCCCATTGAACAACATTCGCTTCATATTACACTCCGCGGCCCAAGGGCCTTTTGATGCCGCTATCGCTTGTTCAGATGCGGCAAACCGTAACGGGTGTACGCAAGTTCAAAGCGTCTGGGGAGGCGGAAATTGCCATTAAGCATCGCGCAGCGGCATACACACGCTGCGGACACGACGGGCGCGGATGGGTTTGAGTTGGTAGCAGGGCAGGTGTTCTATAGTGCATTTCGCCTAGTAGAGCCAAATTACATGTGCATGAGCAACCGGCAAACTGAAAAATCAAGCAGAACAAAAAAACGGCAACCTGAAATCAAACACATCAACCGACAAGCATCGAAAAGGCGGTGCTTGTGGGAAATATCCAAAAAATCCAAACGCTTGGCCTGCGTCCGTATGCCCTGACCGATCGCAACGGTGGTGCGACCCTGACCGGCACACAGACGGCGCGTACACATCTTTTCCATCAATTTTGCAGTTGGCGAGGGCGATGGAAAGCCCCACTGTGTAGAATGTTACCTTTGTCTCACACATCAGGAATGCAAAGCACTCACTGCATCGGGATTATATCGTTAAATGAAACACACTAATAGGGTTTCCCCGAAAGAAGTCCCGAAACAGGCTGAAAAGCCGCGCAAGGCTGTCGACTTCGTCACCATATCTCCTGAAGATGAGGGGCAGCGAATTGACAACTATCTGTTCCGCAACTGCAAGGGCGTGCCTAAAAGCCACATCTACCGCATACTTCGATCGGGCGAGGTCCGAGTCAACAAGGGGCGCATCGACCAGACCTATCGGCTGGTTGCGGGCGATGTGGTGCGGATTCCGCCGATTCAGGTTGCCGAACGGCCCCAGCGCCAGCATGTGCCGGAGCGTCAGTTCAGGGTGCTGTACGAAGATGATCATCTTCTGGTCATTGACAAGCCTTCTGGCGTCGCGGTGCACGGCGGTTCCGGCGTATCCTACGGGGTGATCGAACAGTTGCGGGCTGCGCGTCCTCATGAAAAATTTCTGGAACTGGCGCACCGCCTCGACCGCGAAACGTCGGGCGTCCTGCTGCTGGCGAAGAAGCGATCTGCCTTGGTCAAGCTGCACGAACAGATCCGCAAGGGCAGCGTCGATAAGCGGTATCAGGTCATGGTGCAAGGCGATTGGAAGAACCAGCGTCAGCACGTCAAGCTGCCCCTGCACAGGTACCTGACGGAGGAGGGCGAACGCCGCGTACGTGTGCAGGAGGGGGGGGCAGGAATCGCATACCGTGTTCAACATCTTGCAAAGTTACGGTGACTTCACTTTGCTTGAAGCCGAACTCAAGACGGGACGCACGCATCAGATTCGGGTGCATCTTTCTTCTCTGGGC
>Ga0366784_1057_pt1 | contig 16338 bp, 10 predicted proteins | sample TotcelN113001L11_FD_207063 | JGI IMG/M metagenome (GOLD analysis project Ga0366784, IMG submission 207063) | Enriched cells from coal bed in the Powder River Basin, Montana, United States - Total cells N11 rep2 HSBNCT.N11.300.1.L11 ... | reverse complement strand
CACCCTGGAATATGTAGAAAAGGCTCTGATCTCCACTGCCCAAAAAAAGGAGCGTGTTGACGGAGATCTGGAAAAGGTCAGAAAGCATTTCAATGCGGAAAGCAGCCAGAACTACATCGACCTCATTGTCAATTCCACCCTTAAGGGCAGTATAGACGTAAAGCTGAGAAATCTGCTTACGGCAAGGGGCAAGCCATACTTTGCAAGGATTGATTTCTCGGAAGGCGCCTTCGGGACAGAAAGGCTGTATATAGGCAAGATGTCCCTTGTAAGGGATGAGGACCAGCAAATTATCATCGTTGACTGGAGGGCGCCCGTTGCAAATCTGTATTATGAAGGCAGACTTGGCGAGGCTTCCTATTCCTGCCCGGATGGAAGAATAAAGGGTGAACTGAAGCTGAAAAGGCAGTTTTCCATAAACAATAGGAAGCTTCAGGAGATTTTTGATATAGACATTACTACAAATGACGAGTTCCTGCAAACCTATCTGGGCGCCAGTGCCGACAACAGGCTTAAAGAAATAGTCTCAACCATACAGGTGGAGCAAAACGCCATAGTCAGGGCGGACATGTGGAAGCCGCTCATAGTCCAGGGCGCTGCAGGCAGCGGTAAGACAACCATAGCCCTCCACCGTATAGCATACCTGATATATACCTTCGAGAAGACCTTTGTGCCGGAGAACTTTATGATCATCGCACCCAACAGGCTTTTTCTGAATTACATTTCAGACGTACTGCCCGAGCTTGGCGTGGAAAAGGTAAAGCAGACCACCTTTGAGGACTTTGCCCAGGAGTTGATCGGTAAACGGTTAAAAATAAGGGATGCCAATGAAAAGCTGGTAGCCTTTGCAAATCCCAGGCCAACACCTGATGAAGCTGAAAACAACAGACTCGTACGGCTGTGCTCCGAATTTAAAACCTCCATGCTGTCCAAAGACATACTGGAAGCTTATATAAAAACAGTAGAAGTCAGTTTCATACCGCGTGAGGATTTTAAAATAGGCTCAAAGGTAGTCTATAAATATGAAGAACTGAACAGGCTTTTTGTAAACGAATATAAAATGTGGCCAATTGCCCGCAGGATAAATGAAATAAAAAAGAATCTCAACACCCGGGTGAAGCAGCAGAAATTCTCCATTACAAACCAGCTGCATGAGGACTGTGATCATTTAATCGCACACCTGAAAACAACAATGGCGGATAGTGACGAGCGCCGGACTCTTATAGTTAAAGCTCTCGATGAGAGGGACAGCAGGCTTGGGAAGCTGGAAAGCTACACTAAAAAGGCTGTCAATGACTATATGGGCAAGATATCAAAGCTGAGCCCTTTTGAATATTACTGTGATCTCATGTACAGCAAAAAAAACTTCGAGAATGCAGTAAACAGCAGGATTGATCCGGAATTGACAGGTTTTGTACAGGACTATACAGCCAGAATATTAAAATCCGGACATATTGAGATTGAAGACCTGGCTCCCATTATTTACTTGAAATTCTGTATTCACGGAATGGATGAAAAAATCCCCGTGAAGCACATTATCATTGACGAAGCTCAGGACTTCAGTGCTTTCCAGATATTTGTCCTGAAAAAGATCATAAAGGACAGCTCCTTCACCATACTGGGAGATCTGAATCAGGGAATTCACTCATATAGAGGTATAAGAGACTGGAATGACATTACGGAGAATGTTTTCAGCGACCGTCGCAATGATTTTCTCACTTTGGAGCAAAGCTACAGGACAACTATAGAGATTATGGATGCTGCCAACAAAGTCCTTGAGAATATAAAAAGCCGGAAGGTGGATAAGGCAAAGCCTGTAATCAGGCATGGCGAGCCGGTTGGAATTATTGGGAAGGGCAGCCTTAAGGAAACGGCCTCCGACATTAAACAAAAGATAATTAAGCTTAAAGAGCAGTCCTATAAGTCCATGGCAGTTATATGCAAGACCATGGACGAGTGCAAAGCGTTTTACACACTGCTTTCTAAAGATGTAGAGGATATTTTCATAATTACAGGCAAGGAAGAGGTCTATAAAAGCGGCATAGCAATTGTTCCATCCTACCTGGCCAAAGGGCTGGAGTTCGACGCCGTCTTCATCTCCAATGCCGGACGAGACACCTACGGCACCGATGAACTGGATGTCAAACTTCTTTACGTGGCCATGACCAGACCGCTTCACAATCTGTACATATATTATCAGGGTGAGCTTTCACCATTGCTGGTATGCAGCCAGCCTTAGAATATACTGTAGTGTCAAGCCTGAGCCTGGTTATATAAGCATATAGTATTAATGTGTATAGTAGGGTGTCAAGTCTAATTTCATACTATACACATTAAGATAAATACATATAAATTCAGGATTAGACTTGACACCAATAGTATATTTTAAAGTTGACAGAGTACTAGTGTTAACACAGTCTCGAAGACTTACCTGTTCAAAGCGTTGAGCCTCTTACAATCAACTCGGTACCGAGTAAAATCCGCTTGTTTGGTAAATTTCTGTTGTTTATTCTTTCAATAAGCAGGTCGCAGGCCTGATAGCCCAATTGGAAGCCTGGCTGGCTGACTGTTGTGATGGCAGGATCAGTCATCAAGGTAATATCAGTATTGTCAAAGCCTACTACCGATACATCCTGGGGCACCGACAAACCAAGCCTTTTGCAGGCTTTTATAATGGCGGCCGCATATATGTCTGACACTGCAAAAAAAGCATCCGGCCTGTTGTCTGAGTTGAGAATATGTGTGGCTGAAGATATTGCCAGATCAAAATTTACATCCGACAGGTGTACTATCCATTCTTCATTGGCTTCTATCCCCGCACCCTGAAGGGATGCAATATATCCGGACTCTCTGTGGCGCGCATATTTATTATTAAGCGAGCTGTTCATCAGAACTATTTTTTTTCTGCCCATAGCCAGCAAATAATCGGTAGCATTCTTTGCAGCAGCATAGTCGTCAATACTGACGTATGATATGTCGCAGCCTTCACAAAATTCAGAACACATGACAATAGGACAACGCAAATTAAAGCTTTCCAGTTTGTCAGCTTCAGCTATGCTGCTGAGTAAAATCATTCCGGATATGGAATTGTTGGTAAGTAAGGATTCATAATCTGTAATGGATTTATATATTGTTCTTGACTGATTGATCAGCAAGTGGTACCCATGCCGGAAGGCAGAGGTTTGAGCGCCGTCAATTATAGGACTGAAAACAGGATTGCTAAGCTCGGGGAAGCTCATTAATATCAGCTTGCCTTCCGGTTTTGCACTTCCATTCATGGTTTCAGGGGAATAATCCAGTGCTTTCATTGTGTCAAGTATTTTCTGCCGTGTTTCCTTTTTCACACTATCCTTGCCGCTTAAAAGCCTTGAAACTGTGGCTATTGATACACCGGCATCCATGGCTATTTTTTCTATTGTAATTTTGTTTCGGCCTGCCATATTTTATACTCCATTGACTTTACTTTTACATTTCTTCATTGACTGCGTCTATGTGGAACCATTGCTAACCGGCAAATAATATCAAAAGCATTATAACAGATGTTTCAGGGAAAGAAAAGATATTTCTGCAGGCGTTTCTGTAGGCGTTCTGCAGGGGTTCTGTCAGGAATTGCCTTGCTTGATGGGAAAAAATTTATTGACATTACAGAGGCAGGGTTGTAAAATTAAAATGTAAATTTACAGTTATTAATGATTATTTACATATTATAAATTATGTTTTTATGTAAATTTACAGTAATAATAAGGGGGCAAATAATATGAAAACACTTCGCGTTGGGATAATTGGAGCCGGATTCACAGGTCAGCAGCATGCTGAAGCTATCAGGAGGATCCCTGGAACTGATGTGGTTGCACTCTCCGACTGCAATGCAAAAATTGCAATAAGCAAATGTGAGCAGCTTTACATTAAAGACTGCTATTCAGACTATAAGGAAATGCTGAGCCAGCCTGACATTGATGTCATCCATAACTGTACCCCTAATAATATGCACCATCCCATTAATAAGAATATAATCCGGAGCAAAAAGCATGTTTTCTGTGAGAAACCTCTTGCAGTCAGCACTCAGGAGACAAGTGAGCTGCTTTCCCTTGCCACGCAAACAGGAGTCGCCCACGGGGTAAATTTCAATTACAGGCAGAACTCCATGGTTCAGGAGATGCGCCAGCGCGTAAATTCAGGAGATACCGGGCGTATTTTTATGATTCATGGACATTATCTGCAGGATTGGCTTTTATATGACACAGATTATGATTGGAGAATGGATCCTGTAATCGGCGGACCCTCAAGAGCTGTAGCGGATATCGGATCACACTGGTTCGACCTGGCGCAGTTTGTTACAGGAAAGAGAATTCAATCAGTTTATGCCAACCTTATGACAATGCATCCTGTTAGAAAACACAGGAGCTCAAAAAACGAAACTTTTTCGGCAAATACCGGTGAACTGGATGAGGAGCTCATGAATGAGGTAAAAATAGCCTCTGAGGACGCCGCTTTTATCACTATGAAGTTTGAAGACGGAACACCGGGTTTATTGGTAGTTTCACAGGTCAGCGCCGGAAGAAAAAACGATATAAGCATCAATATTGACAGCTCCGAATATTCCATGGAGTGGCAGCAGGAAAGGCCCGATGTGCTTTTTACAGGGCACAGGAACAAGCCTAACCAGGTGTTTTGTTCCAGTCCCCAAAGCCTTACCGGAGACGCAAAGAGATATGCAACACTTCCCGCAGGTCATCCCGTTGCCTGGCATGATGCCTTACGCAATGGAATCAACGAATTTTACCAGTCCATAAGAAATAATACTTACAGCAGCGGAACGCAAAACTATGCAACCTTCAAGGATGGCCACCGGATTGTAGCATTGACGGAAGCTTGTGTTGAGAGCAGCAAGAGGAATCAATGGGTAACTGTGGCTCATCTGTAGTACTGATACAGATTTGTTTATATAGCCTCTGAAGAGCAAGGAACAGCTTTCTCCTTGCTTTTTTGTTTAGTAAAATTCTGCGTATGATTAAATATTGGTTTGTCCATTTTTGGAATACTACCCATACGACACAATACATAAAATTTAAAATCACACCTTAAAATTCTTAATGGTTGAATATTTATAAAAAAAATGCTATGCTAGAAACGTTTGAACAACTGAAATCTTTTAAAATGTTTATACTAATAAGGCTTCTGAAGAAAGTGATGAATTATTTATGACCGTTACACTAAATGAATATATCAATAATCTGTTTTCCAATCCTGCACTGGTAATAACTACTGTCTTAACATTGGGAGTTGTCTTTGTAAATGGCTGGACCGATGCTCCAAACGCTATTGCTACTTGCGTTTCTACCCGATCCATGAGTCCGCGTGCATCTATTTTAATGGCGGCTTTCTTTAATTTCCTTGGTGTTCTGGTAATGACTATTTTCAATGCAACGGTTGCACAAACCATCTACAAAATGGTTGATTTCGGAGGAAATTCCCATGATGCTCTGGTAGCTCTATGTGCCGCACTTTTTGCAATAGTTCTTTGGGCTACGGCTGCCTGGTGGTTTGGAATTCCAACCAGTGAAAGCCATGCGCTGATTGCAGGAATTTCCGGTGCTGCCATTGCCTTGCAGGGAGGCATAGGCGGAATTAACCCTGCTGAATGGGTTAAGGTGCTCTATGGCCTGGTTCTTTCGGTAGGAATGGGTCTTGGACTGGGTGTTTTTGTTGTAAAAACAATTGAAAAGATATTTAAGGGCTTCAACAGAAGCAAAGCCTTTGGTGTATTTAGAAACGCTCAGATTGTAGGCGGTGCAGGTATGGCATTCATGCATGGTGCACAAGACGGACAAAAATTCATGGGCGTTTTCATGCTGAGCATGTTTTTAGCTCAGGGACAATCAACAGCTACAGAATTTGTGATTCCCATCTGGCTTATAATTCTTTGTTCCGCAGTAATGGCTCTGGGTACTTCCATCGGAGGCTACCGCATTATAAAAGCTGTAGGAATGGATATGGTCAAGCTGGATAAGCACCAGGGGTTTTCCGCAGACCTGGCGGCTGTTATTGCCTTATTTACAGCATCAGTACTGGGACTGCCCGTTAGTACCACCCATACGAAGACCACTGCCATCATGGGTGTAGGTATGTCAAAGCGATTATCCTCAGTCAACTGGGGAGTCGCGAAAGAAATGGTGCTTGCATGGATACTGACCTTCCCCGGCTGTGGCTTGATAGGTTTCCTGATGGCGCTGCTGTTTATGGTAATATTTTAGATAAAAAAGTGTTATATCTAAATTGATGGAATAACAAAAAATAAGAGAGGTAAAAAATATGGCTCGTAAAAAGGATATTAATTATTTTGATACTTTTGTAGAACTGACAGGCTATTCCTGCCAGGCAGCGTATTTATTAAATGATGTCATGAATAACTTTCATGCGGATGAATTAAAAGGCAAGATGGAAGAAATGCATAATATTGAGCATAGCGGTGACGAAGCAAGGCATGCAATGGTGAAAAAGCTTGCTCGGGAATTCATTACACCCATCGAGAGAGAAGATATTATGGCAATGGCAGATGCAATAGATAATGTAACCGATACCATTGAAGATGTCATAATGCGTATGTATATGTTTAATGTTACAAATGTCCGTGAGTATGGGCTGAAGATGACAGAAATCATTGTAAAATGCTGCGATGCACTAAAGCTGGCACTAAATGAATTCTACAATTTCCGCAAATCTCAGAGCCTGCATCAATTGATTGTGGAAATCAATTTTTTTGAGGAAGAGGGAGACAAGCTCTTTACCGAGGCAACAAGAGATCTGTATGTAAATTGCAGGGACTATTTGGAGGTAGCGGCATGGGATCAGACATTCCATTATCTGGAAAGATGCTGCGACGCTTGCGAAGATGTTGCCGACGTTATTGAAAGCGTGATGATGAAGAACTCTTAAAGAGGCAGCTTCTGCATTGAGATAATAATTATATCCTCCCTGTACATAACAGGATAAGAAAGTAGCTGATAAAAAACGACCAGCTACTATTTCTTTCCACACACACCTTTCATATTATATAACGCATTTTATAAAAAAGTATAAACGTGATACTCCTTCAACTTACCGCCGGTCCGGACCGTCATGCCGGTATCTGAACCAGTTAAAGTCAGCGGATCCACCGTCGCCGGCTGTGTCATAACTAAACAGCCCTATCCTGGCTCCCTTCCAGAAGCCCGCATTCATTTTGCATTCTCCGCCCAATGGTATGTCAATCTCACCATCCAGACTGAAGGAAAACCGTGTAGATGCTGATAGATCCAGCTCTGAGCCAAGCCATACCGTTCCATGCTTTATTTCCGGCCCATGGTAGGTGACACCTGCTGTAACCGCTTCCAGCCTGCATTTGGCGGCATCCTTTACAACACCTATCCAGTTGGTCTCCCTGCCGCAAAGATAGACCAGACCTGCCCGCTGTCCCGGAAGCATGTTTTCGATACATAATTCGGTAGAAATTGTCCCCCTGCTTCCAATAAGCTTTTGCGTCAGGGTATTCCTTGCATGGAGAATATCCGGCGCAGCCATTGCCTTAAGCCTCAGATATCCCGGTCGTTGTGTCAATGACCAGTTTTCATCAACGGGATTATGATTCCACTGCCAATGAAGTCGGGGCATCGGCTGATCAAATTCATCCGAGGTTTGCTGTGTAATAATGTCAGATTGGAAGCCTGTGTTGGGCTTCTCAAAGACGGTTACCGGTTCACCGTCAACTCCCATGGCAGGCCAGTCATCAACCCACCGAACCGGTTGAAGGTGGCATACTCTGCCCAGAGCACCTGCGCTTTGAAAATGCATGAACCAGGTTTCGCCCGACTCCAATTCCACCAACGCCCCCTGATGCGGACCATTGATATTGGTTGAGCCCTGCCTCAGCACTTCTTTGCGCTCATACGGTCCATATATATTCCTGGAGCGCAGCACTGCCTGCCATCCTGTTTCTACGCCGCCCTCAGGTATTACCAGGTAATAATAACCATTTCGTTTGTAAATCTTTGTACCTTCTGCTATCTTTCCAACATAAACAATTGTACCGTCATCCAGAAGCTTTTTGCCGTCCCGGCTCATCTTGTGAATAATGATGGGACCCGCTCCCACCGTGCTGTGCCCCAGATAGGCATTTCCGTCGTCATCCCAGAAAGGGCATGGATCTTCCCACCCGGGCATGCATCTGACCTCATGCAGTGGGCTCCATTGTTGTGCAGGATCTTGTGCGGAGCTCATATATAGTCCTTCGTCAGGTGTACAAAAATAGACATAGTATCGCCCGTCATTATATTTAATGGAAGGAGCCCAGCTACCTTTGCCATATCCCTCCATCCGGCCGTAACGGGGATCGATATCCAAACGGCGGTATATCTGATTGATAATGGACCAGTTTATAAGATCTTTTGAATGGAGTATCTGCATCCCCATATAATGAAAATCGGAACAAACCATGTAAAAATCTTCACCGACCCTGACTATATCAGGATCGGAATAATCGGCATTCAGAACGGGATTCCTGTAAAGGCCGTTACCCATATCTCCCCAGGGAGCTGTTTTAGCTGTCTTTTTCCTGTTAACCATCGTACAGCATTCCTCCGCATTTGCATATTATATTTACTATTATAACTCAACCAGCTTCGGGAGGGTAGCATATTATATAGCTTCGAATCCGAAGTCCTTTTTGAGCAGCACCACTCTTGCAGGGGCTCCATCAGTACCGGAAAGCTTCAACGGAAGGCACATGAGATAATATTCTCCTGGCTCTACCTTTTCCAGATCAATGCATTCTATAATGCAAACATTATTATACAAAAGAGTTTTATGCGCAGGGAAATCTTCACTTCCGTCGGGATCAACCGTAATATAATCCAGCCCTACTGTTTTAATTCCACTTTTTACAAACAGCTCACATGCGCTTTTATCCAGATAAATGAACTCATTGGTGAATTCAGGCCTCTTATAGTAATCCAGGGAGTTTCTGGTCTTAAGTAATATCCTTTTGTACCTGTCCAGCGGAAGCCCTTCCAGATCCTCCGCTTTTACACATTTCTCGGCTTTTGTCAAATCTGCTACCAATACTTTCCCTACCCAGTGTTCCATAGGCATTTCATCAAATTTTCCTTCTCCGTTTTTAAAATGGTAGGGAACATCAACATGAGTTCCATGATGTATACATATACTAAGGTGCCCCACATTTGCTATCCCGCCGTTGCTGAGGCTGAAGATAAGATCATATTCCGGCTTTGGGTCGCCGGGATATATTATAGTTTTATCCGAAAGTGTTACACTAATGTCTATAATATTTTCCGGTAATCCTCCCATTGTAGCTACCCCCTATTCACTCCAAAATTCGGCATCCGGCAGGTTGCCGTCCATTTCATAGCCGCCGTCTATAGCATGAGGGAACCCATATATCCTCAATCTCACCGGGTATCGAAGCATGCCACCCGCTTGCCCTGGTCTGGTCTTACAGATGGATTTTGAACTTCCAGTAAGAATTTAAGCTGATATTTTCAATCATAATTATACTCCTCTATATATTTTTTGTGAATCCACTGGTCCATACCACACACTACTGCCAAAAGTCGTTATATAAAGCATCTCACTATTATACGGATCTATTATGGGTCTATGACCCCACTTAAAGTCATAGCCCTTCAATGGCAGCCATGTTTTACCTTTATTATCTGAACGATAGGCGGCACTGTCGAAGGTAACGATAAACAGCACTGAAGGGTTGTCCGGGTGGACGGCGGCACTATATACATGCGAGGAAGGATCGAAAATATTCCGCCAGTTGTCTCCTCCGTCTTCAGTTGCATATAGCCCGCCAAACTCATCTTTCCTTTCGTTTTCTATTGGCCAACAGGCCAAATACATACATTTTGGGTTATTGGGATCGAATACCAGGTCGTTTGGGGCATTAACGCCAAAGGGCAGGGAAACATTTTCCCAAAGCTCTGCTCCATCTACATATTTATAAACAGCTCCGTCAATCACTTGCTTATTCCTCAAGCCTCGAGCTACGAGGAGGTATAATGTACCATCAGGCAGCATAACCAGCCTCCAGGCATTGAGATTCCCGCTTATTCCATTATTTTTTAATGTCCATGAATAACCGTCATCTGTTGATTTGTAAACACCTTTATCATAACCTGCGGCATATAATGTCCTTTTTCCTGCCGGACTTGAAGCGTCCAGGACAACATGGGTTATTACACTATTACCAGGCATTCCGTCATTTGACAAACTCCATGTTTCCATGTTGTCATCACTTTTGCAGATACCGCCCTCATAGAAATGAAACCGGCCGCTTCTCATCATCTTCGGTCTGGGAAGATCATGTGCTCCACCCCAAGCAGACCAGGACTTTCCTTTTATATCAGGATCAAATACAATCCAGTAGCACGTATTACCCCAGGCTACAGGGACATGCTTTAGTGAATGCCGCCAGGTAGACCCTCTGTCCTTTGAATGGAACATGCCGATATCGGTATATGAAACAGCAATATGTTCCCTGTCGAACGGATCAAAATGAACACCATAGCAAGTTGTTACATCCAATCCGGTTGTCGAAACCGATCCGTCGGAATTATTTGTCGAACATAGCTGTTTCCAGTGAATGCCTCCATCACTTGTATGAAATGTTGAAGACCAATCTGTCATACAACAAATATCCGCATTTACCGGACTGACTCCCAAACCCATTGGGTATGCGCCCTTAGGTCCAGTCATATACCATGTGAGGTCATAATCCCTTTCAGGCCAGCCAATTTCCAGATTCGACGGATTTACGGCATAGTCAGATTTAAAAACCCACTTCCAGGTTTCACCTCCGTCCGAACTTTTAATAACTCCAAAATATGTACTAATAGAACCAGAGGCAGATTCAGGCTGTATCTCCGGATATTTTCCAACAGCGGCATAGACAGTCTCCGCATATTTCTCAGATACTGAAATAAAGCTGATTTCCGGAACCGGGTAAACTCCGGCTATGGATGTCCGACCGTCGAGCTTGATTTCCTTACAACACCATGTCAGTCCTCTGTCTTCTGATTTCCATAATACTGAATTTTTATCCGCTCGATTAATACATGAAGAAATAATATAAAACACAGACAATCCGGTTTCCTGAATTGCCCCGCATGCCACATGAACAATTGAATCAATGCTTCCAGGCAGCTTCAGTTTTTCAATGCATGATTTTTCATCAACTTTTATGGAGCAGGCTTCCTTGTCCGAAAAACAGTAAAGATATCGACTCACGTCGGTTGACATCGGTGAAAGATACAAGGCATTGATTTTAATTCCTTTAAGTTCACCTGCTGCAGACCAGCTTGCTCCATAGTCTTCTGAAAAGTATATTAACGGTTTATTATCCGTTTGTATTCCTATGTATAGATTTTTATTATTATGTTCATCAATCCTGATGTATTGAATTGTCCCACCAGGCCAGTTATCAACGGATACGAAGGAATGATCGGCATGATCTCCCAGCATAAGCTCTTTTGTAAGTGATTTTGGATTCGGGAACAAGAGCCTCCAGCTTTTCCCGCCGTCTTTCGAACGGTATAGCCCGGTTGATCCCGCATAAAGCGTTTGAGGGTCAACCGGATCAAAAGAAAAGGAATCTATTCTCGTTCTCAAATTAAATTTAGTCCACATCCGTCCGCCGTCTTCAGTTAAATAACCGCCTGTCATATCACAGGCAACAAACATTTTATCCGGATTATGCGGACTTATGCCAGGAATGTACTGTGCACCTCCGCCTCCCGGGCCAAGCAGCTTCCAGGTATTTTCCCCATTGGTTCTGCAAATGAATTCGCCTGTTCCTTTAATAATCCGCTCCACTTAATTGCCTCCTGATTTTAAAGCGGTCAGCACAACCTCAAGATTTTGAAGTCCGGTTTCTCCATCAACCTCAGGCTTTCTGAAATTCAATATACTGTCTGCAAAGCTTTCAAACTGCTTTATGTAAGAGCTATTTTCATTATCTTCCGGGATTTCAATTACTTTATTGTGTCCATTTTTATTCAGTACAACGGTATCATCCTTTATATCCAGCTTTCCTTCATCCCCGTAGATCACAATACTTTCCGTCGTGGGTGATACATAAGAAGATCCTATATATGCAAGTATTTCTTTTTCCATTTTCATAATGATAACGCCTGCATCTTCATTCTGCGTTGGAGTAAAATCATCGGTAAATATGCCGCAGCTTTGTACAGGCTTGCAGCCGGTCAGGTAATAAATCGTATCAATTGCATGGATTCCCAATTGAAGCATGGGGCCGCCAGGACATGTTTCTCTATAATATCTCCATGTATCGCTGGTATGCTTTTTTGCCCGTTGGGATGAGTAGTTTGCTTCAATTAAAACCACTCGCCCAATAGTATTATTGTCTATCAATTCTTTTGCTTTGTGGTATTTTCCCATAAATCTCATGGAATGGCCTACCTGCAGCAGCACATTTTTATCCTTGCAGAACCTGATTATCTCTTCTGCATCCTCAATGGAATTTGTTATAGGCTTCTCCACAAAGATGTGTTTCCTGGCCGCTGCGGCGCTTTTTACAAGCTCTGCGTGAACACTGTTGGGAACTTCCAGGATTACGCCGTCACATTTACAGGCAAGAGCCTCTTCAAGTGTGTATAACGGCTCCACCTTCAAGGCTTTTGAAGCCTCTTCCATGAAGCTCTTGTTTATGTCATAGACTCCAACCAGTTCAATATTTTTACATCTCTGAACAATACCGGATATGTAATGTCCGAAACCCTGCATTCCTATCTGTATAACTTTTGCTTTATCCACATTGGCCTCCAGTGAGTATACATAATAGAACATATATTTTTGTATACTTATTCATTATGAAAGCAGCCAAATATTAGTTATCTGACTGCTTTCACATATATTTATCTTAGAAAATATGCTTACTTGATGTTCTTATCATAAAAATCTTGATACTGTTGCATTACGACTGTTCCACCTGCTGCATCCCAATCCTTGACATATTGATCAAAGTAAGTGTCAATGGGCTGCTTGCCGGTGATCATGTCGTAGTATGCAGATAATGTGAGCTTGTTAAGGTCTTCCTTATATGTAAGCGCATCCGCGATCGGTGCACCCGAAACCGGGTCAACATAGTCCGAAGTAAAGTTTGCAACCTTGTCAGCGAATGCATAATACTTGGGAGTTTCCTTCTTCATAGCGGATGCGATATCCGGTATAAACATGAATCCCAATCCGATTTTATCGGTTTCATCATTTTCAAAAGCCAGCTTGGTGTCGGCACTCAGACCGATATGCATAGTTCCGTCAGCGTCCTGGTTCCAGTCAACTCCCTTGATACCGTAAATTAAGGACATGTAATTATCCTGCACCATCCACATATCATCAAACCACATAGCTACACGGGTTTGTTTTTCTATATCGTTTTCCATCGGTTTCCCGAAAGCAAAGGCTATGCCTTGTTCAACGCCCCATTTGATACCGCCTGATTTGCCGGTTGGTCCTATTGGAGGTTTTGCATGTACATAATCACTGCTGGTTATGCCTAAAGCAGTCTGCGTATCTTTGAACAATTTAAATACTCTTCCGTCTCTGCCCATTTCATCCATTCTTCCCGTATTATAATATTGTCCGCAGGAAGTAAAGCCTATCCTGCCTGTCGAAAATGCTTGTGATGCTGACCAATGGCCTTCTTTTCTTTCACCGGTTGCAAATTCGGGGTCGATGACTCCGTCCTTGTACAATTTATTCAGAAGCTTCAAGGCTTCCTTCATCTCAGGCTGAGAAGCTGCATGAACGACCTTTCCATCTTTTACCGTGCTGTATTCAGCAAGATTTTGAGGACTATTGTTGTAAGGAATACAGCCGAATGCGCCCATTACCGGGATCAATCCCAGATTGGACAAGCCATAGGTATCATTTTTGCCATTCTTGTCAGGATCATCGTTTGTAAATGCATAAAATGCTGCTTCATATTCAGCAAGAGTTTCAGGTACTTTAGTAATCCCTACATTTGCAAGCCAGTCGCTTCTGAATATACATGTGAAATGATAGATACCGTCGGCGCTGGTCCCGGGAATACCATAAATCTTTCCGTCAACTTTACAGTACTTAAACGGAGTTGGAGATAGGGCATATAAATCTGCATAGTACTTGGGCATATTTGTTTTAAGGAAATCTTCTTCTATTGGAATTATTAATCCCTGTTTTACGTAATCGGCAACAGGAAGGCCGCCTGACATTTTTACAACATCAGGAATTTCGCCTCCCGCGATCTTTGCATTAACCTGGGTTACATAATTTTCACCGTAGCATTCCCATATATCAAGATCGATATTGTACTTGTCTTCCATTATCTTTACATACTTTGCATCATTAGGTGTACTATGAGTTGAAGTTGTAGCCATACTGATCTTGATTTTCCTGGTCATATCCAATGTCGGTACCGCAGTAGTGGTTGAAGCCTCAGTTACAACTGTAGTGGTTGCAGGTTCATTAATAGCAGCACCGCAAGCAGAAAATAATACTGCTACCATTAAAATTGACATCATTAATGCGATGGTTCTGTTGGAATACTTCATAAATTAATTTTCCTCCTTTTAATTTTTCCCTCATTTTCCTATGTGATTCAATTTGGAACTCCGGGTAATATATATAATTATAATCACCTCCTATTTTGTCCGCCATTATTGAAATTGTCACAGCAGCACACCTGTGCTCAACCCTTTAATGAGCCGACCATGATACCCTGGACAAAATATTTCTGAAGGAACGGATAAACCAGAAGTATCGGGACTGTGGAAATTATGATTACACTCGTCTTGGCCAGTTCAAAATTATTTACGCTGATCCTGTCAGAGGATAATCTTTCATTAGTTCCTTTCGTTATAATATCCCTTAATACTACTGAAAGCAGGAACTTCTTTGAATCAGAAACATACAGCAGACAATCAAAGTAGCTGTTCCATCTTGCAACTCCATACCAAAGAATCAATGTAACAATAATCGGCTTTGATATTGGAATTATAAGCTTGTACAAAACCGTTATGTCGTTTGCCCCATCGACGGAAGCCGATTCTTCAATTTCAGGAGATATGGACATAAAGAAATTTCTGCATATCAGCATGTTGAATGTATTAATCATCCTGGGGAATATTAATGCACCATAGGTGTTGATCAAGCCGAGGCTTTTGACATTGAGATAAGTTGGAATAAGCCCCGCACTGAAAAACATAGTAGCAACAAAAAATATTGTAACCATGTTTCTGTGCGGCAGTCTTTTTTTTGAGAGTGGATATGCCAGCATTACAGTAAGCAATGTATCGAAAATAGTACCAATAAACGTTATGACAATAGAATTGGTAAAACCAGTATATATCATAGGATTTTTAAAAGCAATTATATATGAAGCAATTGTAAAATTTTTAGGTATTATCGATAAGGGATATCCTGTTAATGCAAATGAACTGCTCAGCGATACCGCCAGCACCCTTAAAAACGGGTACACCGTTACTATAGCTAAAAATATCAATATGACAGTGTTTATCGTATCGAATGTCCATGAACCAAATGATCTTTTAAGAAAACTTTTACTATTTGCAGTCAATTCTCTCACCTACCATATTCCATATTCGCCAATGCGTGAAGCAGCTTTATTTGTCAAGAAAACAAGAATGAAAGCCAGAACATTCTGGAACAGGCCGACTATTGTGGCATAGCTGTATTGCATGCTTCCTATGCCCTTCCTGTATACGTAAGTGCTCAGAACATCACCGACACTATATACAGCAGTATTGTAAAGATTAAATATCTGGTCAAAATCATCATCCACAATACTGCCAATATTCAGAATAAATAAGATAATGATTACCGGCATCAATGATGGAATGGTAATATGAAGTATCTGCTTCCACCTGTTGGCTCCATCGATATGAGCTGCTTCATACAGTTCAGGGCTTATACCTGCAAGTGCTGCCAGATATACAACCGCACCATAGCCAATGCCTTTCCATATGGTCAGGACAACCATCGTTCCCCGGAAATAAGAAGGATCTCCAAGGAAGTAAATTGTTTCTCCTGTGATAATCTTGAGCAGATAATTTACAGGACCTTGAGAAGGTGATAGAATATCTATAAAAATACCCGACAATACTACCCATGATATAAAATACGGTATGTAAGAAACAGTCTGAACAAATCGTTTGAACGTTATATTCCTGACTTCGTTCAGAAGCAGCGCCAGGATGATTGGGGCGGGAAATGCAAATACAAGCTTTAAGGAACCTAGGATAACAGTGTTTCTAAAAACTT
>Ga0366784_1054_pt1 | contig 16706 bp, 13 predicted proteins | sample TotcelN113001L11_FD_207063 | JGI IMG/M metagenome (GOLD analysis project Ga0366784, IMG submission 207063) | Enriched cells from coal bed in the Powder River Basin, Montana, United States - Total cells N11 rep2 HSBNCT.N11.300.1.L11 ... | reverse complement strand
AGGAAGTATGGCCGAGACCATATTTTTCTTCGGAGGCTACTTCGAAAGCAAATGAACTACGCACTGATATTTTTAACACTGTTACAAAATATAAGGCAATGTGGATTTCGGGACAATCCAGTGTAGATGCGGATTGGGAGAAATTCAACAACGAACTCAAATCCATGGGTTTGGATGAATATATTGGTATCCTGCAGTCGAGCTATGATATATATAATAATGCAGTAGGTAAGTAAGATATATTTGAATCCATAGCAATGTCAGTAATAAGATTTAAAAATGCTGGTTGCAGAACTCCTTTGCAACCGGCATTTTTAAATGCCAAGGAATTTACAACAAGTACTTTATTTACACATGGATTTCCCTCTTTTATATACTTTGCATCATGTATGTTTCTTTTCGACATATCAACACCAAATGCCATATTTACATGAGTGAGAATTGTAGGTAATCTTAAGAAAAATGCTTTTGTTAATTTGTTTTAGGTAATTATTCAATAGTAAGGAGGGCGTCATAATCAATGCAGGTTGATTATTTTAAGAATGTGAATAAGCATGAAAAATACGACATTATTGTCGCAGGTGGGGGACCGTCCGGTATTGCAGCTGCTATTGCTTCATCAAGACAGGGAATGAAAACGCTCCTGATAGAGGGAACCGGATGTTTGGGAGGAACCAGTGTTTCGGGAGCTCTTCCTTTTTGGTTGGGTGCAATGACGGGTTCCATTCCATTTAAAAAAATGCTGGAAAATAACCTTCAATACAAGGATTTGCCGAGGAAGCAATATGCTGTCAAGGGTATCTTTCTTGAGGCGGTGGAACGTATTAAATCAGAGGGAGGTGGTGTCGGACCCGCTGTTTTGGCGCAAAGCGACCGTTATCCCGGACTAGACCGACTGGGCTGTCATGATGAATTCACTTTTGATTTGGAAATTGGAAAACGTGTTTTAGAAGAAATGGTTATAGAATCCGGTGCAGAGCTTTTGTTTTTTACAACTGTACTGGATGTAAAAAGGACAGGGAAAGGGATAGATGGACTGTACATCGTAAATAAAGACGGTCTGACCTATTTGGAGGGCGCAGTTTTTATCGATTGTACAGGTGATGCGGATGTAGTCAGCCGCGCTGGTTTTGAAACATATAAAGGTGACAGAAAAACAGGCTTGATGTCATCGGTAAGTCTAATAACACACATAGAGGGTGCTTGCTCCAAAAAGGTCGCAGATTATCTGGACAATGGTGGTGATCCATTATTCAGGGAACAGTGTGCAGCAGCTATAAAGGAAAATCCTGGTGCAGATATTAATCCGCAGATCATAATGTTTCCCATGGTAGAAGAAGGTGTCTTTATGGTTAACGACGGCACTACTTTTGAATTTCTGGACGGTACCAGTGCAAAGGATATTACAAAACTGATGCTGGCCGGCAGGCAGCGGGCGAAAAGCATATTGGAGAAGATTTTCAAGCCCTATATTCCTGGTTTTCAAAACGCACGCATCAGACTTACTGCCTCTTATCCCGGCATACGTGAAACCCGTAGGATCATGGCAGAGTATATATTGACAGAAGAAGACGTATTGGGCGGTAAAGTGTTTGAGGACACTATCGCACTGGGAGGCAGGCACTTTGACCTGGGCAGGCCTGTAAAAAATGATGGAGGCCACATCGAATCCATACAGCCAATGAAGGATGCAGGTATATACGGCGGTGTCACTCATATTCCATACCGGGCATTAATTCCCAAAAATACTGATAACATTATAGCCGCCGGACGTTGTATAGCCGCCGATGGTCAAGCGATGGGACCTGCACGGATAATGTCAACATGTTTTGCAACCGGGCAGGCAGCAGGTATCGCAGCAGCAATGTGTATACACGAAAGCAAGTGTTTTATACAACTGGATGCGCAGGTGCTGCGCAATACGCTTGTGCAGAATGGCGCAGTGCTAAATGGAAAGGATGTGTGATGTTTTGTATAAAAAAATGGTCAAACAATGGGAGTTTTATGTTTTTCTTATTCCGGCTCTTTTGGCGGTATTGTTTTTTAACTATCTCCCCATGTATGGGGTGCAGTATGCTTTTAAAAATCTTGAGTTCGGGACTAGGATTGAAAGCACCTCATGGGTGGGCTTCTATCATTTCATACGCTTTTTTCGTTCCGGATGGTTTCTGGATATCATAAAAAATACTGTTGTTCTAAGTCTTGGTACTACTATTATTACATGGCCTTTCCCTATCATTTTAGGAATTATGCTCCATAACTGCACAAACAAAGGTATAAAGAAATTTTCGCAAACAGCTACCTATATCCCGCAACTGATATCAATTGTTGTAACGGTCAGCATCATGAATATTATGCTGTCCAGAGAAAGCGGCATTGTCAATATTCTTTTGGAAAAGTTCGGGATGGAGAGTATTGCATTTTTTGGCAGTGAAAAATGGGTTGCGCCTCTTTACGTCATATCGGATTTATGGCAACATATGGGTTTTAATGCAATAATTTACATGGCGGCACTCAGCAGTGTTAATCCTGAGGTGACTGAAGCAGGATTGATTGATGGAGCTTCCAAATTTCAGAGAATAATTTATATCGATATTCCATCTATTATGCCCACTATTATATATTTGCTGATTTTGAAATGTGGAAGTACATTTGCCATAGGCCCGGAGAAGATGCTGCTCCTGCAAACTCCTCTAAACATAGGTGCTGCCGAAATATTGCCTACATATGTATACAAAACAGGGATATTATCGGGTCAATACTCCTTTGCGATAGCCATCGGGCTATTATCAAATCTTGTTAATCTGATGCTACTCGTCATAGTGAATTGGATTGCTAAAAAGAAACTGGATACGTCCCTGTTCTAGGGTGAAAGAGGAAGGTAAAATATGCGTAATATTAAAAAAGGCGATACAATTTTAGATGTCAGTAATTTTGTTATACTGCTTGTTCTGGGAGTCCTGACGATTTACCCATTATATTTTGTTATAATCGCTTCCTTCAGTGATCCTACCTATATTGCCAATGGACAAGCGATGCTGTTTCCCCGGGGGATCAATTATTCGGCCTATCATACTCTGTTGGGCAACACGCAGATTTGGATGGGTTACAGGAATTCACTGCTCTATATGGTCATTGGTACGGGAATCAACTTGGTAGTAACTCTTCCGGCAGGTTATTCTCTATCGCGTTGGGATTTAAAGGGAAGGAAATGGCTAATGTTGATATTCATGGTTACCCTTTATTTCAGTGGAGGTATCATACCAACCTATCTTTCGATCAAAAGCTATGGCCTGATTGATAATCCATTGGTACTTTTGCTCAAGCCTGCATTGAGTGTATTCAATCTGATCATAGCGCGCAGTTTTTTTGAAAGCAGCATTCCCGAGTCGATGTATGAATCAGTCAGAGTGGATGGCTCATCGAACACGAGGTTTTTTCTTCAATTTGTGTTGCCTCTTTCAAAACCAATGATAGCTGTTTTGACCCTTTATTATGCCATAGCTCACTGGAATTCATACTTTGACGCTATGATTTATATCAACAACCAAAATTACCAGACATTACAGGTCGTTATAAAAACCATTACGGCCCAGCTTGATACCTCGGTGCAGGAATTCATGTCGGTCAATGAAATCGTTGAAATGGTCCGTACAAAGCAGCTTGTCAAATATGCAATTGTCATGGTGTCCATTCTGCCACTGATTATCCTGTCTCCGTTTGTACAGAAATTCTTTGTGCGTGGCATCATGATGGGTGCTGTGAAGGGATAGGAGGAGCAATTATGTCAAAAATATATTGTTTAAAAACAGGCATCATTTATCGTAATCCAATTCCACATGTAAAAAGTGAGCATGCGTATTTCCCATCCGTTGTTAGTCTGACGGGAGGTGAGCTTGTTGCAACAATGGCACTGGGTCAGGCTTTTGAGTCTTCGGACCAGCATATTTATGTGGCACATTCCATTGACAACGGTGAGACATGGAACATCAGAGGGCCTGTATATAAAGGTCTGGCGGATGTACCGACATCGGAGTACTGCCGTATAACTGCTGTAGAGGATGAAATTGTCGCTTTTATTATTAAATATAACCGGTCAAGAGCAGACTGCGGTTTAACCAATGAATACAATATGGGATTTGTTGAAACTGACCTTGCCATTATTCGGTCCGAAGATAAGGGAGTTACATGGAGTAATCCACTATCATTTGCTCCGCCTCTTATAGGTCCAAGCTTTGAAATGTGCTGCCCCATTGTAGCTTTAAATGACGGTAGATGGATCATTCCAACATCAACATGGCGTGGATGGGATGGATACTGTCCGAACGGAATGAAAGCAGTAGCACTGGTGTCTTTCGACAGAGGTAACAACTGGACTGAATTTATGGATGTCATGTCTGATGTTGAAAATGGTATCATATTCTGGGAATCCAGAATTGTCGAACTCCCTGATCACAGACTTCTTGCCGTAGCCTGGACATATGATGAAAAAAATGCCTGCGACCTTCCAAACCATTTTGCACTGAGTGATGTTTCGGGAAAAGTGTTCGGTCCGGCGAAGTCAACAGGTTTGAATGGCCAGACACTTGCTCCTGTATTGCTTGATGATGGACGGATTCTTTCAGTATACAGGCGTGCAGACAAGCCTGGTTTGTGGGCGAATATTTCCAGGATAGACGGAAACGACTGGATCAATGAATATGAACAGCCTCTATGGGGATATGAACCTGATAAGATGGTTTCGAAAGACAGCAACATGGTCAAGAACTTTAATGTTTTACGTTTTGGTGCTCCCAGTATTATACGTCTGCTGGACGGGACCTTATTTTTGGCAGTCTGGGCCGTAGAAGAATGTGTAGGAGATATCAGGTGGTTCAAGTTAAAGGTTGAATGAGATTTAATGGGAAAAGAGGGAGAGTATTAATGAATAATCTTGATAAATTCAAAGGAATCATAGTGGCCTTTTATGCTCCTTATGGCAAGGACGGCGAAGTAAATATTGATGCAGCTATCAGGCAGGCAAGGTTCTATAAGGATGCAGGAGTAAAAGGATTATACCTGAATGGCAGTTCAGGTGAAGGCTTTTTGCTGAATCTCGAAGAACGTAAAAAGATTGTTGAGGCTGTTATTGGTGAAATGAAAGGTGAGATGACCATCATAGTGCATGTGGGGGCTGCAGCTACGAGAGAATGTGTTGAAATGGCAAAGCATGCAGAGTTGATTGGTGCAGATGCCTTGTCGGCGGTGCCCAGTGTTTATTACAGGCTGCCGGAATGCAGTATTGAATATCACTGGAGTAACATTATCGAAAGTACTGAGTTGCCGTTTATCATATACAACATACCTCAATTGACAGGTTACGATCTTACCATGAATTTACTGAACAAAATGATTCAAAACAAAAAGGTTATTGGTGTTAAAAACTCGTCTGTAAATGCTTTCCAGACAGAACAGTTTAAAAAGGCAGGGGGAGATAATTTTATTGTTTTCAGTGGTTCTGATGAACAATATCTTGCAGGCAGAATCATGGGTGCTGAGGCGGGAATTGGCGGAACATACGGTGTGATGCCGGAGTTGTTCTTAAAGCTTGAAAGATACTTTGCCTCAGGAGATATTGGAGAAGCACAAAAGTGGCAAGGCAGAATCAATGAAATAATCAATGGATTATTATCTTTTAAAAGCCTTTATGCAGCGGCAAAAGGAGTATTGAAGCTTCGTGGTATCGATCTTGGTACTGTAAGAGCACCGATGGTTTCTATTGATGAAACGGATATCACCAGGTTAAGTTCATTATATCAGAAGTTAAATGAATATTTAGGAATGTAAATATAAAAGGCGGTCTGGATATTTATGAGAAATAATTATTTTTGGAATCAACTTAAAGAGTTATATCTAAAAGAGATTGTAGAATGCCTTGAATTCTGGATGGAAAACGGAGTAGACAGACAATTTGGAGGTTATCTCACATGTCTTGACAGGGAGGGTAAGGTTTTTAGTACATATAAGTCTGTTTGGTTTCAAGGACGTGGCATGTATATTTTTGCCAAAGCTTATAACACTATTGAAAAACGTCCAGAATGGCTTGAAGCAGCCCGCCTTGGATATGAATTTCTGAAAAGGTATTGCTACGATGCTGATAGAAGAATGTTCTTTATTGTAACGCGAGACGGCACACCGGTACAAAAACGAAGGTATTATTTTTCTGAAACCTTTGCAGTAACCGGTTGCGCTGAATACTACAAAGCTACCGGTGATAAAGAAGCTCTGATGCTTGCCAGAAATACTTTCGACAGTATTATATACCTGTATCAGAATCCTCACATTCTGCCTCCCAAATATAATACCGAGGCGGTAAAGGCTAAAGCTCTTGCCATACCTATGATTCTTACTGTCACGGCACAGGTTCTCCGGGAAGCTGATGTTGATAATGCAGAAAAATATGACGTTTTTATTACTCAGTTTGTAAAAGAAATATTGAATGATTTTTTTAAGCCGGATGATAAAGTTTTACTCGAGACAGTAGGACTTAAAGGAGAACGCCTTGCTTCGCCTGCAGGACGTTCTGTTAATCCTGGACACTCAATAGAGGCATCCTGGTTCCTGATGTATGAAGGAATAATAAAAGGAGACAAAGAGCTTGTCGGCAAGTCTTTGGATATATTGAACTGGTCATTTAACAGAGGGTGGGATAAAGAAAATGGGGGACTTATGCACTTTATTGATATAGAGGGCAGACCCTCAGAAAAACTGGAATGGGATATGAAGCTCTGGTGGCCCCACAGCGAAGCACTTATTGCTTTTCTTATGGCGTTCAAGACCACTGGAGACAAGCTCTATCTGGATAGGTTCCATCTTGTGCATGAATATTTATTTGAGCATTTCAGAGATAAACAATTTGGGGAGTGGTATGGTTATTTACACCGGGATGGAACCATTTCAAACGATTTGAAAGGAAATATGTTCAAGGGGCCGTTCCATATTCCCAGAGCTCTTATTCTTTGTTACTTTATGATGAATGACATGCTATGACGCCAAGTGGATACCAGACTAGCCTTTTATAAGCCTCTCCGCACGTCACTGGCTGTTGTGGTCATAATTCATTTATGGTATTCCAATTCTTTGTGGGGTTTTTACTATCAATGACATTATATTTTTTACAAATAGTTGCAGTTGAGATACTATTTTCCAGTGAAAGTAGGATACTGTTAAATGCCTATTGGTATTACTGTTTCCAGCTGTATGCTTGATGAAAAATATAGAAAACTCTATACAAGTATTATAGATTTATTTGATCAAAATGAGCAGCGAATTATCTGAAGATCGGCGGCAAAAAAGGCTCAAACCCTATTTAGGAGCCCGAGCCTTGAAATTTACTGGAACACCGACGATCTTTAGATAATTTCCATTGGACGAAACCGCAATCGGGTATGCAATTATCTATGGGGAAAATATTAATCCAATCCTTGTCAAAATGCTAAAGAAAGGGGCATATAGTGAAAAAACTGCATCCCAAAGTATAAAACTGCGTTCAATATGGTAAAAATGAATATAGCTTCCCCCTCCCCACAGACAGGCTTAGGAGAAAAATATTCAATTACAGTCCAATTCACGCTGGTGCTGCCCTGCTGAGGCGGCCTAGGCCACAGCAGGGAATTTGAAGGTGACATTTCCGTCTTCCAACTTTAAAATGCGGTTATTTGAAATAGCTACCCGGTGTGTGTATCGTCCAAGGTATTCAACCACGCAACCTGCATTTTTAAACGGTGGCTTGCAATACACTACCCAATCATTCTGGTAGAGCGGACTTAGAAAGTCTTGAAAAACAGGATCATCAGAGAGATATTTCTGTTTACCGTAGAAGTTAAGTTTGTTCTCTGCATAGGCCTGCTTCAAATAGTATAAGAATTTACCCCTGAATTTGCGGGACATTACTTTTACAGGGATAAAGAACTTCTTTTTTGAATTGACCCACTGGTTTATACTGTTTAATCCTCCGCCAGGTACTATACAGTGTGCATGCGGATGTAGGGCAAGGTTAGCACCCCAGGTATGTAAAATTGATGTAACTCCCAGTTTGGCCCCAAGGTATTTTTTGTCTGCTGCAAGTTCGGAGAGTGTTTCAGATACAGATTTGAACAGTATAGAATAAACCACCTCCTGGTTTTGAAAAGCTATCCCATTTAAAGTATCAGGAATGGTATCCCTGGAGCGGGGATTAACAGCTTGTATCAATATCTTGGCGAATCCGAAAAGATCAAAACTTTTTGCCACCGCCATGAGGAAGCCTGTGTCCACGCTGCAGGCGGGCATTATCGTGCAAGCAGCAAGATGGCGGTAGCGACCTGTACCTCGGGCCCCGGAGCCACTAATTTTGTTACAGGTGTTTATACCTGCAATATCGACAGTATCCCGGTCATCGCCATCACCGGGCAAGCCGTGACAGCGCAGCTTGACAAGGACGCGTTCCAGTGCGTGGATATAGCTAAAATCTGCGAACCTGTTGCAAAAAAGACATATCAAGTCACGGAGCCGAAAAAGGTGCCGGAAATATTCGCCGAGGCTTTCCGCGTTGCGCGGGAGGGAAAACCTGGCGTAGTGGTAATAGATCTTCCGCTCGACGTACAAAACACTGATATCGACTTTGACCCGGCCGTATATGTGCCGTTGAGCTTTGAAACGCCTGCCCTCAAGCGTAAAAGCAGGAATTCCTGCACAGGAATTGGGTAAATTCTCTTCATTTTTAACCGGATTTGCATAAGCATTTAAAAAGTATGATTGCCAGACTCTTGAGATAAATTCATTAATAATGACTGACAAGGGAGTTCTTATATGTGCGGACTGCAAGATGGAAATCGATAACGGAGGTTTACCACAGTGATTTTCATACTTCGGAGGCCCGCAGCTTCGCTGCGTTATGATTTAAATTTAAGGATTAACATCTTGACTCTAAATCCACTGGAGATATTATGCTTTAAATAAGGAGGCGAATTACAAAATGAAAAGAAACTTATCGGTCGGTTTGAATGACTTCAAAGGTGCCGGACTGGATTTGTACAGCAAAGACAGCCTAAAACAGTTACATCTGGCAACAATTGAAGTCCTGTCGGAAGTGGGTTTACAAGTCGGCAGCAGAGATGCTCTGGAATGCTTTGAAAAAGGCGGCTGTATCGTGGACTATGATAAGGAGAAGGTAAGAATTCCTCAATATGTAGTGGAAGAAGCTATACAGTCATGCCCCGCGACTTTCACTTTATATGGAAAAAGCGAGGAGTTCAATATAAACCTTCAGGACGGAAGAGTGTACCATTCGCCGTTCGGTTGTGCGCCGCAGATTGAAGATCTTGAGACTGGTGAGATACGCCCGTCTGTAAAAGCCGACATAATCGACGCTGCTACACTGGTAGATCGATTGCCGGAATATGATTTCTGTTTTTCCACGTTGACAGCCAGTGATGCTAAGCCAGGTTTTGGCAATATCCATAGCTTTGAAATGCATTATACGCATTGCCGTAAACCTATCCTATCGTCGTCGAGCAGAAAGTGGACGGTTGAGTATGATATTCAGATGGCAAGCGTTGAACGAGGAAGCCTGAAAGCGTTGCAGGAAAAACCTACCATCATGTTTGGAGAGTGTACCATCAGCCCGTTGTTTATCCCTGAAGAAGCATGTGAAGTGCTCATGACGGCAGCTGAGTATGACATACCCGTTGCAAATATGACGATGTCAATGACGGGAGGTATGGCGCCGGTTACCCTTGCGGGCTCTGCGATTATAGCCAACGCAGAGAATCTTGCATGCCTTGTTCTGTCACAGTTAGTTCGGAAGGGAACGAGATTTGTATGCGGAGGTTCTCCGGGTATAGCTGATATGCGCCACGGTGCGACTGCTTCAGTAGGTTGCCCGGAAGCGGGACTTTTAAGCGCTACTATGGCTGCGCTCGGAAGAATGTACGGAATACCGACGCTAATAGGCGGCACATAGACAGAGTCAAAGTTTTGTGACTTCCAGGCAGGTCACGAAAAGACAATGACTGGAATACTTCCGGTGCTCGCAGGAGCAAACATTATCTATGGCGGCGGTATATTGGACAGTGGCATGACGATGAGCTTAGGACAGCTCGTTGCGGATGCCGACATTATCCGTATGTATCGTAAAGCACAGGAAGGAATACCGGTTGACGACATTACTATGGCGTTAGATGTGATCCGTGAGGTAGGAATTCGTGGGAACTATTTGGCAGAAGAACATACTCTTGACCATTATGCTGAACAAACCAATCCCCAAATATTCCAGCGTGGTGTTTCAGCTGACGAAGCAAAAGAACTGAAGAAACTTGCTGATGAACGCGCCCGTAAGATCTTGAAGGAAAACAGAGATAAACTGGCAGTCTTACAGGAAGTAGCGGATAAAATACATCAAATGGTTCTGGAAGCGGAAGAAAAGCAGTTGAATTTAAAATACGGCAAAGTTGATTAATACAAGTATATTTATTCTATTCAAACAAGGGCGCTGATAAAAATTCAGCGCCCTTGTTTTAGGTGCGCGCGGCATACGCGCGACCCCGACGGTGAAAGTCCGTTACGAGGGTTAATAGAACCAACCGTTATGGCCGTTTCAGGCTTCCGGCAAAAGGAGCTACAGTTACAAGTCCGAAACTGCCGACAATAGTATTGAGTATTTCACTTAAAACGTACTTCAGGTTCAGGATGTTAGTCATAGGGGTGTCAAGGGATCTAAAAAGCATCAACAGGGCTATATATCCGCCGGAGTAGGCCAGCAGCAACAGACAGGGCGTTCTGTACAACTGTACGATAAGGAATATAGTTGAAACAAATATCTGTTAGTTCGAGGAATTTTACTTTTATGCTGTGTTGTTTTATGATAGAATTATTTTTGCAAGGGACGAGGTGTGAAAATATATGAGAGATAAAATTGATAAGGTCTTTGATTTGCTATAACAAAATGTTCGATTGCCTTAATGCTTGATTGGAGGAAAGTCTGTGGATTTCAAGGGTTTCAGCATACCCGGAAGATTTCAGAAAAGGATTTTCATATGGATTATACTTACCTTTATCGCTTTGATTCTTTTGTTTTCAATCTTCTCATATATAAATATGGAGGGGATTGTTGTAAAAAAGGTATATGAGACAAATCTCGACATACTGTCCCAGGTGAAATACAATGTCCAGCTTATGGATAACACAATCAAGAACCTATGCAAGGAGCTTTTCGTAAATACGGATGTTGCGGAGCTGATGTACGGGGATGATTCGGACACCTTTCAAAACCTTTTGAAAATGAAGAACATAGAGCTTATTATCATTTCAAATCCCTTTGTAGAGTCTGTTTACATCTACAACGGAAAAACCGGCGAATTTTTTTCTCCCGGTAAGGGAATCACGACGGACAAGCAATTTTTTTCCGGTATTGCAGGGGAGGGAAAAGTGATTCCTTCCTTGAAGCCGATTGTCCTTCAAAACAGCATCGAAAAAAATATCAGTGGTAAAAGCATGCAGACGCTTGCCTATTTCATGTATCAGTATACAGATAAAAATAATGTCCCTAGCGGAGCCCTTATTATCAATATAGACGCCTCCTGGCTTTTGAACAATCTGGAGGAAATCAACAAGAGAAAGAATAGCGTCGGAAAAATTTATGTATTTAATGTAGAAGGGTTTTTCATAAGCGACAGGGAAAAGCAGAGCGACCCTCCGGACTATATTAGAAAGCTTTTTGAGGATTACAGGCAGGGGAATCTGAACATCGATGATAAAAAGGGATATGTGGAGCAGAAAATTGAAGGAGCTTCGAGCATTGTGACTTTTCTCAAGATAGAAAGCGCAGGATTGATCCTGATCCGGATGCAGTCCTATGAAGATGCATTTGGTTTGTTTACAGCCATGCGCATTGCGCTTGCAGTCATCATTGTTATATTTCTTGTCATCGTTTTCGGCACATCAGTTTTTATATCTAAAGCGATTTATAAACCGTTGGGGAGCTTCATATCCAAGATCGGCGACAATCGTAATCATAGTGTGGAGGGAGTTGAAACAACGGATGAAATCAATTATCTGGAGGAAGTATATAAACTTTCAAAGAATAAGCTTCAAAAATATGAGGATAATTATATAAAAAGTAGAAATTTTCTCAAGGAATATCATTTAAAAAAGCTGATCTTGAATTCTTCATCCTTCAATCCTGCAGGAATGGGGCAGTGGTTTTCAGAAAACAATATCGGTCTCGGGCCGGATGGACTATATTCTGTCTGTGTCCTGAAAATTGACGGATATATTGAATTTAAAAATAACAATGATTCCGCTTCAAGGGCTTTAATAAAATTTGCAATCATCAATATCATCGCGGAAATCATCTCTTCCGAATATTGCGCAGAAGGAGTCGACATGGAGGATGAAAGAGTCGTCCTGCTTGTCAATCTTGAAAACATACAGGAAGCCGAAGGACTTTTTTACTCCAAAATGACGGGGATGATCAAACAGGCGCAGGACTGTGTTTTAAAATATTATAACATTTCGTTTTCTGCCTCTGTAAGCAAATGCAGCAGTAATATCGGCGATTTGACGGAGCTTTATGGGAATGCATTGGATAGCTCCAACTACAGGCTTGGTGTTGGAAGGAAATCCATCATATATCCCGGGAACATCGCCGCAGACAGGCAGCATGAGTATTCATTCGATTGTGAGAAACTATTAACGGAAAGCATCAAATCAGGGAACTTTGAAAAGGTTGAAGGGGTATTGCAGCGGATCCTGGATGAGACCAGGAAATTTGACTACAAGGCGATAATCCTCTCAATGCTGATGGTTGTAGAAATAATTGAAAAAAATGTCGATGATATCAACAGTGTCAGTCTGGAACCGGTGGATGTGGACTTTGTATTAATGAAGCAGACCATATTCGGCATTGAAACACTGGATGAATTTTTTGCAATTCTATCTCAACATCTAAAAATGATATGCGACAAACGGGAAAGAAACACTGTTAATGCAAAGCATATGGTTTTAGCGGAAAATGTAAAGTCTATCATTGAAAAGGAATACTTTGACAGCGCTCTATGCCTTTCTGCTATTGCAGCCAAACTGAAGATGTCCTCGGGCTATCTGGGGAAAATATTCAAGGATTGCTGCAGGCTATCGGTGAATGAGTATATCAATGACGTCCGGTTGGCAAAAGCCGTGGGATGGTTCAAAAAATCCGACTTGACGGTAAGCGAGGTACTTTCAAAGGTTGGAATTGAGAATGAGACATATTTTTATAGCCTTTTCAAAAAAAGATATGGTGTTACCCCAAAAGAATATGTTCTCAACAATCAAATCGTAAATCAAGTATCAAAAATCGAATAAATCATAAAAAATCAGAGTGGATTTTAAATAAAAATCGAATATTTATAATACACTTTTCTACCAATCCGGGAGATAATAAATTTGTGGGATGACCCATCAGGCATGTAAACCGGGACAACCTAAATTTTATAGAATGGATTGGTTTAATGAAAAAAACGTTCAGTAAACAGATTAGAGGAAATGCAGGATTATTACTATTAGCTTTGCCGTCCGTCCTATTCATATTCATTTTTAATTATCTGCCATTATATGGACTGATACTCCCATTCAAGAATTTGAATTACGAATTGGGATTTTTAAAAAGCCCTTGGGCGGGACTGAACAATTTCAAGTATCTTTTCAATTCCGACGATATATTGATCGCCACGCAGAATACGCTTCTGTATAATTTTGCTTTCATTTTTATCGGAACCTTCTGTTCGGTTGTGACGGCATTAATGCTTTTTGAGCTTGCCAAAAAGTTTACGAAGGTATACCAGACGGTATTATTCTTCCCATATTTTCTTTCCTGGGTCATTGTCTCCTATATATGCACGGCACTTTTCGATATGGACTACGGCATACTGAATAAAATCCTTGGAATGATGGGAAACGAGCCGTTTCCATGGTATAGCGATACCAGCTATTGGCCTTTGATTATAGTGGTTGTAGCGGTATGGAAAGGGCTGGGATATGGCAGTGTACTATATTATGCCGCAATGGTAGGTTTTAGCTCGGAGTACTTTGAAGCTGCAAAAATCGATGGAGCGACTAAGCTTCAGCAGATCACGCGCATAACAATTCCGCTCCTCAAGCCTTTTATCATTATGATGATCATTCTTCAAATCGGAAAGATATTCTACAGTGATTTTGGTTTGTTCTATTATGTGCCCAGGGAATCAAGCTTGCTTCTGCCGGTGACAAATGTTATCGATACTTATGTGTACCGGGTCCTCAAATTAAACGGCGATATAGGCATGTCCTCGGCAGCCGGTTTTTATCAGTCGGTTGTAGGCTTTGTGCTGGTGCTTGCCGCCAATAAGATTGTCAACAGGATAGATAGTGAAAGCGCCTTGTTTTAAAATGGAAACTAATTCTGACAGGAGGACATCCGAGTGGAAAGCATTCATTTAGCAGGAAATTATACAAATAAAAAAGCTGGTATTGGAAATACATTTATTCATTTGTTTTTCATTTTATATTCCCTATGCTGTGTTTTGCCTATTGTAATCGTTATAGCCACTTCCCTTTCCAATGAGCTTGATATTGTGAGAGACGGCTATGGCCTATGGCCGAAAGGGTTTACTGCTTTTGCCTATGAGACGATTTTAAAGAACCCTGTTCTAATTTTAAGGTCGTACGGGGTCACCGCTTTGGTTTCATTGGCAGGTGTAACGCTAGGTCTGTGGCTTACGGCGTCCATTGCCTATGTAATATCACGGAAGGATTTCTTTATGAGAAGGCAATTGTCCCTTTATGTATTTTTCACCATGATTTTCAACGGCGGCGTTGTCCCGTTTTATATATTGATTGCCGTATGGTTGATGCTTGGAGACAGTTTGCTTGCACTGATTCTGCCATATCTGGTGATCCCCTGGTATGTGCTGGTCTTTAAGGGGTTTTTCAAGGGGATCTCCGTATCCTTGATCGAGTCGGCAAAAATAGATGGACAAGGAGAGCTGGGCATATTTGTAAAGATCATCATTCCGTTGTCAAAACCTGCCATTGCCACTGTAGGCCTGTTTCTACTGCTGCAATATTGGAACGACTGGTGGCTGAGCCTGCTGTTCATAAACAATGAGAAGCTATATACGCTGCAATATTTATTGGTCAGAATTCTTAATAATATTGAATTCATGGCGAACAATGCATCCAAACTGGGTGTAGTTGCAAAGGATATGATCTTTCCGTCCCTGAGCGCCCGGTTTGCCATGTGTATCATAGCGGCGGGTCCGATGCTTTTTATATTTGTATTCTTCCAGAAGTACTTTGCAACCGGAATCATGGTGGGGTCATTGAAGGAATAGGTTATGCAGGCAGATTCAATCTGCCTTTAACAAATAAAATTGGGAGGGGTCAAAATGGCCAGAATTTTATCCAAAAAAACTTTATGTATGCTGATGGTGGTTGTGTTTATCTTATCATTGCTGCTGTCGGGGTGCGGTACGGGCGCAAATCAGCAAAGCACGACTGCAGAAAACACTACAAAAGAAGGGACAACGGCTGCCATAACGGAAGACAAAAAGGAGCTTGAATTTGTGCATCTGAAATGGTATCTGCCGCAGCCGGTGCCGGACATGTCCCATAAGGATTCAGTCATGGCGGAAGTCAACCGGATGTTCAAGGAAAAAATCAATGCGGAGCTTGAATTTGTTTTCATGGACATGAACCAGTTCCAGGAAAAGATGAACATCATGTCTGCCTCCGGAGATCCATGGGATATCGCGCTTTCCGGCTTTACCAACAATGTGACCTCCAATGTCAGCAAAGGCTCATGCCTGGCAATCGACGACCTGCTGAACCAGTATGGGCAGAATATTCTCAAGCTGGTTGCGGACAAGTTCTGGCCGGCAGTTACTTACAGCGGAAAAAGATATGCCGTCATCAATCCGCTGCCCTATGTTATGGCAAAAGGGGCAGTAGTGCAAAAGGAGCTAGCCGAAAAGTACAATCTGGACACAACAAGTATTAAGACGCTTGCAGACCTTGAGCCTTTCCTTGCGGCTATCAAGAAAAATGAACCCGGAATCATCCCTTTAGGGTCATTTGCTACAGATCAGGCACCTATGATGTACAATACGATCTATGATAAATTGAATACTTGGTTATTGTATGATACGACAGATAATAAAACAAAATCAATTCTGGACGCCTCTTGGTATGTAGAGCAGTTCAAGGTATTGGTTGATTATTACAAGAAAGGATATATACCTAAGGATGCATCTCTTAAGAAAGACGCCAATACAGAAAACAAGACAAAAAAGTATGCTGTAATGTGTGACCCCGGATCAATCAATGATGATGGCGTCGATCTGTCCGACCTCTGTCTTGATCGGCTCCGGATCAAATATGAAGCCCAATATCGGAGACACCTTTCCTTCTTCATTTCCTTTCCGATAAACCTCCAAGGTCTTTTCGTCATTCCAGTTGGATGGCCATTGGTTGTAATTCAATTCACCGATCCAGCAATGCCAGATGGCCCATTTCTGCTGGTCTCCAGCGTTCGCTTCCACAGTCGGGTTGTCGGTTCCAGCACCGGAAACTACCTTGTAGTCCTGTCCTTCCAGGCCATAACACATGGTATTGAACAACTTTTTGTCGCCGAACATTTCATTGATGAGCATCATGGACCTTTCCGGATATTT
>Ga0366784_1053_pt1 | contig 17231 bp, 15 predicted proteins | sample TotcelN113001L11_FD_207063 | JGI IMG/M metagenome (GOLD analysis project Ga0366784, IMG submission 207063) | Enriched cells from coal bed in the Powder River Basin, Montana, United States - Total cells N11 rep2 HSBNCT.N11.300.1.L11 ... | reverse complement strand
GCAACACCGGCAGCTATGCTGGCTCATACCCGCAAGCGGAGCGAGCAGAATTTCATTGCTGCCGAAATGCTTAACCCGCTGCACCGTCCTGATGTCATATTAGGCGGCGGTTCGCGCCACTTCCTTCCTAAGAGCGTACCTGGTTCTAAACGTACCGATGACCGCAACCTAATTGAAGAATTCAAAGGACAAGGTTATGCTGTGGCAACTAGCAAAACCGAATTGAACAAAATCGGTACACCCGATAAAATGCTTGGCCTTTTCCAGCTTGATAACATGGATGTATATGTTGACCGCGAGGTAACTAAGAACCCCGCAGTTCTCGGTAACTTCACCGACCAGCCAACTCTTATGGACATGACCAAAACCGCTATTGCTACCTTGAGCAAAAATAAGAACGGCTTCTTCCTCATGGTAGAAGGTGCTTCTATTGACAAACAGCTTCATACCATGGACTGGCAGCGGGCTGCTTATGACACTATTGAAATGGACAAAGCAATTGGCATCGCCAAAGAATTTGCTAAAAAGAATGCAGACACCCTGATTGTTGTTGTAGCTGACCATGCACACGGTGCTAGCATAACAGGCACTTATCATGAGCTGGACGGTAAAACAGGCCGTGAAGCTGTCCGCATTTATGCGGATGCCGGCTGGCCGACCTTTGCCGATGCTGACGGCGACGGGTTCCCCGATGATCCCAATCCAAGTGTAACCTTGGCAGTTCAGTTCGCCAATCATCCCGATTATTATGAGAACTACCACTTCCAGGAGGTTCCTACTGCACCGGCAATTATGGCAAATGGCAAGGCAGTTGCCAATCCCAAACGAGCCGAGCAAGGCGGAGTATTAAAAGAAGGTAATATTCCTACCTCTGATCCGTCGGAAGTACATGCAGCCGATGACGTACCCCTGACTGCCGAAGGTCCCGGTGCCGACTACTTCAAAGGGATAATGGACAATACGGAAGTATTTTATGGAATTGTAAGGGCCTTAGGCCTGGATGGCCGCAAAAGCCAAAAATAAATAGCCCTTCACTACCTGCTCAGGAGGCATACTTATGACCAATTTAGCCAGGCGCGTAAGTATAATTACTCTTATAATAGTGCTGGCTGGGTTATCGCTGCCTTTGGTAGAACAAGACGGGACGGTTCCTTATGAGGAGTCGTCCTTGTTCTTCTCTACCGCCCAAGCGGCACCAGCGTGGCTGCCATGGTTCGGCGAGCAAGCCACCGCCCTTGATTTCAGTGAATTATACAGCGGTGCTTCGCCGCTGGGACTGGAACTATCACCAAAGCTGAAAAATCTTGAAGGAAAGAAAGTTCGTATAAGCGGCTTTATGGCACCGCCTCTTAAACCAACCCTTAGCTTTTTTGTTTTAACAAAAGTTCCTATGTCTATCTGTCCCTTTTGTTCCACCGATGCTGACTGGCCTAATGATATCGTGTTGGTCAAGCTTTTGCAGCCAGTCACCGCATTACCTTTTGACCGTCCTATTACCGTGACCGGTCAATTGGAAGTGGGCTATCAGGTGGATGATGAAACCGGCTTTGTCAGCCTAGTGCGCATAGTTGCCGATACAATCGAAGAGGCCAATTGATTAAGAGGAGTTGATACTATGTTGGAAGTAAATCATGTGCGAAAAGACTTCCGTGATGGCCGCCAGACGATAACGGCTGTTGCTGTTGACAGCCTCACGGTAAAAGCCGGCGAACAAATGGCGTTAGTCGGGCCAAGCGGTTCAGGAAAAACGACTCTCTTACACCTGCTGTCAGGCCTGTTGACTCCGACCAGCGGTGAGATAAAGTACGATAATACGAAGATTTCAGCTATGCCGGAAAGATGGCGTGATACCTGGCGCTCCCATACAGTGGGCTACGTTTTCCAGAAGTTCAACCTGCTTGACAGTCTTACCATCCTGGACAATTTACTGGCAGCAATGAGTTTTGCCGATGCTATTGACAAGAAAGACCAACATTCCTGGGCCAGTCACTTACTGGAGCAGGTAGGTTTAGCTGACAGATTTAACAGCTTTCCCCATCACCTTAGCATGGGTGAGCAGCAAAGGGTAGCGATCGCCCGGGCCGTTGTCAATAGACCGCAGCTTATTTTAGCCGATGAACCGACCGCCAGCCTGGACCAGGCTAATGGTCAACGGGTGCTTGCGCTGCTGCGCCAGTTAGCAAAAGATACCAATAGTATCCTCTTGGTATCGACTCACGACAGTCAAATTATCAATCAGTTTCAACGGGTTTTCCCACTAAGGCAGGTGAGTAATAATGCGGCTTATCATAGCTTGGCGTAACTTGCTGGCAAAGCCGGTACAGAGCAGTCTGACCGTGCTGGTAGTGACCGCCGCCATTACCATGATGATTGTGATAACCTTATTATTTGACGGTATCCATAACGGGCTTGTCAGAGCCACCGAACCGTTTGACTTGATTGCCGGGGCCAAAGGCAGCCCCAATCAACTGGTATTAAACACCGTTTTTCTGCAAGATGTACCGATTGGCAATGTGAGTCATGAGTTATATGAAAAACTGGCTGCTAATCCCTTGGTAGCAGATGCTATTCCCCTGGCTTTCGGTGATAACTACAAAGGGTATGCCATTATTGGCGCCGGAAACAACATTTTTCAACATCAGCCTAAAGCCGGCCAGCAAGAATGGCTGCAGCTTGCGGCAGGACGCCCTTTCACACAAGCTTTTGAAGCGGTAGTCGGAGCTAAAGCCGCCCGGGAACTGGGACTTAAACCGGGAGATAATTTCAAGTCAATTCATGGCTTGCTGCCGGGAGGAGAGGGACATGATCACCCCTATCAGGTTGTAGGCATTCTACAGACTGTGAACGGTCCTTATGACCAGTCTATCTTAGTTCCCATTGAAAGTATTTGGCAAGCCCATGAGAAACATGAATCCAGCCTTGCGGCAGAAGAAAGTACCGGAGACATCCATGCCGAACACGAACACGAGCAGGAAGTTACGGCTATTCTGGTAAAGCCGAAAGGCTATAGCGAGGCTATGCGCCTCTATCAACAATTTCAACAAGAACCGGGAGGACAGCTTGTTTTCCCGGCGCAGGTCATCGTTCGCTTATTTGCCCTTATGGGACAGGGGGAGCAAGTACTCAAAACAGTAGCGTCTATCGTCATTGTGCTGGGCCTCATGATTATGGCTCTGTCTTTATACTGGTCGGCCTTAAGCCGTGCCCGCGAGCGAGCTATCTTGCGCGCCTTAGGGGCCGGCTCCCGTGACATTTTTGCCATTATCCTCTCGGAAGCAGCCATGCTTACAGGGCTGGGAGTAGTAATCGGCAGCCTGGCAGGGTATGGAATATATGCATTGGCAGCAAAGGCACTGGAAACAAAAACCGCCATTGTGCTAACAGTAGCTTTTGCACCTGCTGAAGGCTATATTATCATTGGCGGAATTTTATTCGGCCTGCTGGCCGGAGTTATTCCTGCCCTATTCACTTACCGGGAAGATGTCATTCAGAATTTGTAATAAAAATAGTTTCTTTTGTTTTTCTCAATGGTTCCACATAATGAAATATTGTAACATTGAGAAAGATTCGGCAGGTTTTCTCTTACTTAACGTAGTAAACGTTATACCATTCATATATAGTCTATTACGAAAAAGAGGAGAATGGAAAATGAATGTGTTAGACGAATTTTTGCTAAAAGGTAAAATTGCTTTAGTAACAGGAGCATCTTATGGTATTGGCTTTGCAATTGCAAGTGCCTATGCCAATGCAGGTGCTACAATCGTTTTTAATGATATTAAGCAAGACCTGGTGGATAAAGGCTTAGCAGCTTATAAAGAAGCCGGCATAAACGCTCACGGTTATGTTTTTGACGTAACTAATGAGGACCAGGTAGATGCTGCCATTGCCCGGATAACAGAGGAAGTTGGCATTATTGATATCCTTGTTAATAATGCAGGGATTATCAAGCGTATTCCGGCACTGGAAATGAAAGCCTCCGAATTTAGACAAGTAATCGATGTTGATTTAAATGCTCCCTTTATTGTTTCTAAGGCTGTGGCTCCCGGCATGATCAAAAAAGGTCATGGTAAGATTATTAATATATGTTCCATGATGAGTGAATTAGGCCGTGAAACAGTAAGTGCTTATGCCGCTGCTAAAGGCGGACTGAAAATGTTAACCAAGAATTTTGCATCTGAATGGGGTGGATTAAACATCCAATGTAACGGCATTGGACCTGGTTATATCGCAACTCCTCAAACAGCTCCCTTAAGAGAAGAGGGCCACCCCTTTAACAACTTCATTATTGCCAAAACACCTGCCGGTCGTTGGGGAACACCGGAAGACCTCATGGGACCGGCAATATTCTTAGCTTCTGATGCCTCTAATTTTGTAAATGGACATATTTTATATGTTGATGGCGGTATTTTGGCTTACATTGGAAAACAACCCTCCTAATCTGCTGCGACTTTGAATTGATAAACAATCCCCATTCTCCAAAAAGTGAATGGGGATTGTTTATTCCTATTGACATTAGCCTGAAGATCGTGTATTCTTTTACCAACTTTATACGTTATTATTCGGCTGATCAGAACAACTGAAGGCGGATACTTCCCTCTGGGGAAGTATCCGCCTCTTATTTTTCCACCGGAAAAGGATTGGTTACGGGCGACTGATTGGGCATCCCAATTGTCCCTTTCCAATATAAACTCAATTATTTAGAAAGGATGTGCTCTTGCTATGACTCACCGTTTTCGTTTCACTACTATATTCGCCCTCTTACTTTCACTGCTAATCGCCGCCCTGGTTTTCAGCGGTTGCGGCAAGACTGACGCCGATAAAACAGGCGCCAAAGCCGATGACGGCAAACCGAAATTTGTCAATGGTAAACTGACCAAGGAATTCACATTAAAAGTCCCCACTCAAACCGGATTCAATGAAATCTACATTGGAGAGCGCCTCGGTTTCTATAAGGAGGTAGGCCTGAACATTGAATATACCGGCTCAATGAGCGGCAGCCTGCTGGCCCAGTCAGTCATCAAAGGCGACAACCACCTCTTCGCTGCAGGCCATGTCCTCACCATTTCCCAGGCCCGCCAGGGCGGTGCCAAAATCAAGATGGTGCTGCAGGGATCTCAGGATAATTCCGACACTGACAAAATCCATATGACCTATCTGGTGCGCGAAGACAGTCCTATCAAGTCAGCTAAAGATGTTATTGGCAAAAAGGTGTCCATTGGTTACGTCGGCAGCTGCACAGAATTATTGTTCTCCGAGTACTTGCGGCAAAACGGCATCTCTAAAGATGATGTGACCTTCATCGCCATGCCTGACGGCCAGGCCGAGAATTCCCTCCGTCAGGGGATTATTGATGTCGCCGGTATTCATAATATCTTCACCCAGTCAGCACTCAAACGCGGCGGCGTCCGCCCGTTGACCGAAACCTTCTCTATCGGTACTGCAGCCGGTAACGGTCCTGCCAGTTCTTATTCTGCCCGGGCCTTCAGCGAGGATTTCATCCGCGATAATCCCGATGTTGTTAAGGCTTATATCGCCGCCACCGTCAAAACCCAGCACTGGATCAACAAAAACTATCCCGAAGCTTTAAAAATCGCTGCAGAGTATTTAAAGATTGACCCGGACAAATCCGCTGGCACCATTTATCCGACAGAAACCGGCATCGATCCGGAAAAAGTAAAATTCTGGGTGAAAATGATGGAAGATAATCAATTTGTTGAAAAAGGCTCTGTCAATCTGTCCGATATCTACACCAACGATCTTAACCCTTACCTCAGTGGTGAGATTAAAGAAACAATCTAAATACTGATATAAGCGGTACAAAAATGAGGAGTGAGAATTCACTCCTCATTTTTATGTTAGGACACGTGGGGACGTTCCTAAATTGTCACCATCTTTCTGCGACACCGTGCTACCCCGGTCCCCCTTCCCCGTTCAAGCGGCACCTTCTTTTCTGTAAGAACTTTACGCTTCATATGACAAAAAAGGAACGTCCCCACTGTCCTATAGCTTCTTTCGGGTGCATGGCGAATTTTGTGCTAGATAAAGAAAATACTAGCAAAGCTGCCCAAATCAAACCAAATGATACAGCATGAACTACGGTGAATGATTCATGGTACAAAAAAATTCCTAATAACAAGCCGATAGTAGGCGATAAATATTGAACAAATCCAAGTATTGTTAAAGATAAGCGATTTGCACTATTCGCAAATAATAATAAGGGTATCGGCGTCACTATACCACTTCCAACTAAGAGTACCGAAGTAAGCGACAGATCTCCAAAGCTTGCCATTCCGTGATAGTCCAAATATAACAGATATAAAAAAGCGAACGGTGCTATAATAAGTGTCTCCAAAGTAATGCCTGTTATTGGTGATAAAAAAGCGATCTTTTTGCATAATCCATATAATCCAAATGAAAGCGCCAAGCTTATTGCAAACCAGGGCACACTGCCAAAGTACATTGTCATGTAGATCACACCGCTAGCTGCTAATATAACAGCGATACTCTGCCCCAAAGACAGCCTTTCCCTGAAAAATAAAATTCCCAGCAGAATACTAAAAAGCGGACTAATATAATAACCTAAACTCGTCTCAATCACGCGGTTATCGTTTACCGCCCAAATAAAAATAAACCAATTCAGTGTGATAAAGATAGTGCCCATTAATAATGCCAGTAATTTCTTTAGCTTACCAAACAACTGAATTATTTCTTCATGCAACAGTTTTTTCCGATTCATGATAAGCACTACCGCCAGCATGAAGAGAAGTGACCAGGAAATACGGTGAGCTATAACCTCTTTCGCTGGCACGTTAGAAACTAATTTCCAATAAATCGGCAATATTCCCCAAAGAGCATATGCGCTGATCGCCGAGACAAATCCTTTTCTAGAATTCTCATTTTGGCCCATTTTAGTTACCTCAATTCATAGTTATGTTGTGTACTGGAATAGGGTCGATAGGAAGCTCATCACCTTTCATGCCGTAATTTATGTACGATAAAAATTGATTTTACATACAAAATTGTGATATAATTCGAGACAGGACAAGTTGTCCGGTTCTTTGAATTATACGGGACAACTTGTCCTGTTGTCAATAAAAAATATACATATTTTTCATTTCAAGGAGAATGTTAAGATGAATAGAGATGAGCTAATTCAGCGGCGAATTCTGGCATCGGCGCGTTTGCTCTTTATTGAGCAAGGCGTTGAAAACGTAAATATGCATCAGATTGCAAAAATGGCTGAAGTTGGTCAAGCAAGCTTATACCGCCGCTACACGGAAAAGGGCGATATTTGCATTGATATCGTACGTGAAGAGTGCCAGCCTTTATTTGATGAAGTCAAAACATATCTTGAACTATCTATGGGACTCCCCCATTTAGACCGGCTATATGAGGTAATCGTAAAATTTGTTGCTTTTATGGAGATAAAGGCTCCCTGGTTATGCAGCGTCAGCCGAGCTACCTCAGGATATCGCCCGCTCCAATCTCCTCTCTATCAATGGATGCGCACCACTTGCCAGGAATTGTTAAATATAGCTGTGCAACGGGGAGAGGTTGCGGACCTGGATGTTGTGTACACGGTAGAAGTATTACTGGCGGCGCTCCACAATATGGATTGTCATATGCGGGATCAGGGATTTTCAAATAAACAGATTCTGACAGGATTACACCGGATTTTTATTGAGGGATTGAAAAAGTAAAAACGAGAAATGAAACTCCTCCGGTATAAAATTAAATTAACGGAAAGCGATGAATGCTATGATTATCGACATTAATGAAGAAACGCTTAGACAGATACATAACCCGGAATTTGCCGAACATGCCGGTACTTATGTAAAAATTTATCAAGATTTTCTTGACCAAGTTAGACAAAGCGGTATCGAAATCGGCAGTCGTAACATAGATGAACCTGCATCGCTACTACAAAATTTGCCGTCTAAAAATATTACCCGCCGCAATGATGACAAGAGTCTCTACCTGAATTGGATCTCACCAGCCTGCGAGGCCTGCCAAAAGGCTCAAGGGAGCGTAACGATGTTTATCTCCTTGATGTGTAACCGCAATTGTTATTTTTGTTTTAATTCCAACCAAAATGACTATAAACGATATTCACGGTATAAGCGCAACTTTATCCAGGAACTGGAACAACTCAAACAAAGCGGGCACAAAGTCGATTATCTGGCATTAACAGGAGGAGAACCGACTTTACACCCCAAAGAACTGTCTCATTTTTTTGCCTTTGGACGGCAAGAATTCCCGCAAACCCACATGCGACTCTATACTAGCGGAGACTTCCTAGACCAAACAATCTTACAGGAACTTGCCCGGAATCAACTTGATGAAATCCGCTTCAGTATCAAGCTGGAAGATGCAGCAAGTAAACGTCTTAAGGTCTTGGATAAGATCACCCTGGCCCAAAAATATATCCCGAATGTCCTGGTAGAAATGCCCGTATTACCTGGTTCTACTCCAATTATGCAGGATTTATTACGCGAGTTGGACAAACGGGGAGTTCGCGGTATCAATCTTTTAGAATTTTGCTATCCTTTCCATAATGCAGACATTTATCGCCAGCAAGGCTTTAAAATCAAGCACCGTCCCTTCCGGATACTATATGATTATTGGTATGCCGGTGCATTACCGGTAGCGCACAGCGAACGGGATTGCCTGAAGCTTTTGGAATTTGCCGCAGATGAGGGACTAAAATTAGGCGTACATTATTGCTCATTGGAAAATAAAAATACTGGGCAAATTTATCGCCAGAATGTTGAACATCAGCCTGATAAAATACGGTATTTCTCACCAAAAGATTTTTTTCTCAAGTCAGCTAAGGTTTATGGCCGCGATGTTCCCATGGTTAAAAAAGCCTTACACAAAGGTGGGTACTACAGCTATCAATATAACCGGGAATATCGTTATTTGGAATTCCACGTCAGCCAGATTTCCAAATTGCAAAACGTAGAAGTGGAAATCGGAATATCCTCCACTGTCGCAGAAGAAAGAAAAGACGGTAATTATCTGCGAGAACTCAAACTGGATTTGACCTATCCAAAGTTATTTAATTTCAGTACGGACGTATAAAAAGAACACCTCCCGACCACTTTGCCTGTGGTGCGGGAGGTGTTCTTTCACTTTGCCATTTGCTCAATTTAATCCAATCATGATTGACACTGCTGATCCGTAGAATACAAATCGCCCCAGAAATTCGCCGATCATCACTAGTGCGAATGCCAAATACACCCATCTTTGCGGTGTATTTTTTCCAATTCTCCAGATTGCGCAGCAGACAAGTCCAGCTCCTGCCAGCGATATTAATCCTCTCAAGGTTAAGAGCAGTTTGTAGTCTCCTGTAAGCAGCTGAGCAGAGAGCCGGGCTGCCACATCACCGCTGGCAAGAGCGCTAATGTAAATGGGAAGATATAAAAGAGGCAGGATAACAGCCACTCCGGCAATGAGGCTTACTTTCTTCAGTTGCGCAATGACGGTGGAAGTAAGTTCTGCTCCCTTAGCTCCATAAATGATAAAAGCCGAAGCACCTAAACCTCCCAAGGCAAAAGTTGCACCAAAAAAAGCAAGATAGGTATTAACATTAGTCCACGCCGGACGAATCGAATGGCTATAAATATTGGCCATACTTAAGACAACAAACAATCCCATTAGTGAAGTAAACCAAGCAAGAGCATTACTTGCTTTTTCTTTTTGATAAGCTCTATAACTTAAAAACCAGAAAAGCAAAAAGCCACCGGCTGTCACTATTTCCCGGCTTAACCAGGAAAAACGCAAGTTAAGAATGGAACGGTACGCTCCTAGCGGAGTTCCTAAATGGAAAACGGAAAGGAGCAGAGCCAGAATCATAATAGCTCCCACAGCTTTAAAACCGGGATTTGTTAGTTTCGCAGCCACTGCAGCATCTTGTTTGGCTAGCGAAACACGGACCAATACAAGCATAAAAAAACTGCCAATAGCCAACTGGCTTATGAGTGTAAACATCATTAATGGCCATTCCTCAGCAAACATTTGGGTTTGCCTCCTTTCATTACTTTCTGTTATTATTGACCTTACTTCATAGCTGCTTTCTTTGCAGTAATCGTAAGGGCAGGATGGGTAATCCCTGAATCGGGCAATGGTTTAATATCTGCTGTATTCCCATACTTTTTACGCAGCTCTTCAATTTCACCAAATTGGAGAGCTCTCATTTGACAAGCTGCGATACATGCCGGTTCTTCGCCCTTATCCAAAAGATCAGCACATAGCGTACACTTGCCTGCTTTGCCCAGCTTTTCAATATACTGTGGTGCACCGTACGGACAGGACCACAGGCACAGGCGGCAGCCGATACATTTTTCGCGGTTATGCATGACGATTCCGTCCTTCTCCCTTTTGTATAAGGCGCTCGTCGGACAGTTCTCCGTGCATTTAGGCTCTGCACAATGGTTACAGGCAATGGAAAGATTGTATGCCCAAGGGTTTGGGTATTCACCACCCTCAAAATTATAAACTTTGCGAAATAAGGTACCTACTTCTAAATCATTTGTATCCTTACAGGCAATTTGACAGACCTTACAGCCTGTACATATGGTCATATCATAATAAAAACCGAGTTGTGCCATTTTTTTCACATCCTTACAACATGATTCGTTGAGGCCATTTCACATCAGGATCAAGGGGTTTATCATACTTTTCAAGCTTGACATTACAGGAATTGTACCCGCTATGGCCTTGACCTGTAGGAATGTGTCCGTCGAGAATCCCGGCGCAGCCTGCTTTATCGACTCCCGCCTGTTCGTCCATTTCCACCCATGCTCCCTCTCCCAGTGTGACTACTCCCGGCATGACGCATGGAGTGACAAAAGCAGGGCGGATTACGGAGCCATGACGGCTGGTAACTTTAATAATATCGTTATTATTAATGCCTAATTTTGCGGCATCGCTTGTGTTTATTCTAAGTTCCTGAGGAAAAGCTTCTCTCAACCAGGGTACGTTGTCTAAGGTGGAATGAGAGCGCCTAAAATAATGAATGGTAATTACCTGGAAGGGATAGCCATCTCTGATCCCATCTTCGTATCCTTCTCGGGAAGGTTCATACTTGGGTATAGGAGACTTCGTTGTGAAGCCTACTTTTTCAATTGTTTTGGCAAGGGAATCACAATAAATTTCCAGTTTGCCACTGGAAGTCTTTAATTTCTTGCCAACAGGATCAGCGATGTAGTCCTGAAAACTTGTGAACTCTAATTTATCGCCAGGGGATCTCGGGATTTGATAAATACCCTTTTCCTTAAATTCCTTATATGTAATGCGTCCTGTTTGGGGTGTTCCCGTAGCCCCAAGTTCTTTAATATCTTCTGCAGTCAAAGTAATTAACTTCTCATACCCTGACCCATCTGCTTTCATCACCGTAGCGCCTGCAATCTGATTATAGAGCCGTTGCTCTTCAGAAGTCGGATTAATCGCTTTTGCAGGATCTATACCAAGACGTTTAGCCAATTCAGTGACAATCCACATATCGCTTTTTGCTTCAAATAAAGGCTTAATGATTTGACGGAAATAAATAAGAATCTCGCGGTTTCCGGTTAATAATCCGCCCGGCCTTTCCCATTGGGAAGTCACCGGCAGCACGACATCGGAGTACCGGGCATCGGTAGTGAGAAACAAATTTTGCGCAACCGCAAACTCCACCTTGCGATGTGCTTCGATTCCTCGGGTAGTACCTGCCCGTTGATTCAGGGTATGCCCAAACCAATTCCAAACCATCTGTATATTGACAGCCTTCTGAACCCCGTTACTTTCCGTGAACTTGCCTGTTAAAACCGCATCCCACATTTCTCCGCTATTTATCCGGCTTTTGGCAATAGGATTTGCAATAGCAGGAAGACCGCTGCTGCCGGGTCTAACCAATATAGGGCCTGGATAGGTGGAGCGATTATGCATATTAGGGCTAACTCCTGCTCCAGGAATTCCGATATTACCGGTCATGAAAGCAAGGGTCATCATCGCATGGGGAAGATGTTCCCCATTATTAATACGAGCCGGTGCTCCGCCCGAAATAATGGCTGCCGGTTTTGTTGACGCATACTCCTGAGCAAACTGACGGATTTTTTCAGCACTTACCCCACAAATGGTTGAAGCCCATTCGGGACTTTTCGGATTCCCATCATAGGTACCTAAAACATAATCTTTAAAATTATCTTTGGGATCTGCTCCTTCCGGCATATGATCAGCGTCAAAACCGATACAATAATTATCCAGAAATTTTTGGTCAAATAAATTGTTCGTTAGGATATAATGCGCCATGCCGAGTATTAAAGCCGTATCTGTGGCGGGACGAACCGGTATCCAATCGTCTGCTAAAACCCGGGCTGTTTCTGAATAGAGCGGATCAATGACAATAAATTTTGCACCTGCTTTTTTAGCCTGTAGAAAATTAAAGGTCGGAGTCCCCTGGCTGGATTGGGCAGGATTTGCACCCCAGAGGATAATAAGCTTGGAATCACGTAGTCTGAACCGGTCATTGCCGGAAAGGGCGCCAGTATCCTGAATACCGGTGACCGTTTTCCAAACAACAGGCCATGCTCCCCAGGAAACATCCCCCCAGCGCGTTGTGCATCCACCATAGGAGTTTAAGAGCCGCAGAGGTTCCATATCACCGCCTGAACCCCCGGCAGGAGCAAAAATACTGGCATTACCATATTTGTCCTTAATCCTCTTCGTCTCACTGGAGATAATATCCAATGCCTCATCCCAGGATATGCGAACCCATTCATCCCTGCCACGAAGTTCCTTTTTTCCGCCGCCAGGTTCCCAGTTCTTACGTTTCATCGGATATTTGAGGCGGTCGGCACCCAGAACCATTTTCCGGTGAGAACGGCCGCGTGCACAGCCTCTTTGTTGTGGATAGTCCGGGCTATCGGGATGAGTATCATCCGTTTTTTGGCGAATTACAACGCCCTCTGCCACATACGCCTTGTTCAGGCAGCGCCCGCCGCAGTTATGCCAACATGCCGCAGTAATCCATTCTCCTTGCTCATTGACTAACTCTGCAACCTTGTCAGAACTTACCTTTTGCAGTCCGCATCCCGGCAAGACTACCGAAGCCGCAGCTCCAGCCGTCAGCATTGCTGTTGCCTTGACAAAGGATCTTCTGCTCATCATGTAGTCTTTAGCCTTCTCAATTAGACTCATAGTTCTCCCTCCACGCACTGTAAATCAACTAATCCTCTATGACCTAAAAGTTCATTCAGTGCTTTCAGGTCTAATGTTAAAAAACCCCTTAAGAGGTTCGCCATTCCTCGATAAAACCCAGTCTGAGCGTCATTGACGATGTCATTGCACAACGCCGGAACCCATTTTAACAAATGCTCTTCAAGAAAAAGCTTCTGATCTGTAAGGATTTGTTTAAGAAGCTCCCAATCTTTATTATCCATCTCTGTCAAAGCCAACTCATTGAGCCTAAACATGAAATCCAGCTCTAAGCCAAGATGGTCGTCGGCCTCGGTACCGAATTCAACAGGTAAAAAAGAGTATTTTAAATAGGCTCTTCTCACTTCAAGCGTTTCTTTTTGAAAAAGGAGACGTTCTTCATTGCAATATGCAGACTCCCAGGGAGGAGCAGGTAATTCGTCGGGGCCGATAAAAAGTCGGGTATAATCCCAGTGCAGACTATTGTAAGCAGTTTCACTTAGTATATCATTCTGATGTATATAGTCTTTTACTTGATTTATACCTTGGAAAATAGACTCACTTTCCTGGGTAAAGGGAAAATCCGCTGCGATAATACCATTTTTCACAGTAGTAAGAAAATCTCTGGTAGGTTCTTGAATAAATGTACAGCGTAAGAGATCGTAAATACAAAGGCGGACTTCAAGTAAGGGTCGGATGCTTGTACACATTCCCTCAAGTTCTTGCATTTCTAACTCCTTGTATAATTTAATCTTGATTACAGGCCCATCCCAGCAATGGCTTAAATTAGCCTGAAACCAATTGTATAAGACTCTAGCATTCCACCTTGCTAATTGTTATTGTTTTCTAATTCGTTTCAGAATTCAGCAATTCCTTCATAGGCAACGCTAAAGCTCAAAGCATAAATCGCTTAATCATCTAGCCCCGCTTTCCCCCGCTCGCTGATCGCTTCATTTAGTTTTTACAGAAGTTGCGTTAGCTCAACTTGTTATATTTTCTATCATGGCAAGAAAAACCGGCGATGAATAAGTCATCGCCGGTCCTCTCAACAAGCAGTATTAAATTATTAATTTTGTTAACTCGCGCCCCAAAGGACATTACCATAATTCCAATTTCGTTGATTCTCTAAAGATATTTGCTGGAGTATGGTTTCGGCTATACGTACTGATCCATTCGTAATTATATCTTCATGGCTGTTGAAAATATTGTCTTCGGGAACTTTAGCAGCCACTTCATTAATCGTTTTACAGGCTAACCCCGGGACGGGACAATAGTATCCAAGGTGGTTTTGCCTCACATAATCAATATTACCTGTTTCCTGGATTCCTACAGCCTCTGTTACAATAAGAGGTCGATTCATAGCTACGCCTTCCATAATGGTTCCTGGTCCAGCCTTTGTGACAATTATATCGCTTGCGGTCATCATGACTTCCATGTTGTCAACAAAGCGATACACGTGCAGATGCCCTCCAGGTTTCCTATCTATTAACTCATTGTATAAATCCTTATTATTTCCTGTAATTACAAGAATTTGCTTGTCAGCACATTGTGATTGTAACGCACTCACCCATTCACCCATACTGCCAGCGCCAACACCGCCTCCTGTCAATAGAACGGTGAAACGGTCGGTTTCTATGCCGAGTTCTTTGCGGGCCTGTTTTTTGGTTAACTTACTTTGTAAAAACTTAGGGTGAATAGGAAAGCCGGTATGCACAATACGGTTAATGGGAACGCCGTATCTAATCAAGGAATTAGCGGCCTCTGCTGTGGGTGCAAGATACAAGTCTGCACCTGGGATTGCCCATGACGCGTGAAGGGTTACCAGGTCTGTTACTACTGTTATTATCGGCCATTTAGCCTCCATGCGCTCACGGGCAATATGCATTAATCCAGTGACTAAAGGGTGAACAGCAATTACCGCATCTGGTTGAGTATTTGCAAGCTCATGTTCAATATGCTGGCACGATTGAAGATAGACCATCTTAGTTAACGTATTAATTCGGCTAATGCTATTCGTCTTTTTGAAAAGCAAGTTACTGAGCCATACGTGTCTTTTCGAACAAAAGTCGTATATTTCCGGTGCTTTGCTTAATCCAGGGAATTTCGTCGCGCGTAAAAAGTCAGTAATTGTGCAAGTTGCATCAGACCTTAACTTGACTGCGCCACTGATTGCCGTGGCGGCACTGCGGTGTCCTCCGCCCGTATCTGATATTGCGAATAAGAGCTTCTTAGGGATCGCTGTCATAACATGCCCCCACACCAATAGTTTTAATCCCTGACTGATTAATCTTACTTTAATTTTACGGAAAAACACAAAAATTTGGGTTAAGCAATTGTTAAGATAAAATTAAGATTTATGCTCAAAAGCGTATCACTTCTGTACTTAACTTAATTAGCCGGAAAATTCCACAGATCCACAAGCTTATCTGCAATTTTTTTACTAAAACATAACATGAAGTTAATAAAAGCACGGGAGAAATATGCAATGATTAAAGTAAGCGAATTTGCGCGGAGGTAAAATACGATGATCTTTTTTCTGAAGGGCGCTATCCTCGGATTTTTCATCGCCGCGCCCGTAGGGCCGATCGGATTATTATGCATCCAGCGCACCTTGGCCCGGGGAATGGCGGCTGGCATTGTTTCCGGACTGGGAACGGCGTTAGCTGACACGCTCTACTGCGCCGTTGCTGTGTTCGGAATGACAGTCATAGCCGGCTTTCTGCAGGATAATCAGTTCTACCTGAATCTTACCGGAGGCATTGCACTCATTTATCTAGGTTGTTATACTTTTCGGTCACAGCTCGCCGAAGCAGCTCCGACGGTAATAGGAGACAGCCTATTCAGCGCCTTTGTATCAGCCTTTTTCCTTACTCTGACCAATCCACTGATGATATTATCCTTCGCCACTGTATTCGCCGGGATCGGACTGGGAGCCGTCGGTGCAGACTATCGGGCGACGGTCCTTTTTATCTGCGGCGTTTTCACCGGTTCCTCTACGGCATGGCTGTCATTAAGCGGAATGGTGAGCGCCATGCGAACCAAATTCAGCCCCAAAAGACTACGAGTGGTCAATCTGCTTTCAGGGATGCTAATCGTCGGTTTGGGGGTGTTCTGCCTGATTAATGTTTTTACTAAATGAAAAGGGGAAAGCGATTTGAATCGGCAACATGTAGATCAATAATCGAGGAGGGGTAATCATGGAATTACGGGAAGGTAAATATCTTTTGAAGCTGGCTGAAACACCTGCGGAAAGAGACCAGATATACGTTCTGCGGTATAGTGTCTATTGTAAGGAACTTAATCTTTCCGAAAGAAAGAACGAATATGAAAAAGAGAATGTCCAAGAATGTGATTATTTCGATGAATTATGTGATCACTTAATTATCCGCGATGAGGAGCGGAACTGTTGTGTTGGAACTTTCCGCTTTTTACCGGGCGGCAGACTGCCCAAAGGCTGGGGATTTTACTCGGAACAATGGTTTGATATTGGCAAACTGAATGATCAAAGAGGCCGGATTCTCGAACTGGGGAGAGCCTGTATTGATACACAATATAGAAACACCAGTGTTTTCAAATTGCTATTTTCAGGATTAGGCGCATATTTGAAGTTGTACCCCCATGATTATTTAATTGGGCTCACGACGCTGCCCGCCAACGCTAAAAACGATATTGCCGTGATATCAAATTATTTGGTCGAAAATAACGCAGTCAACATTGCTTTTGGAGTAAAACCCAAAAAGCAACTTAACATTAATTGTATTGATCCTGGTGAATTTACGGTGGCTGAGGTTAATCAGCGGGAAATTATAAAGAAGATGTCGACACTCATGCTGGCATATTATAAGTATGGCGCCGAATTTATTAGCGAGCCGTCTATGGATGTGGATTTCAACCCGCCGGTATTTGATTTTTTCACAATATTTGATGCGCATAAATTCCCCTCTTGGGTATAACCAAAGCGCAAGGCGGCCTAAAGGGGCAGCTTGTGAATAGTGAGGAGCAATGATGAATTTTTTTATTCCTAAAGTCGTTGCCCGGATGAGCTTCAAAATACT
>Ga0366784_1052_pt1 | contig 17317 bp, 28 predicted proteins | sample TotcelN113001L11_FD_207063 | JGI IMG/M metagenome (GOLD analysis project Ga0366784, IMG submission 207063) | Enriched cells from coal bed in the Powder River Basin, Montana, United States - Total cells N11 rep2 HSBNCT.N11.300.1.L11 ... | reverse complement strand
TTGGCTATGGTATTTGTTGTTAGGTACGTTGTAGGCGCTTCTAGTGAAGTTTCTGCCAGGGTGCTTCACAAGTGATGATTTCATGAATCTCTTTTTGACTAATGGCCAATGCTTTCCTTTACTTGCTTAAATCAATTCGCGCCAACAATTTAACGCCAATTTAAATATTATCATTATATTCTTGTCTGTCAGGTGCTGGACACTAGGGAGAATATATTCACTAATCGGCATACAGCGTAATCATTAGTAATGACGTAAACGGTGGCAATGTTATGTATAAGCGTACAGTAAATAAAGCTCTTTGGATTGTTTTAAGCATTTCCTCGTTTCGATGGGAGGCGTGAATTGTTCATAATTTGATATAAAAAGAAATACCGCCTTTTGGCGGTATAACGTTATTTTTCCTTCGGTAACTGTGGTCTATTAATTGAATTGACTTCTTTGGTACTTTCCTTGTTGGAAATGTCCTGAGGATCATCAAGAGTAACGCAGGGGAATTCACGGTTTTCTTGCTTTGATATAGATCGTTCATAAAGCACCACTTTTAAGTGTTGGTCGATGTTAGCTTTTCTGTGGATAAGGTAAGCCATACTCGTGTGGGACCTACGCCTTTCCTAGGAGTAGCACACTCGGCAGTGTATAGCTTGGTAGCTGGAACATTAAAGAAAGACTGGAGCAGCTGAGGGCCAAGATATACTCATTTTAAAAACTTTATAGTCATTTCAGGGACGTATTTCATTTTAGTAGCGATTGGGTCTTTGATAAAATTTGTTTCATCTGCAATTATCTTTTCGACGATGCTTTTTTCCATGATTACATAGGGTTTAATAGTTCCAAATGGAGTGTGCAGCTCTGAAGAAAGTACTCCGCTTTCAAGATCACCAATAGTTGCTCCATTGAAATGCAGAGTATATTCACCAATAGTACTTCCATTTGACGTAATACGTAGTCCTACGTGGTTCTTTTTATTAGACAGGATCTTTTCGACAATTGAGTATAGTGAACTATGGTTTTTTATAAATGCCTCGAATGTGCGCTTATAAAAAGGCATAAGTTCTTCCTGCATTAATTTGTCGGCTTCCGCCATATTTATCCCTCCACAAATTGGTTACTTTTCTTTATTATAACTCGGAACTAGCTTATTATTTACACATAAGTCAAAAAAAGGAGGCCAAGCCCATGAAAGCCATAACCATATTACAGCCGTGGGCAAACCTGATTGCTTGCGGTGCTAAAAAGATAGAGACAAGAAGCTGGGCAACAAAATACCGGGGGCCTCTGGCGATTCACGCGGGGCGAACTGTACCGAGTATGGATTTGTTTACTCCAAGAGTAGAAAAGGCCTTGTGGAACGAAGACACACCGCTCGGTAAGGTAATTGCCATAGCTGAGCTAATTGATTGTGTTGACATGACCATTGAGAGGATAGCTGAATGGAAAGATACTTACGGTAAGGACGAGATTGCCTTTGGTCACTTTGAGCCCGGCCGCTACGCCTGGATATTGGCCAACGTGCGGCAGATTGAGCCGGTACCGGCAAAGGGGCGTCAGCGGCTGTGGGAATGGGAGCATCCATAGGTATTTGGTATTTAAGCAGAATATTAGGGTTAGAGGCAATTGTATTTACTCCATTGGCGATTGTTTTGAAGTGCAGTTACTATTTGTACTGATTGCTTCTGCGTTTACTCAGTTTCATCCGGCATACTTTGTTTAAGTAATAAAAGTCCGTCAGTAAGGCGGTCTTTTGTATTGCAGGAAATAGTTTCCTTGTGCCGAAGTCTTTTTTAAATAATAGAGGAGGCGAAATAATATGGCTGGTGCTCAAACTATTTGGGTAAGTAGCGATATGAGTGAGCAAGTAGCAGATTTCAATGGAGAATATGTCTTAATAACGATAAGTAACATGAAAAAGACACCACTTGGGAGAACCTTGGAAGAGGCAATAGAAAAATTAAAAGAGCTTGGAAGATATGAAATTGTAGCACAGCTTAGGTAATATGCCAAAGACCGTCTGCAGTTTTTTCATGCTTAATTTAGAGGTGACGGCACAGCCAAAATGACTATATTTTTTTGAATTGGCTGTGGTAGATGATAGTGTGAAATTTATTCTGAGGAGAACTCATGAAGCCAATGGTGATCATTGATCGTATCGGATATATTGGATTTGCCAATTTTATATTGTTTATGATTTTAAGCTTAGAAATTAGCGGAGATGCACTGAGCGGTTTTACTAACAATGGAGAATATTATGTTTCTGACCATGGCAAGCATACTCAAGTGGATGTCTTTACTTGGTATTTAAGCAGAACATTAGGGTTAGGCACGTTTGTGTTTATTCCATTGGCGATCGTTTTGAAGGGCAGTTATTACTTGTACCGTTTGCTTCGCCGGATATGTAAGTTGATTCGAAATACCTTGATAAAATAGTGAAAGACCGCCAGTATGGCGGTCTTTCACTATTGCAGGAAGTTGTTTCCTTTTTGTCGAACGGCTAAAATGAAATAATTATCATTTGAGTTCTGCAACAAAAAACGTAATCAATAACTTGCGTTGGTAATTACGTTATTGGAGGAAAATTTTTTGGAAGAAAATATTTCTATACCAGTTAAGCTAACAGCTGAAGACTCTTGGAAAGGCGTAAAGCTTATGTCCCAGAAGCAGAATAGTATATTTTATGGATTCATGTTATCTGCAGCATTACTAGACATAATTCTAATTGCAACTTTAAAGTTTCGCTAAGTATAGTTATTGCAATAGTTTGGATGGTTGCCTTAACTATACCACTGTTTTCATTAGATAAAGTATTGAGCAGATTTTATCTGCATTCAACTCATATTGTTGTACCAATAGGTGTAATTGCAGGCGCCCATATGTATATGCAATTGCAAAATAGAAAAGCAAAAGAGATTGTGGAGCAGGAGAAAGTTGTTCATCAGGACAATGGCGCCTGTGGAGGATAAGAGCCGCGAGGCTCTTTTTTCATGTCTAAATCCAGGAGGTGATCGCGCATGCCAGTAATCATTTGCAGTAGATCAGACTGTCTAAACTAAAGCGGTAAGGGGCAATTTAGTTTAGCTGGCAAAAAGGCAAATGTGATGGCTATATCACAAGCGCTGGAGGGTATGAAGTTGCAGGTGCCTCCAATGGAGCGCAAAAACGGTAGTCTGCAGAATATGCGGACTAGGATAAGATGAGGTGGTTTAATGGCTCAAGAAATCGATATTCCGGTTCATTGCTCTCATGATGAACTAGTGAACATAACAGTATTAGTACCCAATCAACATGATAACAAGCAAATTGAATTCTGGCTAAGATACTGGATTCGGACATGGTAAGCGTCCAGCGCATTGTAATGGCCGTAAAGCAGCACAGGCCGCTAGTGCCGCAGGTCGGCCGTTTACGCTGGAATGGACAACACAGGACATACGGCGCTACCATGGATGCTGAGCAGGTTGTCGGTATGTCGGTAGGTAGCATTGACCCGGTATTCGGATAGTCTGCATCAGACAGCCAAAAGAATTGGCAAATATAAAATGGCCTGAGTAGGGCCTATTTTGTCGTGAAGTTCGTATAATTCAATGTGAGAAAAATGATGCTTGATAAATTTGCTGATGAAATGGAAAACGCTGAAAAGCCCCGGTCAGCAATTCAGCAGATAAATGATGTGTTGGGGTGGCGGCGTATCCTAGTGCCGGCCGCACTCATAGGATGGATTATAGATATTGAGGTAGCCGCAACGTAAGATGCAAAAGGCTACGGATTGCCCAAATTTACATGAGGAAGGGGATAGAAGTAATGAGGAAAGTAACACTAGCGGAAATGAAACAAATCGTTTTACAGGCCAAGAGTAGCCTATGGGATCAGGCTCAAGGTGTAGGCCGTGATGTAAATATATATCTGCACTGGACGGCTGGCCACTACGGGCAATACTTCGCTGATTACCACATTAATATCGATGCTGACGGTAGCATCTATGTCAGTACGAACGATTTGGCAGAAGTTAAGTCACACACGTATCAGCGTAATACTGGCGCTATCGGTATTGCCTTATGTTGCGCTTACAATGCCACTACACTTGATTTAGGACCGGAGCCGCCAACGACACAACAGATTGAGGTCTCGGCCCAGGTTGTGGCAGTATTGGCAGCGGTCTTAGATTTAACCGTTGACCGGCAGCGAGTTATGACTCACGCAGAAGCTGCTGATGATGACGATTACGGGCCTTTAACAACGTGCGAGCGTTGGGATCTGTGGTTTTTCGATGGTGTAGATAAAGGTGAAGGCGGCAATGTAATTCGTGGTAAAGCAAATTGGTATAAAAATCAGGGGGTGGGGGCGTGAATCCTTTAAACCTTACCGGCAAGCAATTGTTAGGCATTGGCATTGCCGTATTCGTGCTGTTCGGCATTGTTGCCGGTGCAGTGTATTATCATAACGCCCAAGAGGCCAGGTATCAGCAGGCTGTATTACTAACTCAGGATGCCCTTAAAAACATGGTTAAGTTTATCCTGTAGAGCCTGGGCATTCTGCTGGTTAATATGAACCTGATTTTGCAGAGTGTTACGTTGTTATGCCGAATGAGGAACAGCAAAAGGTTGACGTTTACAAACTTAATCTGTATAAGAATTGGTACGTAGGCGCTGGTGTTGGCTGGCTCAAAGGAGACTTTTACATTCCCATTGCTGCTCAGCGAAACTTTAGCAAGGACGCAGCCATAGAAGCCCAGGCGCACATAAACCCAATTGATGTTAAAGATATAAACGGCGGTCAGGTAAATGTATAAGCGTGCAGTAAATAAATTGTTTCTAGGATTGTTTTAATCACCGCCCGGTGGCTTCGGCTGACGGGATTTTTTATTTGAATAATCGACTCCGATAAAAAGCAATACTATGTCAAAGAGGTGATAAACTTGGATAAAAGCTATATTTATTTAGTCTTTGCGGTTGTTGCGGCAATGGCCTTTTTTATTATAGTACCTAAAGCACAGTACAAACGATTTCTTCTATACGGATTAGTGTTCGGGGGTATCCTTGATGTGATTAGCATTGTCACACTTGTACCCATGAATCAAATACGATTTTTTAACATGGGTGCTTTTGGTATATTTGGCATGATTCCTGCTCTAGTGCCTGCAACATGGATGTTTGCTTTTGGTGTATTTTTCTATTTGATGCCAAGAAGAATAGCATTCATGATCCCTTATTTATTTGCGTTTACCGCATTAAGTTATACCGTAGGGCTGGTCATGCAATCTTATGGATTATTTGAATACATAGGAGCGCAAAAATACTTAGCAATACCGACGTTCTTCTTATGGTATTCTCTTTCGGCATGGGTGTATAGCCGAGAAATTCCGTTTAGAAGTATGCAAGCTGCAGCTTCGAAACCTATACCACTTGAAAAAGAGGAAAGTGAGGACTGAATATAACTAGCATCATCGCCCTAAACTTCGGTCTGGGCTTTTTTATGTTCGAGTCTTTGTCCTCTCGCGTCAGTATCAACCGAATATCTGAAGGCTATTTAAACCACTCGTACAATCCGTACAGAATCATAAGCCATAGCATGACAATTACGTATGCGGCTATCCAAATTTTTGGCTTCGTAGCCGGCGGGTTTTTTCTTGCTTTCTCACGACAAACTGCAAGTAGATTCGTTGGTATCATCCTAATTACCAGGGAGATACCCAACGGGAGAAGAATCAAATCATCCATGTAGCCTAAGATGGGAACAAAGTCCGGAATTAAGTCTATTGGACTTAATGCGTAGCCAACAACAATGGCGGCAAAAACCTTGGCGTACATCGGGGTTTCAGGGTGTTTCATTACAAAGTACATGGCTATTACTTCGTTTTTGAGCTTACGTGCCCATTCTTTAAGGCGCTGCCTAAGCGTCAGTTCGGGCTTTTTAACCTTTTCTAGCCCCATATATCGAAACCTCCGTATTCCTTATAATGTAATTGTTACATACGATACGGACGGGTTCAATAATTTTAAGCTCCTAGCAATGCAAAATGTGAATAGAGCCTTTATTTTAATAGGCTGTCTCTTTCTCCGATCGGCCTTATATGGTCTGTTACCCCGGCACTCTGCGTTTATACTGTTGCTCTTTCAAGCATTCTTTTTACCAGCGTATTGATGTCAAGTATTATGCACTCATTCAGGCCGTGGGTAAAGGTACATTCGATGAGCTTCTCATTCCAACTTGCTAGTCCACCCAGTGCTCTTTTATCAAATTCACGTTGCACTCTTACGCCCAAGTCCCAGTTAAGTTCGGGTCAAATCTTTCTGCTACAAGATCGTCATGTATATTTACCATACGAATTATTTCGCTCAGCAATTCCGCCCGATAATCTCCGGCTTTAGTCATTTTAGCCGGCCATTTAACCGTTGCTTTTAACGACTTACCATTCATATCGCTCCTTTCTTGGCTATCGGTGATTGTGACCGTCTGCCTGCCAGCAGTAGGCCGGGAGAACCCGGCTCACTCTGCATTGATTTAACAGTGTTTTGCTTCTTCAACGAACGCTGCTGCTTTTTCATAGCTATCGAAAACATCAACATATCGGTCATAGCAAGATGCTGCCATTATTGTAAGTTTTTATACAACCACTAAAGTATATTTGGATAGCCTTAGATCATGGACTGATGCTGTAAAAAAACACGATTATCTACAGATGAAAGATTTGAATGATGAATTATGGAATAATTTATTCAATGAGCATCTAACTTATATTAATCAATTCCATCAAGTCTTATTAAGAACGGAAAATGAACTAATAAACAAATATATAAAATTGAAGTCTATACTAAAAAATAAATGCGAAAAGAAGTATATCCCTGTGCACTCTATTAAAAATGAATCAATGTAACAAATCGCGAAAAAAAGAAAACCCGGCATAACCGGATCCAGAAGGCAGAATAAAACCTCTTTCCATTACGTGGACAGATGGGCGGGTATTCAGTGTTGACCGGATATTGGACGTAAGAGTGGCAGCATCCTTAAAAAATGGGTGGGCAGGGAATTAACAGCTTTGTGGCTTGGATGGATCGTCCTGCAGCTGTCGCTACTTCTTTCTATACTTTTGATAAAAGTATTACTGAGAGTAAGGGATACTTGCTGTTTGATAAGATTATAAGCTTTGAAGTCACCGAACTTAATTAATATTATAGCCCTGGACTTCGGTCTGGAAATTTTATTACTTCGAATCCTATGGATTCGCTAATACCTTCAACTTAAGCTCGGATTATTAACTGGGGATATTTCCCTGACGGATTCTAATGAAATTCTAAAGAAAGAACTGTATTATGTAAATTGTGCTTCCAATATACATATTTAAAGGAGGTTTCCAGATGAAAGGAACGTTGAAAAAACTAATCGTATTTTCCATGTTAGGGCTGATGCAAATTGGTTTATTTGCAACTGCATCGGCATCCCCCAGAGTCGAAGAACCGCCAGCAGTAGAAGAGTGTTGTGGTGATCCTAGCTGTCTACAGGATTGCGCAAACGGTGTAACACTTGAATGCAAAACAAAACATCAACATAAAAAACCAATACCAAAAGAAGTACCTCAAGAAGAAAATAGCAAAAACATTTTAAATAATTTTTTGCAAGGGGAATATACCCAAAGTACATGTAACAACTAAAGTAAACCCGCCCGGTGGCTACGGCTGCCGGGCTTTATTTATTTTACCTCGTAGAAGGTTTTTACTTAACTTGCAAGAATTATTCTATTCTTGAATGACTAAGAAAGAGATGTGGTAATTTGTTTTTCACAGCAAAATTATGCAATGTGTTGGAGTGCATATATGCAAAAATGCTCGGCCTGGTAGCGACGCTAATACTAATTGCATTGAGTGCCTATTTTAAAATTCCCAATCCAGCCCCAGTATGTCTAACTGCAATAGTGTTTTCTACCTTTATTGGTGGGTATATTTATGGCGTTATTAGCGGTCTAGCAACTGTAGTTTATTGTCTTTATTTTTTCTCAATACCCGGTAAGCTATTTTACTATACGTCAGATAACTTATACAGAATGGGGATTATTTTACTGGTAGTCCCAATCATGATTCTAATAGTTGGGTCACTCAAAAATAGTGTAGACAAGCGAACGAAGGAACTCGAGGAAGCTAATAGAAGGCTCAACCTACTTTCCACCATTGATAGTTTAACTGGAATTCCTAATAGACGTTTTTTTGATCAAAGCATGATAAAAGAATGGAGACGTGCGCAGCGCGATCAACAAAAATTAACAGTAGCGATGATCGATATAGACTTTTTTAAATACTATAATGATACCTACGGTCATCAAGAAGGAGATAACTGCTTAAACCAAGTAGCATATGCCATTGCTAAGGAAGCAAGGCGGCCTGGAGATTTAGCTGCCAGATACGGGGGTGAAGAATTTGCTTTAATTTTACCTAACACAGATATAAGTGGGGCTGTAGCTCTATGTGAAGCAATACGACGTTCTGTGCAAATGCTAGCCATACCACATCAAGCGTCCTTAGTGAATCCGAGCGTGACAGTTAGCATCGGAGTAGCTACTGTGGTTCCATGCGAAAATATGAGTCCATGCCACTTAATTAAATTGGCTGACCAATCTCTGTATAAGGCTAAGGAAAATGGGCGAGATAAAGTAGAAGTCTGTATTATTTAATCAGTAAGTGTTTTTTATGCTCGTTATATTGGGGTTGACTTGTCTCGAAAAATTACCCTAACAATAGGCGAGGTAGAAGGAGCGGCTTAGATGGGTGATTCCAAATTGGTGGACGTAAAGCTTGCAGAGTATAACGCACTGAATCAATTATGAGTTGTAGGAAGGAAGCAAAATTAACGTCCTCCGTGCTTCAAGATGTGGAATATGCATGTTCCATAGTCTATGGTGAACCTGACAGCAGAAAGGCATAAAGGAGTTATAAAAACATGGATAATACAATTGAAGCCAATGGTCCTGTGACGATTATTGTCAATTGGCGGGTCCGGAAAGGATGCGAAAAGGATTTCGAATCGTGGCGGCATGACATTGAGTCAGCTGCTATTGCGTTTCCTGGTCATATGGGAGTGAACTTAATTCTTCCCGATAAAATCCCGGGGGAATATACTGTGATCTTTCGCTTCGATACGTATGAACATCTGCACGCCTGGCAACAATCGGACATCCGCCGGGAGCTATTGAAAAAAGCGGAGCAGTTCCGTGATACCGAACCGACCTATAAAATGGAGAACGGTCTGGCCTTTTGGTTTTTGCCGTCAGGGACACCTGGTGCGCCTCCGAACTGGAAAATGGCTGTTGTCACAGTCCTTTGGGTATGGCCGCTGAGCATATTCGTTCCGTGGCTGTTGATTCCGATCATAAGCGACCTCCCTTCGATATTGGCAGCACTTGTGGTAACAGTAGGCATAGTCAGTTCACTGACCTGGATAGTAATGCCTATACTGGTGAAACTATTCCACCCCTGGTTGCACACAAATCATAGGGGAGGCGACACTAAGGGTGGTGGGGGATTCACGGTCTGAATGATCGGCATATTTACGTTATTGAATAAAGAAGTTTGGTCACGAGAGTAACTGAAAAACAGTCGATCTGCCTAACAGTACAGAAGTGGATTTGCAAGTCGGGACTGCAAATGCGAACCTCTGTCCGAGCGCCTTAGTGACGCATAAAATCACTGGCCGTTAAAGCACGGGCTCACTAAGAAGGAATTTGCTGATAGTCTTGGCGTTAATGAGAAGACGGTCCGGCTGTAGGAGGCGGATTTGTGCAAATTAGCGGAGAGTTCGATGAGAAGTTTAGCGCCATACTTGGCCAGTGATATAGATATAGCAAGCGGCATTACGTAGCCCGATTATCAACGCCTGAGGCTTTGGAGCTTCAGGATTTTTTCTTTCTACTTGAGCTTAGGACTATGGGCGTTTATGATTTCATGAATCTCTTTTTGACTAATGGCCAATGTTGCAAATGCTTCGTACGTTTGAGTATTAGTCGGCAGACATAGGGGCGAGTGCGTCACCGGCACAGTCGTCAAGCGTAGTGGCAGTTACGGTGGAGATAGAAGTGGAGGGGGGAGCGAGAACGGTTGATAGGAGAATGTGAGGGCACATGAGAGGAAAAACAAATCAAATAAAATGGTTTGAAAAGGCTATGTTAAGTTGTTTCTAACTTGCTAATTCTCCGTTCAAAATTATTAAGTATCTCGGTTAAATCTTTTTCGGCCCTTTGATTCTTGGCATTTTCTCTTCTTTCACAGCGTTGAGATAATAATTCAGCACCGAATCCAATGATATGCCCCAAAATGGTAACCGCTATAGCTAAAAGGATTAAACCATCAATAGCATCACATTTCACAATTACAACTCCCGTAATTTTTTATACAGTTTATGATTGAGGATATGTATTTGTTAAAAAAAGGAGGAGCGGTAATGGGAAGATATCACGCAACTCTGGCCCGATGTGGCAAGTAAAGCGGACATTCACCTGAAGCTGTTGAGCAAATGAGAGAGGCTGTACAGTTAGGGCTGGGCATGCTGGAAAAGAAATGGCTATCTGGAACATTAAAGAGCGGATAGCGGAATTGAGGGGTTTGCTGATACTGAAGGCCATAGGCAAAGCGGGGGCGTGAATGGTACATAAATTGATATAAAGAGAAATACCGCCTTTTGGCGGTATAGTGTCACTTTTTCTTCGGCAACTGTGGTCTATTGATTGAATTTACTTCTTTGGCACTTTCCCTGTTCAAAACGTCCTTAGGATCACCTAGAGTAACGCGGGGAGAATTTCCTGTTTTTTCGCTTTGATATAGATCGCTCATAATGCACCTCTTTTGAGTAGTGGTCGATGTTAGCTTTTCCCTGGATAAGGTAAGCCATACTCGCAGTAATGATTGAATTGGGGGGAAGAGACTATGAAGGCCAGAAGCATATTACAGTCGTAGGCAAGTCTCATTGCTTACGGCGGGAAGGCAATAAAGAAAATTGGGAGGCTGAGCATAAAAACCAAGGAATGGAAATTCCGTTCCTTGTGATATAGGTTAGCGATCTTGGTCGTTATTATCATTATTGGGCAAAGGTTTTGTTGCCGGTTGCGCTATAGGAGTATAGCCGCTTACTGCGGCTTTTTCTGTTCGACTAGACGTAACAGCTCGCAGTATAAGTAGTATAACAATTCTAGCTATCGCTGCCATTGCAATATTAGCGAAGAAAAAGTAAATAAAGCTCCAATCAAAATAGCTCTTTATAGCAAAATAGCGGAATAATGGGGGCATTATGAAGCTTATGATGGCAGATGCTAACTCTCTCTAATATGAGTTCGATAACGGTTATTGTGGTGCAGAAGCTAAGATAGTACCCAAGCGTTGCTAGTTTGCTTTAGCTTCAGGATAATAAACATTAAAGAAAGCGCAAATAACAGGATAAGCTACAAATTCAAAAGAAAAGCTTGTCTTACTAACTGAAGGGAAAAAACGCACGGGATATTCGATTAACCCTAGGTTAGAAACGACCAATCCTGAAAACCAAGTGAGAAATTGTTTGGAAAGGAAAGCGACTTGTGCATTGCGTCTTTTATCTGGAGGGATAAATTTCCACAAAATCAAGAGAAACACAATTAAAACAAAATATAAAATGAAATTTTCAAGAACCATTAAAGGGAGTCTCCTTCTGAAATATTATTATTTCGATAGTTTCTTTAAATTTGTCATAACATAATAGTTGTAAAGAATCCCAAATAACAACCAATCAGAAATATAGGAACAACCCATATTCCACCAAAGATGGTATTCAATTCTCAATAAGCGCCAGTGAAAAAATTCAAATAATATTGCAAATCCAGTCCATAAAAAGAAATAGAAAACCATCCTACCTATTGTTCTCTCTTGTGGAAGCCATTGGATAAAAAAGTATGGTACTACTATATAAATTCCGAAAGCATTTCCGAATAATGGGAAAATCGGATTTCCTGAGTAGGACCATAGCTTGAAGACGTAATGCATCCAGGCTTCGACAATAAAGGATAACCATGATGCAAAGATAGCAACTGGTAGAATTTCTCTCCAACGTTTTTTATCGGCAAATAAAAATCCAAAAAGCCAAGAAAGAGCGAAACTAACTATCCAAAACAAGAGAACATCACCTCAGAAATAGTGTATCCAAATATTGGATTTTGGAGTCGTATGGATGCTTGCAATGAGCGGCAAAAAGGGCCGGCAACGGTTGTGGGAATGGGACGAAGCTAATGTTTGACGGAAGATAAAGGACGGTACTGGGAAAGATAGCTCAGAGGTGATGATAGTGGCCAAGACTGTTGTTTTTGATTTTGATGGTGTAATTAATAGTTATACAAGCGGGTGGAGAGGAGTAGATGTTATTCCTGATCCACCAGTTGAAGGAATCAGAGAGGCAATAGAAGAGATCCGGAATCATTATGAAGTCGTTGTTGTGTCGACTCGGTGCTTTCAGGAAGGTGGAGCAGAGGCGGTCAAGGTGTGGCTTAGTAAGCATGGGATCATTGTCGATGATGTGTTAGCATATAAGCCGCCGGCAATAGTATACATTGATGATCGAGCATTGACTTTTGACGGAAATGCTAAGGATTTGTTATCTAAGATAAAGAAATTCAGGACCTGGCAAAATAGATAGAAATAGGGCGGCTTTTGGCCGCCCTTATGCACGTATTAATGCTATCTACAACTGAATTGCAAATCGTGTATGCCGCCGGGGTTATCCTGGCGGCTATTTTGCAGCACAAATACGCTGATGAAATGGAAAAGGCCGAAAAGTGCAGGTCTGCAATACAGCAGTAAGTGATGTGCTAGATTACATGTTGAGGAGAAAATAATGCTTAAAGCATATATTGATTTTAGTGGTTCTAATCTGAAATAAAGCTGTTGACAAATCTTATTTTTTAGGGAGGAAAAATTGTAAATGAAAGGTATCGATGTAAGTTATCATAATGGCGAAATCGATTGGCAATCCGTAGTGGATGCTGAATGCGAATTTGTAATAATTCGTCTTGGTTATGGCAATGGTCACCTAGACGCCAAATTTGTTGATAATGTAAACGGTGCATTAGCCGCGGGGTTGAAAATCGGCGTGTATTATTACAGCTACGCTCTCAATGTTGATTCCGCAAAAGCAGAAGCGCAGTTTGTGCATGAAATTCTGCAAAAGTATGGGATTAACCCCGAGCTTGGCATTTGGTTTGATATGGAAGATGCAGATGGATACAAGGAACGTAACGGAATGCCGGACAAGCAAACAATCACCGCCATGTGCTCTGCATTTATCTGTGAGCTCAATAGTACCGGTTACTCATATGTCGGTATTTATGCTTCCTATTCATGGCTGACAGAAGTGATTGATACGGCGCAGCTTGCGGATTATGTACCGTATTGGAATGCCCAGTGGGGAAGTTGCAATGATTTCCCGCAGGCTAGAATGTGGCAGTTTACTGATAGTTTGACTATTGGCGGCTGTATTTTTGATGGAAATGTCTATTACGAATAGGGGTAATTTGATAAAATCAGTAAAAATGTTCGTAAAGAATAATTGGAAATACACTGTGGGCTGGCCGTTGTGCTGGCCCTGTTGTTTTGGGTACGGCAGGAATATTAAGAGTGGAAGCAGCACAGGTGGGGTATTCTTTTTCAGTTGATTTTCAGAATTTGCTTGTATACTATTTTTTACACAGATAAATTTACGTAACTTTAACAGCATTTTAACAATCTTTACTATGTAGTCGCGATATATTTATTTAAACGAAACATTTTGAGAGGGAGGATTACTGCAATGTCCTTTGCTGATTTATTTAAAATCCATCGTACCGATAACCGAACTCCGATTCCGATTGTTCTGTTAGAAGTGCTCTTATTTGCAGTTTTCGTATTTAAAATGTTTGATGGTTGAAAAATATACTAAAAATATCGACTAGCATAAAGCAGTTCGTCCAACCTTTCTGTAATATGCCAGTTGATATTTTCCCTGCATCGCCACTCACCCTTTGCGGTGAGTGGCTTTATTATGTTGGAACGATTGATCTGTTAGTTTGAGCGGGAGTACTTTATTTTGGAAAAACTTAATAAAATTTCTAAAGTTAATCTAAAAAATGGAGTTTATTATTAAATTATGGAATCGATACAAGCGCAAAGGGAGTGTTTCTATGAAGATCGTAGCGAAAAAAGTCGTCCTATACTCGATGTTAGGACTAATGCAGGTTGGAATGTTCTCATCGGTAGCTGCTGCAGCGCCAGGACCTGTACATAGTGATAATTCACAACGGATAGCATATCTTGACCGTGATGATCGCCATGATCGTGACGATGATCGGAGACGCAGGCATGACGAACGCAAACGCGAAGAAAACGAACGTCATGAGCGTGAAATGAAGCGGCGCCCCCATGAAAGCGACCGAGAATGGCGGGAGAGACAAGAACATGAAAAAGAGCGCCACGATAAAGCGTTGCGTGAGATTGCAGCTCTTTTGATTGGGATTGCAATTGGCTCATCAAATAATTGAATGAAGCTTTTTCTTTAGATTAAATTTGATATGTCGCTCTGCCATCGGGTGGGGCGACTTTTTTTGTCACCTCATTGCATTACAAAACATATTATGTAAAAACAGGAGGTGTGAATTATGATTGATGAAAATCGTGATATCATTAGCTCATTTAAAAAACGATTAGAAAGATTGGAAAAACAAATAGAAGAAATAGATAGAAATGTTAGCGAGATCCTTCAAATAGTTAAAGAGGAAGAGGGGGATTGATGCCTTATTTTGCCACTAGCTCCGCAATTGCGGGGCTTTTTTTATTGCAAAGAAAAAACCGCCTTCTTGGCGGTGGTTATGAGAATAGCCGAGGTAGTGCTGTTCATCTTTGAGGGCGTTTTTATATCTGCGCCGAATATCAATTGCTTGCATACGATAATATGCAAAACACATATCTAAGGAGGAATTCACATGTTTGGCGGTTTCAGTAATTGTAGTTGTAGCAATAGCCATGGTAATAGGGCTGGTCTAATAGTTCTATTTATCATCGCTTTTTTACTGTTTTTCTGCTGTACTGATGATTGTTGTTTTAGTTACTATTAAAGTTCGTCACAGTGTCTTTTATTACCGTCTGCCTTCAGGGTAGGCGGCTTTTATTGTAAAAAAGTAACCAAGTATTCATTATTAACATATTATATACAAAATAAAGAAAGGAGGCATATAGCATTAATTACGGGGTGAGTGATCTAAAGGCTGCCAATAACGGCAGCCTTTTAATTTTGTTTCTAACATATGATTACATAAGCTGCGATAGGGAGAATGTGCTAGTATTCGATAAACTTTGTTAAGATTAATTACCGCTGAGAAAATCGAAGACATGATTAAAAGGGGCGGGAAGATTATTTGAGTTTTTAGCTTTATTCTTATCCATTTGCTCGTTGTATTCTTTCTGCAATTTCTTAGCATTTATTTTGGCATATTCTGATACAGCTAAATACCGTCTTTCTGCTAACGTTTCGGGCAAAATTTTATCCCATAAAGAAGGATTGTATTGGTTGGAGATTTTATTTATTATTTGACCGTTAAGATCAAAATCAATTTGGTCTAGCACTACCATTTCTTGAGTTTTGGTACTATATAAATAGTTGTATAGAGTATAGGTTTTATCGATAGGATGCATAGGTGTCTTAACCCATACATTTAGCAAGATTACATTTCTATAAGGTTCTTTTTCGTACTTTAATGTTTGCGTGTCAAATTGACCAATTGGTATTTGATCATAATAAATGGTTTGGAATCTATTAGGAGCCGCACTAACTACTGATTCAATAACTAACAAGAGGAGAAGCGTTACTAAAATTACTTTGTATTTCTGTAAAAACATGGTGTCACCATCCTAGTAAATTTATTTAGTATTATCAATAGCACGGGTAATTCGGAGCAAATCGAGGCTGTAGAACTGGCGAAGAGTTAGAGACCTTGTATGACCTAAATAGTTATAGCAATGGTCTGAATATGCATATACTAAAGAAAATTAGTTTGCGGAGGTAACCTATGGAAGAGGACATATCTAAGAAGCAGCCATTGAGAGATCATCACGGAGTCTTTGAGGTGATTTTTACAGATAAGCCAGACAGACGAAAGGAACCGGAAGATCAACATCAAAGTAAGAAGGACGATTCTGGAGAATAGAGGTGAAGGCCTCTATTCTATTTTATTGGAAACGGGCGTTGGTAGGTCGCCACTTCGGTGGGGATTTTATAGTATTAGGTGTGCTAGGGCTTGCATGTGTCCACCTATTATAAAGCTTTAGTTAATACACTATATTTTAATATTGAATTACAATATCCTTTATTTTTGTTTCGTGTACAGGATAAATAATAAGACTGTTTTTGACTAAGCCGTTTTCGAAATAGAGACTGAATGAATGTTGAAGGCTCTAATAGGTAATTTTAATTACCGCCTGCCTCCGTGGTAGGTAATTACTTTTCATCATTACTAAAGCGGTAGCTGGTTCTTTCAAGAAGATTATGTAAAATATTACCAGGGAAATAGTGCTGAGTTGTTAAGGTTATAAATGTGCTTGTGTGCAAAAAGTCAAATGATGAGATAAGGGCGCCAGCTTTTAGTAAGTGAAAATAGATAGACTGAGGAATGAAAGCCAGTTGCCGAACCAGCAAGTGACTTTCTTAATAACCTCAGCCTAGAACAAATATATATACTGAAACGCTAATTATGACTAATTATTTCTGGTGAGCTGTGGTAATTACCTGAAAGACAATATTTCTACTACCGGCGGAATACAGCTATGCTCGAGCCACAAGTCCAATTCGCCACAATTTTGATCACCAGGGCTGCTACACTTCCGGCACTGAATAGCAGAATTTTATTAGTGAGGTTCGCCATCTTTATAAAACCACTTGTGAAACGAATACCAAATATACCAACTAATCAACCACAAAATATAGGAAAAGTACCAATTATAGCCATTATGATAAACAATTAAATTCGTCTTTGTTACAGCTAAATACTCCACTAACGTCAGAACTGTTGTCCAAAGAATAGTCCATTTTATTCTAGACATAGGAGAATATCTTACCCAAAACATAGCAAGAACGGGTACAACAATGACATTTACAGTAAAAGAAATGTCCCTTACACCAGGCAAAAATCTCGCAGGAAACTCCCACCAGGTAAAATAATTTGCAATATAGCACCAAATATTTGCATAAAAACTTGCAAATAATCCAACCGGGATAAATCGTTTCAATTCTTTGCGAGCAATTATTACTGCAACTATAGCAATAAATATGCTGAGGTATTGTAACCATAACTCGT
>Ga0366784_1045_pt1 | contig 19398 bp, 13 predicted proteins | sample TotcelN113001L11_FD_207063 | JGI IMG/M metagenome (GOLD analysis project Ga0366784, IMG submission 207063) | Enriched cells from coal bed in the Powder River Basin, Montana, United States - Total cells N11 rep2 HSBNCT.N11.300.1.L11 ... | reverse complement strand
TACTGCATATATAATATAGAGCAGTTTATTGAATTTAGCCCTGAAATAAAAGATAGCATTGCAAAAAACAGAATAGACATCGAAGAAACAATTTCAAAAAGGTATTTGATAAAGAAGGAAAAATTGGTTGATATTATATTAAGCTTCTATAAAGATGTTGTTTTTGATATTAGTAACATAAATGAACAAAATAAAAAGAAGGACAATATTGCTGAAATAATGGCTAATATTGCAAACAAAAGGTATAACGAGGAATTATATATTGAGCTTGTAGCAAGTGAACTCAGTATGTCTGCAAAATATCTTTCAAAAGCTTTTAAAATGAGATATGGAAAGACTTTCAATGATTACCTTGCAGGCATAAGGATTGAAAAAGCAAAGAAAATGCTTGCTGAAATGGATTTATCAATTGCTGATATTGGTGTAGTTGTAGGATATAATAATAAAGTTACATTTTACCGAATATTTAAAGAGATGGAAGGCATGGCTCCCGGAGACTATAGAAAATTGTTTAACAGAAACATATGTACCAGCTAAGCCTTTCATCAGACTATTATACAATGTAGTTGTGGTCACAAATTATAGCTACAGCAGCCTGTATAAATTAGGCAAGATAAAGTTTGAAATATACACTGGGGACGAGAAAATTGATATAGGAGGATTGGTTCAATGTACATTAATCCATATGACAGTATGAAAAAGGGAGCCGGGCAGTGGCTGAAAGGAAATTTCCATACCCATGCGGGAACGGGGGAAGGCACCTGCGGTGCGTATGCTGTGGATGATGTATTTGCATTGTATAAGGAAGCGGGCTACCAGGTGCTTACCATTTCAAACCATGATCTATTTACGGATACGGAAGAATATGCCTTGCGGCATGGGATGGTCATGCTGAATGGTTTTGAATATAGCCGGGATCCGCATATGCTTTGTATTAATGTAAAAGATTGTTTTATAAAGACTCATCAGGAAACCATTGATGAATGCAAAAGACAAGGGGGATTTGTCATCCTCAACCATCCAAACTGGCAAAGAAAAGAGTATTGGGCTTGGAAAGGCATGGATACCTTAAGCGGGTATACCGGCATAGAAATATACAATGGCGTCATTTTCCGGTTAAGCGGATCGGGGTTGGCGACCAATACCTGGGATTACCTGCTGTCACAGGGGAAGATTGTCTGGGGTTTTGCCAATGATGATTTTCACCGGTGGTATGACCTGGCGAGAGCGTGGAATTTGATATATTCGCCCTCTCTGACCAAGGAGGATGTTCAAGGTGCGATGCAAAGAGGGTGCTTTTACGCATCCACCGGGTTGATCCTGAATGAATTCGGTTTTACTGGTGGAATCCTCCGGATCTCGGCCCGTGCAAAGGACACCTATGTCAAGGTATACAAATACCGGTTTATCGGAAGAGATGGACAAGTTTTATGTGAACAAGACAATGAATATGGAGAATATCGTTTTATAGGAGATGAGCTTTATGTGCGGGTTCAGGTAGTCAGTGAACATGGCGCCATGCTTTGGACACAGCCGGTTTATAAAAGTGATTTATTCAGGAAACCATAGTGTTTGGTATGTTATTAAACCAAAATGGGCTCCGCCCATAACCCAACAAAGGAACTTACTTGCCGCCCCTGTTAAGCCCTGTCATAAGTAATGTTCCAGAAAGCCCAAATAATTTTCTTGTTTTTTATTATACTTTTGCGGCAATAAGGTACTAAGTAAAGCGGTAGAAACATTTCTTTGCAATGCCGCTCTGGAACTATATTTCTTCGCACTTAAGAATATTTGTTACCTTTAATCCTGTTTTGTTACTTGATAAAGGATTGTCTCTAATTTAAAATGAAATCAAATTCGAGCTAAGAGACTGGAGAATATTGAAAATGTCAACTAATATCATAAGGAATAAAAAATTTACAAAACTAAAACATGAAATATATGAAGCAAAATATCTATATATCCTTTTGATTTTGCCTTTCGCTTATTTTGTTATTTTTCACTATCTGCCAATGTATGGAATAATAATAGCCTTCAAGGATTATAATGTTTTTAGAGGTATAATCAAGAGTCCATGGGTAGGTTTCAAGCATTTTATAGACTTCCTGACTGACAGCAGTATGCCGGTCCTTTTCAAAAATACGTTTCTTATCGGTATAGTTACCTACCTTTTCTCAGGCTGGCCGAATGTAATATTCGCATTAATGCTGAACGAATTGAAAAACGGAATTTTTAGAAAAACGGTGATAACTGTAACCAACATACCCAATTATCTGTCCGTTGTAATTGTTGCAGGCATGGCTATAAACCTTCTTTCACCTACAGATGGACTGGTCAACATTTTACTTCAGTATATGGGTATTGAACCTATACATTTTATTGTACAAAAAGCCTGGTTCATACCAATATATGTGGGAACAGGCATATGGCAGGGATTAGGCTTCGGATCCTTGTTATATCTTGCTGTAATATCTAATATATCACTAGAGCTGTATGAAGCGGCAGATATTGAGGGAGCAACTCGAATCAATAAAGCGATATATATTACAATTCCACATCTATTGCCTACTTTTATTCTAACAATGATTATGGCTGTGGCATTTATTATAGGGCCTTCATTTGAAAAGATTATGCTTCTCTATACTCCGGCAACATACGATGTTTCAGATGTAATATCTACGTATGTCTATAGAAAGGGTTTGACTCAGGGGCATTTCAGCTATGCGGCGGCAATAGGATTTTTTAATTCACTGCTTTCTCTGGCCTTTGTCCTTGGTACTAATTATGCATCTAAAAAGGTCAGTGAATACAGCATGTTTTAGAAGGGGTGATGATTGTGCAGACAAATGCCAAATTAGGTACAAAGATTGCTAATGTTATTATAATATTTATATTGATACTGGTCTCTTTGACGATGATAGTCCCGTTTTTACACCTAATATCTGTTAGTATAAGCAAACCAGAATATGTATACCAGGGAGCAGTTACAATCAGTCCCAAAGGGCTTTATTTTAAGGTTTACGAGGCCATTTTAAAAAATGAATCCTTTTTAAAAGCTTTTTACAATAGTATTAAATATACTGCTGTTGGTACGGCTATAAATCTTGTATTGACTTGTATGTGTGCTTATCCTTTAAATAAAAAATTTCCTGGTAAAAAGTTTTTTACATTGATGCTTGTATTAACAATGTTTATCAGCGGCGGAATGATACCAAACTATCTTTTGATGAATTATCTCGGTATATTGGACAAGATCTGGGTCATGGTTCTTCCCGGGGCGATAAGCGCATATTATGCATTTATCATGAGGACATATTTTCTAACGATTTCCGAAGAAATTGAGGAAGCAGCAAAAATTGATGGTTGTTCCGAAATAGGGATACTTTTTAAAATTATCCTTCCATTGTCAAAGCCTATTTTTGCCACATTGGGTTTGTTCTACGGTATAGGTCATTGGAACAATTATTTCGGTCCCCTTATATATCTCAACTCGAAAGAGAATTATCCACTGCAGTTATTTTTAAGGAATATACTGGTGCAGCAATCTGAAATTTCTAGTATTGACCGCGAGTTGTTCACAAAATACAGGCAGCAGTTTAACCCAACCCAGTTCAAATATGGCACTATAATTGTTTCAATAATACCTGTATTATTGTTATATCCGTATTTACAAAAGCATTTTACTAAAGGTTTTATGATTGGTTCGGTAAAGGGGTAGCAAGAAAAAACAGTCTAAAATGTTTCAATAAGGGAGTAGTTTGGGCTTGTAGCCGGCAAACAGTATTTTTGAGGAGGTGTAAATGATAAAATATGTAAAATCGGGTATTTTACATGGGATGCTCTTTTTACAAGCTTGTACTGCACATGTGAAGCATTTTTATAACACGAATAACAGGAGGTAGGTTTTATGAAAAGAGAAATGTTTAAAACTATTTCAATGGTATTGGCAGTTATAATGCTTATAGGCATTTTTACTGCCTGCCAGAAATCCAGTGAGGGTAATGAACAAACGACAACGGCTGATACCCAGCTAAAAACGACTCAGATGACGACAGAAGAAAAAGCGGAAGTTGTAGAAATCACCGTAATGGATAAAGACAGCCCTTATATACCCATAAATGAAAAATGGAAGATGTTTGATTTAATTGAGCAAAGAATCGGTATTAGAGTTAAGCCTCAGGTTGTACCGGCTGACTCCTATAATGACAAGTTGAGTATTACAATTTCCTCAGGGAATATGCCGGATGCCGTGTATATCCCCGGAAAGGCATTAGGGTTTAACTATGCTTCAATGGGCGCATTCTATCCTATAAGCAGTGACTGGTCCAAAACGCCCAACTTCAAGAAAATAACAGACAAATATTCTAACTATTACAAATTTTATAAATCCTCAGACGGCAACTTTTATTGGTTCAATGCGCTTACTGACAGGTTGCTTGTACCTTTCATGAATGCTTACATCATTAGAAAGGACGTATATGATAAAAACGGTATAGCAATACCCACAACATGGGATGAGGTTTATAATGGATTGGTAAAATTAAAAAAAGCCGACCCCAAATCATATCCACTTATATTTGTGGATGGGACAAAGAATTTGATCAACCAATTATCATATGCATGGGGATCAGGCACGTACTTATATATAAATGAAAGCAGCGGTAAATGGACATGTGGTCCGATGGATGAAAACTTCAAGAAAATGGTTGACTGGTTGAGCAAATGTTACTCGGAAAAGCTGCTTGATCCGGAATATATAAAAATAGAAAGCACAAAATTCCAGCAAAAGGCATATGGGTTAACAGAGCCCTCGGCAGCTTTCTTCCTGGATAACAACTGGGCTGAGTGGGGCGGAGAAAGTCAGGCAAAGAATGCAAACAAGTCGGTTGACCTTTTAACTATTGTCCCTCCTGTTGTATCGAATGGAGTCGGTGGGAGGCTTATACCTTATAATCCATTATGGGAATACGGCTATGCAGTTTCAAGCAAGGCCAAGAATCTTGATGCCACTCTCAAGTATTTCGACTGGATGTATTCGGAGGATGGAATGGAATTTACCAATTACGGTCCTTCCGAGCTTGGCATCACCGAGCTTACAAATGGAGGCGTTTTGCAAGGCGGAGGATTTAATGTTAAAAGTGAATGGATTGGTGTAAAAGCTGAAGAAACACCGGAATATAAGTATGGCTACAAGAGGACCATAACAAACCTAGTAGGCTGGCAGGATGACAGTTCGATTACCGATTACGGTGAAACATATAATCAGACCAAGCTGATGTTGGATAGAAAATTGCCATACACCTTCTTTGCAAAACCAATACTAACACAGGATGAACAGACAAAATACAATAACATAAGAGCAAAAATAGAGGACATTTCTAATGAATATGTTGAAAAATTCATACTTAGCGCGCTCAATGTGGATAAAGACTGGGAAACCTTTATGAATAAGCTTCGAGAAGCCGGTGTGGAGGATCTCCTTAAATTGCTTGATGATACTTCGGCAAAAATGAAATAGTAAAGTTTAATATTTATAGAAAATGTAAATACAATCCCTTATTCGAATTGGGTAAGGGATTGTAAATATTAAGGAGTAAACATGAATAACAACTATTTAAAATTGGAGAACAATACACAACTTCTTTTGGACGATTATTTCCTTGATGACATTTGGATGTTAAGGAGGGCGCCGGAACTACCGGTCAAATCATTCTGCAATCCTGTCATAAGTTCAGACCCTCCCTACTCGCCCGGGAATGCGACAGTCATATATGATAAAGAAGAAAAAATTTTTAAATGCTGGTATATTATATTCGACAGCGAGCTTTACTACTCGGGGCAGCCGGGAGCATACAAGACCTGTTATGAAGTGTCGGCTGACGGAATAGAATGGGAGCGTCCGAAGCTTTCTATTCTGGAATATAAAGGTTCAAAAGAAAACAACCTTGTATTCAATGGCTCCGGAATCATTTATAAGGACCAATATGACTCTTGCCTGGATAAACGGTATAAAATGCTTTACAACGGCCACAGAATGGGGCTTTGTGCAGCCTTCTCACCTGATGGTATCAATTGGAACAAATATGGAGGCAAGGATACTGAACTGATAAGGGGATACAATGATACGACAAATGGATCCTTTTACGATCCTAGAATTAAAAAATATGTACGTTACGGAAGACCATATGCGATTGCAGCTGAAAAAGAAGGAAAGGTTCTGGGGATCAAGCCGAACTGGAGCCATGAAATAGAATTTAAAAAATGGGAAGTTTTCGCAAAACCTCCCCAAAATGAAGTTTTCCCGGATTATGACGATTTTGTGGACTATCGAGAAACCGAGGACTATATTCACAGGTACCTTCACCAGATCCCATATGTTTACGGTAAGACATTACGACTGTTCAAGGGCGGAAATTCGGGATGTAACAGAAGAATCATCAGATCTGAAAGTGAAGACTATATTAACTGGTCTCTGCCGGAGCTGGTTATTGCTCCTGACGAGCTTGACCCGGCCAAACTGTATGGTATGTCAGTAACAATATATGAAGGTATGTATATAGGTTTGCTTCAGCTTTATAATTCCTGGGGTGAAAGGCGCATACCCGGAAGTATAAATGAGGATGAAACCATAGATATCCAACTCACATTCAGCCGGGATGGGAAAAAGTGGGAAAGGCTGGCGAACCGTCCTGTTTTTATACCCAGAGGTTATATTGGCGGACATGAAGGCGGGATGATATTCGGTACCGGCATACCTTTAATTGAATACGGCGATGAGCTTAGGTTCTACTATACAGCAAATCCGGAATGCCATAATGCAATATGTGAATCCCATTCCTCGCTGAATGTGGCAAGATTGCCTGCCGGAAGGCTTGTATCAAGAGCAGCAGGAGATGAAATGGGTGCATTGATAACCAAACCGTTCTTGCTGGAACATGACAGGGTCTGTTTAAATATAGATTCGCGGAAAGGAATTGCACGGGTTGAAATCACTGATATTGAAGGCAAGCCGCTTGGAGGTTTCACTGCGGAAGAGTCATCCATGATCAGCGAAAACAATATGAAGGCCTTTGTTGCATGGAATGGGAAGCCGGATGTTGGAGCTTTAAAAGGGCAGATTGTGCGACTCAGGATTTACATGCAGAAATCCAAGCTTTATTCCTTACAATTTGTGTGAGGATGTGTAATTTGCTTTAGTGGGAGGGGTTGGATTTGAGAACAGAGAAGCATTTTCTTGAGAAATATTGGAACCATGACAAGGTGTGCAGAAATCCACACAAGGGCTGGTATCTGCATTATTTCGACAACGGTCTTAAGAAATATGGCAGCCGGTTGGCTTCCGGCGATTTTCTTGAGGATTTTCCGGGATTGAACCATATATACCTGCGGCTTGCCTGGAGTTACCTGGAGCCCAGGGAGGGTGACTTCAACTGGAGGCTGATTGATGACGTAATCGAAAAATGGACGGCCCACAGTTATAAGGTTTCTTTCCGTATCAGTTGTAAGGAAACGAACCCGGAACAATGTTATGCAACACCGGAATGGGTTATGAATGCAGGATGCAATGGGACATATTATACTTGTAAAGGAGGGGGCAGAGTATGGGAGCCCGATTATGGGGATCCTGTATTTCTGGAAAAGCTTGAAAATTTCCACCGGGCCTTTGCGGAACGTTATGACGGATCCGACTGGGTAGAGTTTGTAGATATCGGGAGCTATGGAGAATGGGGAGAAGGCCACACATGCTTTTCCAGCAAGAAGGATTGGCCTATAGAGGTTATTAAAAAGCATATCGATATCCATCTGCGTCATTATAAGAATTCTCTTCTCATGGCAAATTATGATCTGGTATACGGAAAACAGGAATATGACGGCACTGAAGACGAACTGATCGATCATATCGTAAAAAACAGACTTGCCATCCGCTGTGACAGCGTGTGTGTCCGGTCTTATTCTGACAGTTATGGTTTCAGCACTTTGAAATGTCCTGAGTTCTATGACCTTTTCTGGCTCGATAAGCCCGTGGATTTGGAGCTTGAGCATTACCAGCCGACAGTTGACAACGGAACCTGGATGGACGGTCTTCCTTTTATCCAGGCGGTTCGCGAGGCTCACGCCACTTTTATCGGATTTCACGGATATGCGAGGGAGTGGCTTTCAGGAAACAGGACTGTTGCCTCGAAGCTCGCCAATCTGGCCGGTTACTGGTATTTCCTCAAAAGTATAGAACATATTGCTGCCGCTAAAAGAAACAATAGTCTCACTATAAGGCTTGTTTGGGAAAACCATGGCGTTGCGCCGTCATACAAGAGGTTTGATCTTGCATTAAAGCTGAAGGATATGGAAAACGGAAGAGAGGCAGTATATCCGATAGAAACCTCCGATAATTGCAAGTGGATTCCAGGAAGGATAATTGAGGAACGCTGTACAATAAACCTACATGAAGCTTTGAATCCAGGTAATTACAGGATTGGGCTCGCGTTAAAGGAAACAGGCGGGAGGGAAATCGAACTTGGTCTTGCAGATTCAATAAAAGAAGAGGGCTTTTATTTTGTATCACAAATTGAAATCACTGATATTTAAATCGGAATGTACTCTTCTGGAGAGAAGAAAAGGAGTGCTAAATGAATAAAGCTGGCTATCACATATTTGCAGAAGGTAACAATATGCTTGAAAATCATGCTGTAGAAATGAAGCGGGAATCACTTATGATTCCGACGTATAAGGTATGTAAGGCAGACAAAAATCCAATCTTTTTCGAGACAAGGAATATCCAAGGGACTAAAGGAAATGTTTATCCCATTCCTTATACCGACAGGATAACAGATGAGAAAATTGAGAAGAAGTACGATGTTGTCAGGCTTGAAAATAAATATATACAGCTTTTAGTGCTGCCTGAAATGGGAGGTAGGATTTATGCAGCTCTTGATAAGACAAATGAATATAATTTCATTTATCGTAATAATGTAATAAAACCTGCCCTGATAGGTTTGGGTGGCCCATGGATTTCAGGCGGCATAGAATTCAATTGGCCGCAGCACCATCGCCCAACAACATTCCTTCCGGTCGACAGTGTTCTGGAAGAAAATGAAGATGGGAGCAGAACCGTATGGGTTGGCGAGATAGAGCCGTTGTTTCACACAAAAGGAATGGTTGGTATTACACTTCATCCTGACAAATCATATATACAGGCCAAGTTAATATTTTATAACAGAACTCCGTACGTCCAAACATTTCATTCATGGGCAAACCTTGCAGTACATGTCAATGACAATTATAAAGCTCTATTCCCTCCCGATATTGATTATGTAACCTATCATGCAAAAAAAGATGTAACCACCTTTCCAAATGTAAAGGGCATGTTTGCAGGCGTCGATTACGGTGATGGGACTGATATTTCATGGTATAAAAATGTTATGTTCCCGCAGTCGTTTTTTATTTTTAATTCGAACTATGATTTCATGGGTGGCTATGATTATTCTAAAAATGCCGGTGTTGTACATATAGCTGAAAGGCATATTTCAGTGGGCAAAAAAATATTTAACTGGGGCTGCAGCGATTTCGGAAAAAGATGGTGTAAAAACCTTACCGACAACGATGGACCTTATTTAGAAATCATGACAGGTTGTTATACGGATAATCAACCCGATTTTGCATGGCTGCAACCTTTCGAAACCAAAACGGTAGATCAATACTGGTATCCACTTAGGGAAATTGGTACAGTGAAGAATGCAAATATAAATGCAGCTATTAGTGTCGAAGTGGATTCAAAGAAAGTCAAGCTTGCAGTAAATACAACTTCTGAGAGAAAGAATGCCTGTATTGTCCTAAAGGCAAAGGATAGCATTATTTTTGAAAAGACTGTCACGGTATCACCAGCTGAACCGTTTAAGGCAGATGTCGATTTGGAAGGATATACTGAAGAGGAATTATATACAGCCCTTTATACGTCAGAGGGGAGCGAAATAGTTTCCTATAGAAAGCAGCCTATGTATTTTGATGACAAAGATATTCCCCAGGTACATCGTGAGCCATTCCTTCCCAAGGATATAAAGAATAACGAAGAGTTGTATATTAATGGGTTGCATGTTGAACAGTATAAACATCCGACATATGATCCGGAGGATTATTACAAGGAGGCATTGGAACGTGACCCTTCCGATAGCCGTTGCAATAATGTTATGGGTGTAAGGTACTTGAAGCGTGGGTTGTTTGATAAAGCAGAAGAAAGCTTCAGGAAAGCCATTAAAGCATTAATAAAACGAAATCCGAATCCTTACGACGGAGAACCTTATTATTACCTTGGTTGTGTTTTGAAGTTAAAGGAAAGATATGAAGAATCTTGTGACGCTCTGCTAAAATCGGCATGGAATTATTCCTGGCAGGCTCCCGGATATTATGTAGCTGCTGAGATTATGTGTATTAAAGGTGACCTCAATAAAGCACTTGATTATCTTGACAGGGCATTGTGTGTAAATATACATAACTTAAAAGCGCGTAACCTTAAGACTGCTGCATTGCGAAAGCTTGGACGATTGGAAGAAGCTATCAGGTTATGTAATGATACAATAAAGATGGACAGGCTTGATTACTGTTCAAAGTTTGAGAAATATATGCTGCTTGGTATTAAGGACGATTCTTTTGAATCTGAAAAGGTATTTAATGAAGTTAAATTATTATTAAGAAGGCTGCCTGAATCTTACATAGATATTGCTATAGATTATGGAAATGCCGGTTTATATGATGAATCCCTGATAATTCTGTCTGCTGCTATTGAAGAAGCGGCTGATAAAAACCTTGTATACCCTATGATATATTATTATGTAGGATATTATTCCTATAAAAACGGCAACAAGGAGGATTCACTCATGTATTGTCAGCTCGCTGCTGCTATGAACTCTGACTATTGCTTCCCGAATAGGCTTGAGTCCATAAAAGTACTTCAGCATGCAATAGATATTAATGCAAAAGATGCAAAGGCACTATATTATCTGGGAAATCTGTTCTATGACAAACGCTGTTATGATGAAGCAATAACTTGCTGGGAGGAATCAAGAAGAATCGATGGTAGTTTTTCTATAGTCCATCGTAATTTAGGCATCGCCTATTTTGACAAGAAAAACATTACAAATGAAGCAAAAATCTCAATGGAAAAGGCATTCGAATTGGACAAAAGTGATTCAAGGTACTTGTATGAGCTTACCCAGCTCTACAAAAACATAAACGTCGGTATTGAAACAAGGCTTAAAATTTTTGAAGAATATTTTGAACTGGTAAAAGAACGCGATGACATGTATCTTGAAAATATCAAGCTGTATATTCAAAAAGGAGATTACGACACGGCAATAAAAATGTTAAAGACCAGGCATTTTCATCCATATGAAGGCGGTGAAGGCGTTTTGCCTGCTCAACATGTGCTTGTTTACCTCATGCGTGGGCGTAAAATCCTTCAGTCAGGAAATGTTTCAGATGCTTTAGAGAATTTTAAAGCAGCATTGGAATATCCTGATAATTATGGAGAAGGCAAGCGTTTCGATGTACGCGAGGCTATCGTGTTTTACCATATCGGAACAGCGTATGAGAAATTAGGGGAGGTAGAGCAAGCTAAATACTGGTTTGAAAAAGCCTCACGGGAAAATGGGGTTTTATGCGATGCAGATTATTTTAAGGGATTAGCTTTAAAAAAATTAGGGAGAAATGATGAAGCGGAAGATTTGTTTAGAGAGCTTTTAAAATACGCAGAAGAAGAATTAAGAGTAGGTGGACACTTTGAATATATTGACACAAGTCCTACATTATTACCATTTGAAAACGATCTTGACAAAAACGGAAAAGTTAAGAATGGATACCTTCTGGGCTTGGGATATCTTGGCCTTGGGGCTAAAAAAGAAGCGATACAGGAATTCAAAAAAGTACTAGAACTTGATATTAATCAAGTTTGGCCTGGTATATTTCTTGAAGAACTGTAAAAAGTTAAGAGGATGTTTATGGGTAAAGACATAATCGACTATATGTTTCTTAATGATGTATTTTATTCAACCAAACAAAGGCTGGCTATAAAAGCTTGTATTTTAGATTATAGCACACTTGTTAATATTGCACTAAATACTAATAACAGTGTTCTGATTTGGTATGTTTTAAAAGGCTCCCTTACATATATAAACAATGGATTTGTCTGCAATCTGATAAAAGGCGACATTATTATATTGCCGCCCAATACCAGTCTTGATACCGTGGCTGCCAATGAAAATGATGCAGTTATATATTTATGTGAATTCTCAATGGATTTGCTGAATGAAAACATATATGGATGTAACGACAATACCGCCCATGACTTTGACGATATCCAGTCATTAATAAAGCCCGGTTTTAAATGTTACCATATTCATCTGACAAGTGAATCCCGGAACAGGATTGAGAGTCTTCTGCGGGATATGGTATATGAATATGAAAGACAGGACCGGTATTATGAAGAATGTAAAAAAGCGCAGCTGATATTGTTGCTTTCAATTATAGCCAGGGAATGTGAAAAAGTCCTGTATTCATATAATGCTGGTCCATTTGAAAAAAGCAAGGAGACTATCTACAGTATTATAGATTATATTAGTAAAAATTATAATAAAAAGATCGATATAAAAAACGTATGTAAGACGGCTGCCATGTCTTGTTCAAGCTTTTCATACCTGTTCAAAAAAATCACCGGTAAGACTTTTATTGAATACTTAATTGATTTTCGCCTGCAAAAAGCAATGGAGCTTCTGTCCGGAACTAGTGAGCCAATCACTGAAATATCTTATTCTGTAGGTTTTACAGATACAACATATTTTGACCGTGTATTCAAAAAGCAGATGAATCTATCGCCAAGGCAATATAGAAAGTCTTTGCAACAAGTAAAAGTGTCATCAGAATTAGGATAACTGGGCATATGCAGTAGTGGAGCACAAAAAAAGGCTTATAATTGCACATTGCATTTCTTTTTAATAAGTGCTTCACTAATTTGTGGTTTATATTAACGTTAATAATGGTAATAGTAAATCTTCAAAGTTGTTGATTATATGCTCTTAATAAGAAGAATTCCTTTAATTAAGTAGCATGGCAATATGTCAAGTTGAAATATGAGTAAAATTTTAGGGAGGATAATGTAATGGATAATATCGAAGGTCTAAACTATAATTATAGTGATAAGCTGGCAGTAAAGGACATTGTTTTTACGCCGGAAAAAGGGGTAAAACTCAAAGATGGGTTGTTCAAAAAGGTATTCGATAATAATGTGGAATTTCTCAAAACACTGTCGTTGGATTCCATGCTATTCTGGTTTAAAAGGAGAGCGGGAAAGCCTGCTGCAGGTGAGCCTTATAGGGGACATTTTGAGGACAATATCAAGGGACAGACTGCCGGCATGTATTTGATGGGAGCGGGAAACGCACTTCGCTGGTACAGTGATGATCAACTCCAAAGTACTGTCGAGATGATTGTAGACTGTATTGAAGAATGCAGTGAGCCTGATGGTTACATCATGGCGGTTCCCAAACGGACATTTCCTACGAAGGAGTATCCGCATTATGTAAGAATCTGGCTTAATTATGGACTTATAGCCGCAGGACTTTCGGGGAATAGCAAGGCTTATGGCATATTGAGAAAATGGCAGGATTGGTTTAACAACTGTGGTGAACTCCCAATCATTAAATATCTTGAACTTGCTTTTCAGGGCATTGTGGCCAGTACTTCAGTTTATACCACACCTGTTGGAGTCTGGAGCGATATTGAGATCGCAAGGAAATATTATGAGGAAGACTGGAGACTTGCACAATTCATAGCTAAAGAGAAGGATGCAGTTCATATCAGAAAACAGCCGGGCTATGAGCCACATGCGCATGGTACTGAGCTTGAATCGTTTGAAGGATATCTGGATCTGTACAGGGTAACCGGAAATTATTACTATCTTAATGCTGTCATGGGAGCCTATGAATTGTATAAAAGGGATTGGCAGCATCCAGGCGGAGGCATAGTAATGTGTGAGTTTCTGGATGCATACCCAGGCTGCTACTGGATATCTCCAAAGAAGCCGTACAATGAGCTCTGCTGTACGTCTTTCTGGATGCATCTCAATCAGAGGCTTCACAGACTTTACCCTGATGAAGAAGAATATGTAAGCGAGATTGAAAAGTCCATTTATAATATTGCTATTGCGAACCAGGATGGTTCAAAAGGAATAAGGTATTTTGCCCACCTTGAACAACAGAAGCCCAAGAGTGGAAATATTACCTGTTGTTGCGGTGTCGGTACGAGGATATACGGCTCTCTTCCTGAATACCTGTATTCTGTCTCACCCGACAGTTTATATGTGAATATTTATGCTGCTTCGGAAATCAACTGGCAGCGTGAGAAAGAAATGGTTACTGTTACAACTGAAACAGATATGCCGTATGACAATTCTGTAAGGATATCTTTATCCCTATGTGCTCCTCAGGAGTTTGCAATAAAGCTCAGGGTACCGTCGTGGATATCAGAAAAAATTGAAATAAAAATCAATGGCGACATGATGGTTGAAGGAATACCTGGAACATATCATACTCTCAAAAGGCTTTGGAAAGATGGGGATACCATTGAGTTTAAGCTGCCTATGTCTTTCAGATATAAGAAGTATACAGGAGCCGAGCAAATCAATGGCTTTAGCAGATATTCATTTGGATATGGACCGCTTCTCTATGCTGTAAAGGGAGATTTAAATTATAACCAAAGCATATACCTCAAATGTAAGCCGGAGAATGTGTCAAACTGGGCATTGCCGTTGGAAAAGCCGCTTTCTTATGCCATAAAAGGAAATGACGGGTATGAATTCGTACCTTATTTCGAAATATCCAATGATACATTTACATGTTTCCCGCTTTTTGAAAAGATATAGGTTTCCTTTAATGACTCCATATAGTGATATAAAATTTCCAGGGGGCATAAAGAATTTGTAAGTGGCGATTATAGGGCATGATGATATTGAGTTTTCTGAAATTGTCACTCCTTCGTTAACTACTATTGATATGTCCGTATTCAGGCTGGGCAAACGTGCTGTAGAGATTCTGATCAATGAAATCAATACACCCCTGGAAGAGAGGATCAATAGACAGTTGATTATGGAACCGAAACTGGTAGTAAGAAAGTCGACATAATTGAAATGTACAATATATTATATAACGTGAGGAATTGACACTAATATCTGATAAAATACTTGACATGATTTTGCATAGGCTGCAAAATCATATTAACGTTAAGGTAATTTATTTAAATATGCCGAAATAGAACTACGAAGGGCAGGATAAGTGTGGAAATGAAACAGAGGATCAAGGACTTACTTGACTATTATATCGTAACTAAAAAACACCATCAATTCAGGCAGGATATTAAACTTGAAATGGCTGGTGAATTTGCCCGTATGGAACTTTCGCCGATGGCGAGGGCTTCAGAAAGGCTTATGAGAGTTCTTGACGCAGAAAAACCCATAATGCTTGTTGGAGAGAAGATTGTAGGGCAGAGGACTATCAAAAAGGTACCGGACATTTTTACCAATACGGAGTGGGATGAAATAAAAAGGAAGCACTACATACATGAATCGGGTAATGTATGCAATATTAACCCTGATTACATAAGCACCATAAAGGTAGGACTGGAAGAAAGGAAAAGAGAAGCGCAAAAAAGGCTGGAAAAATGCAATGCAAGCTGCGATTGCGAAAAAATTGAATTTCTTAGGTCTGTGATATATGTAATTGATTCTGTACTTGGATTTGCTCACAAATATTATGAAGAAGCGCTGAGACAAGATAATATCGAACTGGCGGAAATATTGCATCAAGTTCCGCGATACGGAGCGAGGACTTTCCATGAGGCTTTGCAATCCTTTAGAATACTGCATTTTGCACTATGGTGTGAAGGTGATTATCATAATACCATTGGTAGATTTGACCAATATATGTATCCTTATCTGAAAGCTGATCTTGAAGAAGGAAGATTGAATTATGATGCGGCATTTGACCTTTTAGAGGAGTTCTTCATTTCTTTTAACAAGGACAGTGACCTTTATCCCGGAGTACAGCAGGGAGATAATGGACAGAGCCTGGTTCTTGGAGGAATTAACAGCGTTGGGGACGACATTTTTAATCTTCTTTCGGAAATGTGCCTTAAAGCCAGCAAGGAGTTAAAGCTTATTGACCCCAAAATCAACTTAAGGGTTCATAAAAATACAACTATGGACGTATATGAACTAGGCACTGAGTTAACCAAGGAAGGACTGGGTTTTCCCCAGTACTCCAACGATGATCAGGTAATACGGGGATTGCTGGATAAGGGCTATGATCTGCAAGATGCAAGAAATTATGTTGTTGCAGCGTGCTGGGAGTTTATTGTACCGGGATACGGTATGGATATTCCAAACATAGGTTCACTATCGTTTCCGAAAGTTATAGACAAGTGCCTTCATGAGAATTTGTCAGACTGTGAAGAATTCGATCTGTTCATGAATTGCGTAAGACAGCAGATAAAAAAAGAGTGTGATGATATAGCTGGAGGAATAAAAAACCTCTGGATGATTCCTGCACCCTTTATATCAATTCTTATGAGCGGATGTATAGAAAATGCCAAAGATATTTCAATGGGTGCCAAATACAATAATTTTGGTATTCATGGAACAGGCTTGGCAACAGCGGCAGACTCTCTGGCTGTAATCAGGAAATATGTTTCAGAAGAAAAAACTCTAGAACCCGAACAACTCATAAGAGCGGTTGATAATGACTTTGAAGGTTTTGACGAACTGTATGCAAAATTAAGGTACCAGGCCCCCAAAATGGGTAACGACGATGATTATGTAGATAGCATAGGAGTAAAACTACTGAATGCCTTTGCAGAAGCTTTATCAAACAGGAAAAATGAAAGAGGGGGATGTTATAGGGCTGGTACAGGCTCAGCCATGTATTATCTTTGGCAGGCAGATGAAATAGGGGCGTCTGCTGATGGAAGAAAAAGAGGAGAAGCTTTTGGAGCAAACTATTCTCCAAGCCTTTTTGCAAAACTCAAAGGGCCTATTTCAGTCATCAAGTCTTTTGTTAAGCCAAACATAACAGAAGCAATAAATGGCGGTCCACTTACAATGGAATTTCACAATAGTTTGTTCAGAGACGAGGAGAGCCAGAGCAAAGTGGCTATGTTGGTTAAATCCTTTATAGACTTGGGGGGACACCAGCTTCAGTTGAATGCAGTAAACAGGGAGATACTGTTTGAAGCCCAGAAGTGTCCGGAGAACTATAGAAATCTCATAGTACGTATTTGGGGATGGAGCGCGTATTTTATCGAGCTGGACAAGGAATACCAGGATCATGTCATAAAGAGGCAAGAGTATACGGTATGAATAGAAAAGGATCGTTTTGAGAAATGGCAAAGGGAATCATATTCGATATTAAGGAATTTACTATTCAAGATGGACCAGGTATAAGGATCACAGTATTCTTCAAGGGATGCTCGCTTAGGTGTCAATGGTGTCATAATCCGGAGGGCTTATCTTTCGAACCGGAGCTTATGGTAAGAGAGTCGTCCTGCATACACTGCGGAAAATGCAGAATCGGGTGTGGACATGCAGAATGTAAAAGCTTTAGTCGATGCTTGAAGATATGTCCCCTGGGATTGGTAAAAGCTGTGGGAGCGGGTTTTGATTCTAGTGAACTTGCAGTGAAGTTAAAGATGTATCAAGACTTTATAAAGATAAATCAGGGAGGAATTACACTTTCCGGGGGCGAACCACTTGCCCAGCCTGAATTCTTGATAGACTTGCTGAGGGAGCTTAAACCGTTGCATACTGCTGTGGAAACGTCAGGATACAGCAGTCAGCAGTTATTTAGGCAAGTAGCTGAATTAGCGGATTTAATTCTCTTTGACATAAAACATACAAACCCCCAGGTTCATAGACAATATACAGGTGTAGACAATGAGCCGATATTGAAAAATTTAGACCTGCTAATTAAAATGGGGAAAAAGTTTATTGCTAGAGTTCCACTGATTCCTGGAGTCAATGATTCTGCAGAAAACATGGAAAACACGGCAATTCTATTAAGGAATGCATCCGGGCTGGAACGAGTGGAATTGATGCCATATAATCTTTTTGCCGGTGCAAAGTATACTGTGGTAGGAAAGAAATATGCCCCTTCGTTTAATGAAAAGGCAGAAGTTTGCATTTTCAAAGAGGTATTTGAAAAACATGACATAAAATGTTCTGTTTTGTAATATTTGGTGGAGGTTAATAACTGCGAAGGTTGCCTTAGAAAATCTTTGATCAGTATTTTTACATTTGTAGACCTTGATGTTGTAATCCACAAGTATCACTTTTTAGAGTGTTTGATGTAAATTTTATTATTATTATAGACTTTTCTTAAAAGACATTTGTGTTTCTATGGGTCAGAGGGAAAAGTCAGAAGTCAAGTTTAAAGCATATTATAACCGTATATCTTAATTGATTTTCGCCTGCAAAAAGCAATGGAGCTTCTGTCCGGCACCAGTGAGCCAATCACTGAAATATCTTATTCTGTAGGTTTTACAGATACAACGTATTTTGACCGTGTATTTAAAAAGCAGATGAATCTATCGCCAAGGCAATATAGAAAGTCTTTGCAGGAAGTAAAAGTATTATCAGAATTGGGACAGAACAACAGATTTTAGAAATATCCTTCACTATTATAAAATCCATGATTGCTGATTGCTTGATGATAAATTATGGTTTTGCATCATAAATTATAGTTTTATATGAGATTATAAATTCCTGGCTAAATAGAAATTTGTAACAAAATCCATAATAATTGTAATAAAGTTAAAGTATTCTTCAAATTATAAATATAAAATTGTATCATTAATGCAAATAATTGTAATGGAGGTGATACAATGGAAGAATATCCAAGTATTAAAGTCCAATATGACGTAGAACATGCTTCAAACAGGTATGAACTCCAATCTGGTACAAGAAAACGGATATATTTATCGCTGCTGGAATTATTGGATACATATCCTTACCTGAAGAATCAGAACATTGTTATCTTTGGAGCAGGAAGATGTGTTGATCTACCTATGGATTTCATATGTGATATGTTTTCAGATATAGTTCTTGTCGATATAAACACGTTGGCTTTAGAGGAAGTAAAACAGTATATTCAAGAGAAGGATAAGAATAAAGTATCCTTTTTTACTTTTGATGTAACAGGAATGCGTCAATTGATTGTTGAGGAATTTGATAAAAGAAAACCCGGGTCAATGGACGAGATCATGAAATTTATGCAGGACATGGCTGCAAACATTCCGGTTTTGGCATAGCCTCCCTTATTATCTGATAAAGCCCCGTTTGCAGTTACGATTTCTGATTTAATTATTACG
>Ga0366784_1027_pt1 | contig 27081 bp, 21 predicted proteins | sample TotcelN113001L11_FD_207063 | JGI IMG/M metagenome (GOLD analysis project Ga0366784, IMG submission 207063) | Enriched cells from coal bed in the Powder River Basin, Montana, United States - Total cells N11 rep2 HSBNCT.N11.300.1.L11 ... | reverse complement strand
GCCTTTCACCTGTCACGCCAGCCACAGACGTTGCGCACATGGGCCTGTCTGGAAAACGGCCCGATTCGTCCGATTCGCATTAATGGCCGCCTTGCGTGGCCGGTTGCCGACATCGCTGCACTTTTGAACGGGGGGAAATAATGAAAAACGCCCCCACCCCAAACAGCAGTGAGAGCGCTCCCGACAAGCGTGATTATAATGCTGGAACATTTCCCGTGCGGCACGATACCGTACTGGCTGATGTGCTGGCTTGCCCGCCAATACAATCTGTGGGGGAGGACCGGCCATGAGTGAAATCGAACGTGCCGCGTCCGCCTTGTTCCATCTTGATGCCGGTTGTCCGCGTGAAAAATGGGTCAGTACAGCAATGGCCGCAAAAGCCGCTGGTCTGCCGTTCGACGCCTTCCACAACTGGAGCGCATCGGGCGGCAACTATGCCGGTGAAAAAGATTGCCGTGCCGTCTGGGACTCGATAGATGCAGATGGTCCGGTAACGGCAAGAACGCTCTATTCAGAGGCTCGTGCACAGGGCTGGCGCGACTCGCTAGCTGCGAACGCTGACTGGATGGGTCAGGTTCTTGCCCCACCAGAAAAAACGCCTACATTGCCTGCTATACCGGCCAATAAGCCGCGTCCGGAAGAGGTATGGAACCGGTGCGAACCGGCCACGCCTTTTCATGGATATATCCGGCGAAAGAATGGCAACGCTGACGGATTGAGAATTTATCCGCACAATGCGCTGCCGTTAACCATCAATGGCCAGAATGTTGCCGGTTATCTGGTCGTACCTTGTTATGAGAAAGGAGTACTGCAAACCCTGCAATTCATATCGGAACAGGGCGGCAAGCTGAACCTGCAGGGGGCGACTTTCGGCAATGGTTGCTATACCGCAGGCGACATTGAAAACTCGCGGCAGGTATTCATTGTCGAAGGTTTGGGGCAGGCTTGGTCTGTATGGCAGGCAACCGGTGATTCAGCGGCCGTGTGCATGGGCGCAGGTCGTATGCGCAAAATAACTGCGGAAATGCGCAGGAAAAATCCAACCGCAAGGCTGGTGCTTGTGCCAGATAAAGGCAAGGAAAAAGAAGCTCAGGAAATTGCCGCTGCATATGACTGTGCATGGTGCGAATTGCCCCCTGACAAGCCCGACAATTATGACGTGAACGACTTCATGCAGGAGCATGGCGGCGAAGCGCTAGCGGAAATTCTGAACTGCACCAGAACGCCGCCCATGCGATTTAATCTGCTGGCTGCAGCTGAGCTGTGCAACGCGCCTCCCATGTGCTGGATGGTAAAAGGCGTGTTGCCAGAACAAGGTCTGGCGGCGCTTTATGGTCCGAGCGGTTCTGGCAAATCGTTTCTGGTCATTTCGCTAGCGGCAGACATTGCAGCAGGTGAAAACACATGGTTTGGGCGACGGATTGCCCCGCATCCGGTGACGTACTGTGCATTGGAAGGCGAAGGCGGAATCGGCAAACGCATTCAGGCATGGAGTCAGCATTACGACAAACCAGTGCCCGATGCCTTGCGGTTTCTTATGCAGCCATTCAGCCTTCTGGATGACAGCGACGTAAGCGACCTTGCCACGGCGGTACAGCGTGCTGGTGGTGCAGGCGGGCTGGTGATTCTTGACACGCTCAACCGTGCTGCTTCTGGTGCGGATGAAAACTCGTCAGCTGACATGGGCCGTATCATCGCTGCTACCAAACGCTTGCAAGACATGCTGGGCGGTCTGGTTCTGCTGGTGCACCATACCGGCAAGGATACGAGCAAGGGCCTACGCGGCCATTCAAGCCTTTTTGCTGCTCTGGATGGTGCAATCGAAGTCACCAAGGCTGCTAGTGGCATGCAGTGGACGATAGCGAAATCTAAGGACGAGATGACCGGCACTCTGCACAGGTTCAGGCTGGAAATCGTGACTGTCGGGCTGGACGATGAGCACGATGAAATCACGTCATGTGTGGCCGTGCCCGATGAATCGGTAAAGGCTATCGAGCAAGTGAAACTGCCGCAAGGTGGAAACCAGAAGCTGGTGCTGGACGCGCTGCGCCCGCTATTTAGGGCTGACGTAACCGAAGGCGCACCACCGGTAAGGCCTTGCATCGAACTGGAGTCAGCAGTCATAGCTGGCGCTGCGAAGCTGACGTGTCCAACAGACAAGCGTACTTCTCGCGCCAGAGAAGCAATCACTGGCATGGTAAGTCGTGGTGTGCTGGGCTGTAACGAAGGCTGGCTCTGGCTTACGTAATACGCCGAAATTCTCCGTTTACGCCGTTTTCGGAGTTTTAGGAGATTCCCGACGCCGAAATTCTCCCCTCCCCCTATATATGGGGGAGGGTTTCGGCTAGCTCGTCGGTGGACGAATTAACGCTGACTTAGCGCTCACTCTTGTCGTTGGGGTTGTCGAGCTGCTGCGGTTGGTTGGCACTTCCACTGTTTTCGCGCTGTTTTAGTCGCTGTTATTCGCTTAGCGCCGCATCAACCGAGCCATCATTTGTATGGGAACAAACTACCTGTTTGTTGATCATATTATATTATGATCAATAGCATCACATCGCCGACTCGCCGCCAATCAGACGTTAATTATCAAGCTCTTTAAAAAGGTCTATTGTCTCTTGGCCGAGTAAAGACAACAAGAGTGTTGTCAAGGAATTAAGAATGAAAGGCAATCAGAGTGGCGATACAGAAGCTTTCTGATTTTATACGCGCAAATGCCGAGCCCATTCTCGAGAGATGGGAGCAATTTGCGAAACATTTCCCTTCGGCACGTCATTTGAACAGGACAACCCTACGAGACCATGCCCGCGGAATCTTGCAGGCTGTTGCCGACGATCTCGACCGACCGGAAACATCTCTTGAACGGAAGGAAAAGTCAAAAAGTCACGGCCCGTCAAGTGACGTGGATACTGAAGCCGAAAAACACGGCATATCTCGCATGTCCGTGGGATTCAGCCTCAAAGAAACGATGGCCGAATTTCGTTATATGAGAGCAAGTGTTTTGCATCTTTGGACTAAATCGAACCCTACAGCAATGCAAAGTTGCAGTAAGGACATAACTCGATTTAACGAAGCAATCGATCAGGCACTAACCGAGTAGGCGGGTTCCCGTTCGTATCGTTATCAAAACACTCGTCCGCTATTTCTCTTGCAGATTCTCTCCAATCCTTGACTATTGCCGTGCCCACTCCGGCTTTTCCTGTTTCTGCGTTTGTCTTTGTCTTCGCATGCGCTGACTCGTCCAATTCAGCGTTATAGGCTGGGCCAGCCTGCGGTGTTGGAGCTGGCAAATATTCGTAAGGCTGGGCAAGAGCTTTCATGACCTCAGGAATTTGCCAGCCGCAACGAATAGCGAAGGCGGCAAGTTCTGATAAAAGCACTTCTCCGTGTGGATTCGTCAGCACGCCAGAATAGAAGGCCTGCGGGTGTATGGGGCCGTTTGTGCTTACGTTCGCTTGTGCTATTTGAAGGCGCTCAGCAAAATCAAGCGGGAACCCAAACGGGATACCACGCCTTGTTTGCAGCCATCGTGTGATGCCATGCTTATTATCATCGGGCTCAATATCCAGCGTTAAACATACGCACTCCCACAACTTGCATTTGGGAATAAATTTCCATTTATTCCATTTAGCAGGCACTGCGTTACGGGATTGCGAACGTGAATTATCGTGAAGCGGTGTAATCGCAGACTGTGCTTTGCTTACGCGGATTGGCTTTTTTGACTCTGTCATACCCATTCCTTCAAAGTGAAACCTTCGAAAATTGCGCGACAGACAAGCAGCCGAAGGTTCCCGCTTTCTCCTTGTAGGCACAATCGGGCAAATGCGCACGTCAGTAAAAAAACGGATTTTAGCGGAGTGTTCATTACCTCCTTATCCGAAAATGTCTGACACCGTCCTCCCTGACGCGTTACTTTTTGTGGAACTGATTTTCATTCTTTACTGTTGATTATTTTATGCTGGGAAAAAATTAATGCTGACATATTCCTACTAAAAATAGGGAGATGGCTGGGTCGAGCTCATGAATAAAAGCATGGAATATGTATTCAGAGAGGAGGGCGCGCAGAATTTTCACAGCCTGAACTTGGAAGCGGAAAATAGGGGCAACACGATGGATTTCGACCTGCTGAGCCATTAAATAGACGAACGAGACCGTGTTAATGCAGACTTTTTTTGCAACGCCAACAGTTTGCATTGACTGAATTGGATTACACAGCGGTTACATGAAGGGAAAGAAAAAGCTGAAAAGAAAAAAGGGCTACAAGCCGAAGCGTGTAACCCTTTGATTCTTATTACTAATTCTGGTTGCGGGGGCAGGATTTGAACCTACGACCTTCGGGTTATGAGCCCGACGAGCTGCCAGACTGCTCCACCCCGCGTCTGTGCCGCTATTGTAACGCATTTCAAACGCAATATCAATTAACTTTGGGGTACCTTACGGAGTACCTAACCTTTTTTAGGGCAACGGTTGCGACCTTAACAGGGAGTATCCCGAGAATTGCATAACCCACTTGTCGTCAACCCGGAACTGACGCAACAGGGGGAATCCGCAACCCAAGAAATTCAGCCTTACTCCGATTGCCGTAACGCATTAAAAAACAATTAGATATGCTTGGAGCGAATTAGTTTCTCCTCGTCTTTAAAACAAGCTGTCCGGCTCAATGATAGAATCATTTAGTTATAAAGCCGCCTCGCTATCAAATCAAGAAGTGCCCGTATTTTTAATCATGACCCTTAGACCGTTTACCCAAACTCTTCCTGGATGAAATTCTGTTCTCAATGCGCTCATCCCGTTGTATTTGCCATACCGCCGGATGACCAGCTTCCCCGCCACATATGCAATCAATGCGGCACTATCCATTACGATAATCCCAAGATTGTCGTATGCACCATTCCTGTATGGGAGCAAGATGGCGAGCCTCTGGTTCTGCTATGCAAACGAGCAATAGAACCTCGGAGTGGATATTGGACTCTGCCGGGCGGCTTTATGGAAAATAAGGAAACCACGACAGATGCCGCGCTCCGGGAAACTGACGAAGAGGCCGGCGCCCACATCGAACTGAATGGACTTTTTTCGCTAATGAATCTGCCGTCAGCTCATCAGGTTCATTTGTTCTATCGCGCGACCCTGCTCGATTTGAAATTTACACCGGGCATCGAAACGGTCGAAGCAAAACTTTTTGCAAAACATGAAATTCCTTGGAGTCAACTAGCGTTTTCCACCATAAAATACGCATTGGAACTTTTCTTTGATGACCACGGAAAGCAAGGTGAGAACTATGGATTTCATCCAATAGATATTCTTGACCCCCAATATCCGCGGTAGATAGTCTGAAAAACCAGTTGAAGGAATCTTGCGTTCCTTGAAAAACCTGAAACGCCTCCACAACTCAACGGAGAATAGGCATGCCCGTTTACAATCTTTTTACCAGCCATTCCTGGACTGCCGGCGATTCCTTTGAAAAATTGACCGCTTTGCTGCATATGCCAACAGGGCCGTTGGCAGATTTCCGTTACCAGTTCTATAGTGTGTCCAAGGACGACCCTGTTCAGAATACCCCCTCAAAGAAACCGCTGCGAGCGGCAATTGAAGAAAAAATGAAAGCCTGCTCTTGCCTTTTGGTTTTGGGCGGCGTCTATAACTTTCATAAAAAATGGATTGATATTGAAATTGAAATCGCCCGGAAATTGCGCAAGCGGATCATTGTAATCAATCCCTGGGACCCAGAAAAAACCACCGAGTTCGAAAAAAAATCGGCGCATGCTGTTCTGGAATGGAATGACGAGGTCGTTATCGGCACCATCATGCAAGAAAAGTGATCCGGAAGACTTTTCCGGATTCTGGCTTCCTGTACTGAAAAGATCAAAACAAGCAAAAAGCAATCTCCTAGCGCTACGGCCAGCGCCGATATCGTGAATTTGGAAAATTCAAATCGAACCCGGCAGGTCTATTTTTAAATCCCAAGACAACAAATCAAAGCGGAAACGGCTGGTTTTTCGCTTGCGTAAGCGCGCCCAAAATCAGACAAAACACCAAAATCCAATATCACCTATAATCTTCTAATTATCGCTTACTGGCAAACATTGTCACCTAAATACCATTAAAGTTGCCCAAGAAACATTTTTTAGCTGTTAAAAATGCTCACCTTGTAAGTCTTTGTAATTTTAGACAAAGAGGTGGCCGTTTCTTTCGTACTATTCAGTCGCTGGCGGTGCTGAATCCGCTGTGGCAAAAATCGGAAGCAGTGAATAATGGCCTTTAAGTTTTCTCGTTTGTCGCTACGTTTTATCCTGCCACTCGCTTTGGTTTTGGGCTTGTTTGCTTACGCGGTTGTGCCACTGGTCGACAATCTGACGTTACGCTGGTTCGTCAGAGATCTGGATATTCGATCAGAACTATTGGCGAATACGCTGCAAGACACGTTGCGTGAGTACGTCCCTTCAAAAGATAAAAAGAAAATCAACCAACTCTTCGATCGCGCAATAAGCGACGAGCGCCTATATGCGTTGGGATTTTGCGATGCCAGCGGCAGGCTCCTGTACAAAACCGTGACCTACCCCGAATTATTGGGTTGCCGCACTCAACGGATACAGGGCGGGGCCATGCAATCACTAGTGCAACTGCCGCAAGGCTCGCTACACGTTACCGAAAGCCCGCTGGAGATGGAGTCCCTTCAACTCGGGAAGCTCATACTTGTACATGACATGAGTTTTATCGAGCGCCGCAGCGCCGATACGAAAAGATACGTGATGTCCCTGTTCGGATTGCTGGCAATAATTATTTCCGCTATTACCGTTGTCGTTGCACACCTGAGCTGGCGCGGCTGGATAAGGGCGGTAAGAGACATCTTGCGTGGCGACCTCATGATGGGAGGCCATGCAAACCCTGCCCCGGAAATGAAACCGCTCGTTGGAGACTTGCGCGCCCTGCTGAATGAAATGAACAGGGAGCGGCGCGAGCAGGATAATCAATCGCAGTTATGGACGCCCGATAAGCTGCGCGCATTGCTGCATGATGAACTGGCGGGCGACGAAGTACTGGTCGTGTCCAATCGCGAGCCCTATATCCACATTCGCAATTCAGAAGGAATAGCGGTGCAGCGCCCGGCGAGCGGCCTGGTTACAGCGGTAGAACCTGTAATGCGAGCCTGTTCCGGCACGTGGATCGCGCATGGCGCCGGTTCGGCAGACCGTGAAACGGTGGACAGCAAGGACCGTGTCCGCGTACCGCCCTCGAACCCCAGCTATACGCTTCGCCGCGTCTGGCTGTCGGAAGAAGAAGAAAAAGGTTATTACTTCGGCTTCGCCAACGAAGGGCTATGGCCGCTGTGCCATATTGCGCATGTGCGTCCCGTGTTTCGCTCGTCAGACTGGGAACAGTATGTGGCGGTCAACCGGCGCTTTGCCGAGGCCGTGATCAAGGAGGCGCGCACCGATGACCCTGTCGTCCTGGTGCAGGACTACCATTTCGCCCTGCTGCCGCGCATGGTGCGGGAGGTACTGCCTAAAGCGACTATCATCACATTCTGGCATATTCCATGGCCCAATCCTGAATCGTTCGGCATCTGCCCTTGGCGCGAAGAAATTCTCGAAGGCCTGCTTGGCAGCACGATCTTGGGATTCCACACTCCGTTTCATTGCAAAAACTTTATTGAAACGGTGGATCGTTATCTGGAAACGCGTATCGAGCATGAAGCGTCGACCATATCCTATGGCGGCAAATTGACGCAGGTGGAAGATTATCCGATTTCAATTGCCTGGCCTGAACCGGCCCAAGTTTCCAGCCAGCCTACCGTGGATGAGAGCCGCATTTCAATCCGACACGAGCTTGACTTGCCGGAAAATCATCTGCTCGGCCTCGGCATCGACCGGCTCGACTACACCAAGGGCATCATCGAGCGCTTCCAGGCAGTTGAAAGACTGCTGGAACTGCACCCATCGATGGCAGGACGCTTTACGCTAGTGCAAATCGCAGCGCCAAGCCGCTCCTCCCTGGAGGAATATCATAATTTTGAGGGGCGGGTAAGAGCGCTTGCGCAACGCATCAATGAGCGTTTTTCAGGCAGCGCATACCCTCCGATCGTGCTGAAAATCGAACACCACAATACAGAGCAGGTCAATCGCTACTACCGCGCAGCCGATGTGTGCATGGTGACTAGCCTGCATGACGGCATGAATCTGGTCGCCAAGGAATTCGTTGCAGAGCGCGACGATGAACGCGGCGTCCTGCTGCTTAGCCAGTTCACCGGCGCGGCGCGCGAACTGCATGAAGCATTGATCGTCAATCCATACCATATCGAGCAAAGCGCAAAAGAACTGTACCGGGCGTTGACCATGCCGGAAATCGAGCAGCGCGATCGGATGCGGAGCATGCGCTCGCTGGTGAAGGATTTCAACGTCTATCGCTGGGCAAGCCGGATGTTGCTTGACGCCGCGCGACTTAGACGGCGCGAGCGCATGCTGGCAAAGATTCATTCATATAACTGTAAAAACTCGCCGCGTAGGGACTGAACATGTTGTCACTTTTTTCTGTAGCAGGCCAGCGCCGTATTGATGAAATCGTCAAGCCTGGGCTTTTATGCGTATTCGACTTCGATGGCACCTTGTCGCCAATAGTGGCACAGCCCGACCAGGCCCGTCTTCCTCTGGGAGTAAGGCGGCGCCTGCTCGAACTGTCAAAACTTGCGTCTGTTGCCATCATTACCGGCCGCTCGCTAGCCGATATTCGGCCGCGCCTTGAGTTTGAACCGGATTACACGGTGGGCAATCATGGGATCGAAGGCATTCCGGGCTGGGAAGGCCGTAGCGAATCGTATGAAAGGCTTTGCCTCGAGTGGGGAAAAAAATTGTGCGAGTCACTTCAAGACGAGACCCGCTATGAGGGCGTTCAGGTTGAAAACAAGCAATATTCCCTGTCCGTACATTATCGATTGGCTCGCGACCACAAAAAAATCGAGCAGAAACTACTGGAGCTTTTTGGAAGCATTTCTCCTCCATTTCGGGTAGTCCCCGGGAAATGCGTGTTCAACCTGATTCCGCCCGATGCCGTCAACAAGGGAAACGCGCTTGAGCGGTTGATGCAAGTCAGCAACGCCTCTAGCGCAATCTATATCGGAGACGATTTCACTGACGAAGATGTGTTTGCGCTGAAGCGAAAAGACCTGATGTCGATACGCATAGGTATTACCAGCTGCAGCGCGGCAAAATTCTTTATTGCGTATCGCGCGGAAGTCATGCAGGTGCTGGACGATCTGATTCGACGCTTGCGCATGTTATAGCTCAAAGACAAGCAGAAACAGCCTGCAAGGGTCGCATGCGTTCACGAACGCACTTGCGGCTGATTACCACAAAGGAACAGCATGCCGACACTCGACCTCGGACTTATAGGGAATTCCCGCACCAGCGCCCTGATCGACAAAAGCGCTGCAATTGTCTGGTGGTGCTATCCCTATCTTGATAGCGACCCGGTCTGTTGCTCGCTGCTTCAGCCGAATTCGGCCGGCAAGCATAGCGGACTGATCGACATCCTGTTCGAAGATAAGGAGAAAGTGGAACAGCGCTACGAGCGCAACTCGGCGATCCTTATCACGAGCTTTCAAGATGCGAAAGGCAACGCAATAGAAGTAACTGATTTTGCACCGCGTTTTACTCTGCACGGACGCATGTTTTCGCCATCGATGCTGGTGCGGATCGTCCGCCGCGTTTCCGGGCGGCCGCGCATTGCAATACGGGTGCGGCCCACTGTTGACTACGGTAGCAAGGCGGCCGATATCCGAAGCGGCGGAAATCATGTTTCCTATATCGGATCGATGCAATCCCTGCGGGTTACGACGGATGCGCCAATATCGGCCATAACAGCAGAACGGCCATTCTTCCTGAACGATACAGTGACGTTGCTGATGGGCCCTGACCAGACCATCGACGGTTCCCCGCGCGAAGTCGGACGCTCATTTTACGAAGGAACGCAGGAATATTGGCATAGCTGGGTGCGCAACCTCGCCATTCCCTTCGAATGGCAGGAACTTGTCATCCGTGCAGCCATTACGCTCAAGCTCAATGCTTTTGACGATACCGGAGCCATCATTGCCGCCGTCACCACCTCGATTCCCGAAGCGCCGAATAGCGGGCGAAACTGGGATTACCGCTACTGCTGGCTGCGCGACGCATACTTTGTCGTCAACGCACTGAACCGTCTCGGGGCAACCGGCACGATGGAACGTTATCTGGACTATATTTTAAATATCATTGCGGATAGCCGCGACACGCCGTTGCAGCCAGTATATGGAATCCGACGCGAAGCCATGCTTGAAGAACGGGTCGCCGCATCGCTTGACGGCTATCGCGGCATGGGGCCGGTCAGGGTCGGCAACCTCGCCTATCAGCAAATGCAGAACGATGTTTTTGGGGCGGCCATCATGGCAAGTACCCATGCATTTTTCGACAAGAGACTTAAACGTCCAGCCGACATAAACACGTTCGGCGATCTGGAGCGTCTCGGCGAACGTGCGGTGCTCAACTATAACACTCCTGATGCCGGGATCTGGGAACTGCGTGGCAGTAAGCGCGTACATACATTTTCCAGCATCATGTGCTGGGCTGCTTGCGACCGTCTGGCATCCATTGCCAACCAGCTTGGATTGCCGGATCGCAACGCGACATGGTCAAGCCATGCGCTACGAATCCACGAAGAGATTTGCGCATCCGCATGGAATCCCGAACTCAATAGTTTTGTTTCCACCTTCGGCGGCAACCGGCTGGATGCCAGTTTGCTGTTGATAGCGGAGTTTCAGTTTCTTCCCGCCGAGGATCCGCGTTTCGCAGGAACGGTAGCCGCGATAGAAAAACATTTGCGACGTGGAGATTTTCTGCTGCGCTACGATGAAGAGGACGATTTCGGTCTTCCGGAAACGGCCTTCATCGTCTGTACATTGTGGTGGATTCTCGCACTTGCGCAAATTGGGCAAAAGGCGCGGGCGCGACAACTATTCGAAAATATCCTCTCAAAATGCAATCATCTTGGCTTGCTGTCGGAAGATGTTGCGCCCGATAGCGGCGAATTGTGGGGAAATTTTCCTCAGACCTACAGCATGGTAGGGCTGATTCAGTGCGCCGCGCGCTTGAGCGTCTCCTGGGATGATGCGTACTAAGCAATTGTTTGCGCAAAAAGTCTACTGCCCTGGATGAGGTGTGATCAGGATCAACCGCCGCTTTGAAACCAGGCTCATCCTGACCGCCCCTTAACCAGAGCATTGCTGAATCACCAGCTCGTATCCCTGTCGTAAGTCGAAGATATCCGATGAATTGACAAGTCGGCGCCATTGAATTCCTGCTCGGGGTCCAGCCGAATGCCACAGCATTTTTTCAGGCCCCAATAGACAATTCCGCTTCCGATGAACGCAATTATTATTCCCGTCAAGGTGCCGATCAACTGCGACATGAAGGAAACGCCGCCAATTCCCTTCAACGCTTCCTGACCGAATATTCCGGCCGCGATACCTCCCCATGCGCCGCATATGCCGTGGAGCGGCCACACTCCCAATACATCGTCAATTTTCCATTTGTTCTGGGTCATGGTGAACATCCAGACAAAGATAGCTCCGGCAATCGCCCCCGTCACTAACGCGCCCAAGGGGTGCATTAAATCCGATCCGGCGCAAACGGCTACCAAGCCGGCAAGAGGCCCGTTGTAGACGAAGCCGGGATCGTTCTTCCCGAGTAAAAGGGCCGTGAGCGTGCCTCCGACCATTGCCATGAGCGAATTGAGCGCGACCAGGCCGTTCATCTTGTCCAGCGTCTGCGCGCTCATCACGTTAAAGCCGAACCAGCCCACCGCGAGTATCCACGCCCCCAATGCGAGAAAAGGGATGCTCGAAGGAGGATGCGAGGCAATAGCGCCATTTTTCATATAGCGGCCGCGCCTTGCGCCCAGCAATAGAACGGCGGGCAATGCTGCCCAGCCGCCGACCGCATGCACAACTACCGACCCGGCAAAGTCATGAAACTCTTGGGAAAATGTTGCCTTCAACCATGCCTGGAAACCAAATGCCTGATTCCAGGCAATTCCTTCGAATAGCGGATAAATCAAGCCGACCAGCATGGCAGTGGCGAGCAATTGCGGATAAAACTTCGCACGCTCAGCTATGCCTCCTGAAATGATGGCGGGAATGGCCGCGGCAAAAGTAAGTAGGAAGAAAAACTTGACCAGTTCATAGCCGTTCTTGGCAGCAAGAACTTCTGCGCCTGAGAAAAAGTCAATTCCATAAGCCACGCTGTACCCTACAAAAAAATAAGCGATAGTAGATACAGAAAAATCAGCTAGAATTTTTACTAATGCGTTAACCTGATTCTTTTTTCTTACTGTGCCCAGTTCCAGAAAAGCAAACCCAGCATGCATTCCCAAAATCATGATGGCGCCCAACAAGATGAACAAAGCATCTGCACCATTTTTTATTTCTTCCACTCAAATTCTCCCTAGAAAAGTGCATTATTGATTTTTAACAAATTTATGGGAGCAATTTTCGTTCCACTTTTGGTTAGAATTTAAGCCCTTATTTGAGCAAAAATTTAAGAATCATGATCGAAAATGTTCATCTCGCACTGTTAAAGTGCATTTTCAGGAAGTTGATGTGACATTGATTCCCTGGCTAGAACCAGATGCACCTTTTCCGGATGTGGCAAAGGCACTGACTGATATGAGCGGCGCGGCTGGGTTGCTCGCGGCCGGAGCCGACTTGTCGCCCCAGCGGCTGCTGGATGCCTACCGACGGGGAATATTTCCCTGGTTCTCTAGCGGCCAGCCCATCTTGTGGTGGAGCACGGACCCGAGAATGGTTCTGATGACAGAGCGATTCAAGATCTCCCATAGTCTCAAGAAGAGCCTGAGAAAAGTGCGAAACAGCATGCTCACAGATGGAAAATGGCAGGTTCGGTTTGATACCGCTTTTGAAACTGTCATGCATGAATGCGCCGCACCGCGCCAAGATGGTGCAGGCACTTGGATTTCAGATGAGATCGTCGACAGTTATGTGAGATTGCATCAACAGGGATTTGCCCATTCGTCCGAGTTATGGCATGACGGCCTGCTTGTGGGCGGTGCCTACGGTGTTTGTATCGGCAGAATGTTCTATGGAGAATCAATGTTCGCCCGGGTAACCGATGCGTCTAAGATAGCCTTGGCTTTTTTAGTCGATTTTCTGAAGGCAAATGGGGTTGCCATGATAGATTGTCAGCAGGTTACATCGCATCTGATATCACTCGGCGCAGATACGATCCCTAGAGCCGAGTTCATTACTCACCTGAGCCAGGTTATTGATCAGTCGCCGATTCCAGCATGGGAACCCATTATTGCCGCGTGAGATTTTGCTTGAGAGACCACGGTACAACTGCAGTCGCCCGGCAATATTCCAATTCACAGCCCCATTAAACGTCAAAACAAAGCGCCGCCCGTAACCTCGTCAAGGGAATAGCCTTCACGGGCAGTTACAATATAATCAATCACTCATATTCTAAAATTAGTAACTGCTTCTTGAAAACTGATTATTTTCTCTTGGTTTTTATATCCATACTCGACGAATTATCCTTATGATCGAAAAATACGCTTATGCGCTACTGCGCCCTTTGCTCTTTTCAATGGAGCCGGAATCCGCGCACAACTTCACCATGCGTTCTCTCAAGCAAGCGGCGGCTCTCGGCGTAACCAAGCTGAACCCGAAACCGAAAGGTTCGCCCCGCCGCATAATGGGAATAGATTTTCCGAACCCGGTAGGGCTGGCCGCGGGGCTAGATAAGGACGGGGCATATCTTGACGGCGTTGCATCGCTGGGCTTCGGCTTTGTCGAAATCGGTACGGTTACGCCACGAGCACAGCCAGGCAACCCGAAACCGCGCATGTTTCGCATTTCGGCCGCAGAGGGGCTGATCAATCGCATGGGCTTCAACAATCAGGGCGTTGATGCACTGGTTGCCAATGTGCAGGCATCCCGCTTCTACCGCAACAAGGAAGGCGTGCTCGGCATCAATATCGGCAAGAATGCCGATACGCCAATTCAGCGCGCCGCGGATGATTACCTGATTTGCCTGAAAAAAGTTTACGCGTTTGCTGATTATGTAGCCGTCAACATTTCATCGCCCAATACGAAGGACTTGCGTCAGTTGCAGGGAACTGACGAGCTCGACGCTCTTCTGTTAAAACTTAAACAGGAACAACTCCGCTTGGCAGACCAGCACGCGCGCTACGTCCCGATCGTGCTGAAGATCGCTCCCGATATTGACGAGGAGCAAATCAAGAACATTTCCGATGCGTTATTACGTAATAAGATGGATGGTGTAATTGCGACCAACACGACTATTCAGCGCGAAGCGGTAAAAGACATGACGCATGCGGAAGAAGCCGGCGGCCTCTCGGGCGCGCCAGTGCGCGAAATGGCCGACAAGGTCATTCGCACGCTCAAGTCAGAGCTCGGGGACGCTATTCCGATAATCGGAGTCGGCGGCATTATGAGCGGCGACGACGCAAAAGCCAAAATCGCCGCAGGAGCCTCATTGATTCAACTGTACACCGGCCTGATTTATCGCGGTCCCGGCCTGGTGCGGGAATGCGTCTCGGCATTGCGCGATTAAAAGACCGTTTCGAATTGCCCATGACTGTTATTCAAGGAATCTAGCAGACTTTTATGCAGAAAATCCCTCTTGGCACCAGCGGCTTGTATGTTTCCAAAATTTGCCTGGGAACAATGACGTTTGGCGACCAGAACAGCGAAGCAGAAGCGCATAGCCAACTTGATTATGCGCTGGAACGGGGCATTAACTTTATCGATACTGCCGAGCTTTATCCTTCCATGCCGCGAGCCCAGACACAAGGAGCAAGCGAAACCATCATCGGGAAATGGCTGAAGAATTCGGGAAACCGCGGCAAGATTATCGTCGCCACCAAGATCACCGGCCCCTCTCGCAACATAACTTGGATACGCGACGGCCATAACGATTTGAACGAAGCCAACATTCGCGCTGCTGTCGACAGCAGCCTGAAGCGGCTTCAAACCGACTATATCGATCTCTATCAGCTTCACTGGCCCAGCCGCAATGTGCCGATTTTCGGTAACACTTCATTCAATCCGGAAGCGGAACGCCCTTTTGTCCCGATAGAGGAAACGCTGGCCGCTTTGGGCAAGCTGATCAAGGAAGGAAAAATCCGCCATATCGGGGTCTCGAATGAATCAGCTTGGGGGGTGTGCGAATACATCAAGCAGTCGGAAATGAATGGGTTACCGCGGATTGCCTCGATCCAGAATGCCTACAACCTGACAAACCGCGATTTTGAAAAGGAACTGGATGAAATCTGTTTCCGCGAGAACGTGGGCCTCCTTGCCTACAGCCCACTTGCTTTCGGACGACTGACCGGCAAATACCTGCAGAATCCTGAACCTGAAGGCCGACTGACAATTTTTTCGGCAAACTGGAGCCCCCGCTACTTTCGGCCCGCCGTGCTTGAAGCAGCACGGCGTTACGCTGAGCTTGCCCGCGATAACGGCATGACGCCGACGCAGCTTGCCCTTGCATGGTGTTATTCGCGCTGGTTCATCGACGCCACCATCATCGGAGGCACTCAATTAGCGCAATTGCAGGAAAATATCGATGCCCTATCCGTCACTCTGTCGGAAGAAACGATCAAGAACATCAATGCCATCCATGATGACATTACCAACCCGGCGCAGTAGCCGCCAGTTCAGTTCAATAGCCGCGCGCGGTCATTTAAAAAAGCGGGAGCAATGCAAAATCAGTCTATTTTCAGTCCGCCCAGTCAGCATTACCGTGGGGCGTTAGGCCCTCACCCGCTTCTCGCTGATCTTGTTCGCCCTGTTGCTGAGGCGCAGCGCCAGTCTGCCGCAAGAGCCAATCCTGCAGCGCCCCTTCCGTAGCCAATCCGGATATTTTCTTGGACACAGAAAGATTGATCGTCAGCAAAAGAGTGATTTTGGCGAACGGAATATCGGAAAAATAATTCAGGAACGCAGGCAGGAACGCTTTTGAATTCAGCACCCACAGAACTTTTTTGCTACTCATGTACTGGAGAATACTGGTAATGCTGTGCCCGCGCCCGATTGTATTGAAGATAAAACGGTTGAAGTCTTTGTCGATTTCCTTGAAATCGAGCTCATCCTCGACCATGATGCGCGAAAGGTAATACAGTCCCAGAGCGGTTCTATAAAAGCCGATCGATTGGGCCTTGTTATTGCCGAGCATCATCACCGCCAGTATTTTCTCTCTGGCCGCGCTGTCGAGCAGAATATACGAGTAATACGACTTCTTCTTCATTCACTTTTCCAGACTGTGACTGCGGCAGACAGGAACACCATATACCTCAGTTAACGGTCGAAATAGCTAGGACTTTACCAGCCCCTCGGCCTGCATCGCAGCGCGCACGGCCGTTCTCTCCGAAATTCGCGCATGGTAGGCCTTGAGCGCGGGCCATCCGGCCAGATCAAGGTTGACGATATGGCACCACCCCGCAATGGTGAACAAGTAGGCGTCGGCGACAGTGAAATCATCATCGATGAGATACTTGTGCTTTCCCAGATGTTTTTCGACGAAATCGAAACGCTTGATCAGGCTGGCGCGAGCCCTGTTTTTACATTCTTCAGCGGCTCCCGGCGTAAAGAAAACACCAAACCCCTTATGCAGCTCGGCTGTAATGAAATTGAGCCACTCCACCAACCGATAGCGTTCCATGCTGCCGGCTGACGGAGCCAGCCGCTTTTCGGGAACCATATCGGCCAGATACTGGACGATGGCCGGCCCTTCCGTCAGCACTTGGCCATCGTCAAGCATCAACGCGGGAACATAGCCCTTCGGATTGATTCCATAGTAATCCGCTCCTCCTGCCGTCCTTTTGGTTTCCAGATCGACCTCCTCCAGTTCGAACGGCAAACCGGACTCGCACAGTACGATATGGGGAGAAAGCGAACAGGCGCCAGGAGCGTAGTATAGTTTCATCGGTTTTACCTCTTAAAAAGAACTTTTGGCTTGACTGCCCTATGAGCCGAATGATTTACGCTTATCGAGATACGTCGCGGTCATCCTGCCCGGTGCGGAGCTCGTCAATTTCCGTTTTGGATAAGTTCATGCATGTCTGACAAATTCTAAAATATTATTCACTTTTAAAACAATTTGACAGAAATGCTCCCTGCCAATTTCAATCTTAAAGCCAATAAGGAATAAAAACCCTAAAACCTTCGGGATGCATCTCCCGCAAGCCAAACGCACGTACTCTCAAGCGTTACATCATCGGCCGAAAAGGTGCAAAATGCCCTCTTGTCTAAACACTTTTAAGAAAAATTTTTAATAACGGATTTCTGGAGAATAGGGCCGGAAAACGCTGAAACAGCGATTGAAGGGAATTAAATGCCAAACCACTTTTCCAGTACAGCAATCCTGGTCACTAGTGACGGTCTGGGCCATGCCGAGCCGGAGCTGGGCCACAAGCTGGCTCGCAACTACTTTCATACCATGCTCGAGCTCGAACAGCGACCTCAATCAATCCTGTTCTATGGCGAAGGCGTCAGGCTGACGACCAAGGGATCGCCATGCTTAAACGAATTGACGGCGCTTTCGGCCGCCGGCGTCCCGCTAGTGGTATGCCGCACCTGTCTGGACCATTACGGGCTAACCGATAGCGTGGCTGTGGGGGAAATAGGGAATATGCTGCGTATCGTCGAAGCGCAAGCGGTCGCACAAAAAGTTATTACGGTGTAACTTGGAAGCGCTTGCTAACTGGAAAAATAAGCAAGTTCCGGGATCCCGTCTGGCAAACCCACAGAGAGCAAAGTACAACAAGGACTGATAAAGTCCCATGTTGTTCGGAACGGCCCTCGAGCGTTAACGCGCAACCTGGACGTTAACGCTCAAATTGAGATTATTACTGACGGCCGGTTATCCATCCCCACTTCGCGAAAATTCTTGCTCCGTCCGCTGATTGCAGAAACTCGACAAAGCCTTTCGCCGATGGCTTGCCTTCAGCGCGCTGTGTGATAGCGATGTTGCAATCGCGATAGATTACATAATCGCGCTCAATAGGAACGACGTCGCTCAATTGCGGGTTTGCAACCTGCCAGATATTCCATGTGAGCCAAACATCTATGTCCTTGTTATCCATCCAGGATTGTTTCGCCTCGAAGCTATTCTTAACATAGGATACGATGTTTTTTCTGAGCGCAATCACTGTATTCAGATCTCCCTTGCGGCCAGCCATATCCTCCCATGAGCCTCTCTGGCCGATGCCATTGACTACCAGCACCTTGACTCCGGGTTTAAGAATGTCTTTTACCCCATGAATGCGTTTGGGATTCCCCGGCCTGACCAGGATAGATAGCGGACGCAGATACAGCGAAGTTACTTTGAAATGCGAAAGCTGGCCGTCCATCGCATTGACGACATCCGTCATCATGGCTTCTGAACCGCTGAAGATAAGGTCGGCGTCGTTTTTTGCCTCGCCCAACCATTGGGCCTCTGGACCGGCGATAATTTCGATCTTGGCGCCCGCTTTTTTCTCAAAAGCGGTTGCGGCTTCCCTCAGAGCAGGAGCCGATCCTCCCGGACTGTATATACGCAGTGAATCTTGCGCATACGTGGAAACAGATAACAAAACGGCAGCCAGCGCGAATAACGCGGGTCGAGCAATCAATCTGGTCAAAAACATGGGAAGCCTCCCGGAAAGTAAGAAATGCAGCAGAAATGGCGGCAACTCGCTACTCATCCCATAACATTTTGCAAGCTCATGTTATAGAAGCATCAATATACCATTATCAACAAAGAAAAACGTTCCCTCAAATTGCGAAAAATGATGGGGCCGTTTCCTTTCTTCATGAGGCGCAGGGTCTAACCTTATTTTTCCCTGGAGTCTCTTAAAGTCACGCTTCGGTTGAACACCGGCTTGCCGGCTTTCGAATCCTCGCGATCGGCGATGAAATAACCGTGCCGCTCGAACTGAAAGATCTCTTCCGGCATAGCGGCGGCAGTACCGTGCTCCAGATAAGCGGTAATGACCTCCTTCGAATTTGGGTTCAGCGCAAGACGAAAATCCTTGCCGCCCGCATCCGGATGGGGATCCGAAAACAGACGATCATATAGGCGCACTTCGGCCTCTACCGCATGCGCGCAGCTGACCCAGTGAATATTGCCCTTGACCTTGTAGGTCGCGCTGCCCGGGGTTCCGCTCTTGCTGTCCGGGAAATAGTTGCAGTGGACCGCGATCACGTTACCGTACGCATCCTTGTCGCAGGCCGTGCACTCAATCACATAACCGTAGCGCAAACGCACCCGATTGCCGGGAAAGAGGCGGAAATAGCCCTTTGCGGGATCTTCCATGAAGTCTTCGCGCTCAATCCATAATTCACGGCTGATCGGGAATTGGCGTTGCCCGCGCTCGGGGTGATGAGGATGAACCGGGGCAGAGCAAGGGTCGACCAGCGTCTCGGGGAAATTGTCGATTATCAGCTTCAGCGGATGCAGCACCGCGACTGCGCGCGGCGCTTTGGGATCCAGATCGTCCCGCAAGCTTCCTTCGAGCGTTGCCATGTCGATCCAGCCGTCAGCCTTGGAAACGCCGATGCGCTCGCAGAAAAGCTGAATGGATTCGGGAGTAAAGCCGCGCCGCCGCATGCCAACAATCGTGGGCATGCGCGGGTCGTCCCAGCCCTCGACGATACCTTCTTCCACCAACTGCAGCAGCCGACGCTTGCTGGTGATCGCATAGGTCATGTTCAGGCGCGCGAATTCGTACTGATGCGGCAGCGGCCTGGACAGGAATCCTCCCAGAATGCGGCCATCCGGCAGGGTTACGGTTTCCGTCAGTCGCTCCAGTACCCAGTCGTAAAAAGGACGGTGGTCCTGGAATTCGAGCGTGCAGATCGAATGGGTAATGCTTTCCAATGCATCGGAGATCGGGTGCGTATAGTCGTACATCGGATAAATGCACCACTTGTCGCCGGTTCGATGGTGATGCGCATAGCGGATGCGGTAAATCGCCGGATCACGCAGGGTCATGTTGGGCGACGCCATGTCAATCTTGGCACGCAGCACATGCTCGCCCTCTTTGAATTCGCCGGCTTTCATCCGACGCAGCAGGTCAAGCGATTCGCCCGGCGCACGGTCGCGGTAAGGCGAGTTCCTGCCCGGCTCGGAAAAATTGCCGCGATTGGCCGCCATCTCCTCGGCGCTCTGGCTATCGATGTAGGCGTGGCCGGAAGCAACCAGATACTCGGCCATCATGTAAAGCGTATCGAAGTAGTCGCTCGCATAATACAAGTGCTCGACGTCGTCGTGTTCCCACGAAAAACCGAGCCACTTGACGCTGTCGAGTATGGTGTCGACGAATTCCTGCTCTTCTTTTGTCGGATTGGTATCGTCGAAACGCAAGTGACAGCGTCCGCCGTAGTCTCGGGCAAGACCGAAGTTCAGGCATATCGACTTGGCATGGCCTATATGCAGGTAACCGTTAGGCTCAGGCGGGAACCGCGTGATGACTCCCGGCAGGCCGGCACGAAGGTATTTGCCTTTTTCAACATCCGAATCGATGATGGCCCTCAGAAAATTGGAGGGCAATGCGGTGTTGCCGCTGTTTTTGTTCTCGGCGCTCATGTCTGATAGAGATAAAGAAAAGTAGCGTGCATTTTACCGTAGTGCGCCCATCAAAGAAGATTGAACGCTATACTTTTGATGCGGCGCACGGTATAAAATATGCAGCAGGACACAGCTTCTTCCTTCATTTCAGAATTGAGCGCCCATATGATACGGATTGTGATTGCAGACGACCATACCATCATGCGCGAAGGTCTTAAGCGCATCTTGGAAGGCGCGGAAGATATAAAGGTCGTTGGAGAAGCGGAAGACGGCTTTGGCGCGCTGGCACTTGTCAGGAAAGGCGGATTCGACCTGCTTCTGCTGGATCTCTCAATGCCGGGCAGAAGCGGAATCGACCTGATCCGTCAGATTCGAACGGAAGCCCCGAAACTTCCGATCCTTATTTTGACCATGCATGAAGAGGAACAGTATGCGGTGCGCTCGATTCGAGCCGGCGCCCATGGCTACCTGACAAAGGAAAGCGCCGGCTCTCAACTGGTCAGCGCGATCAGGAAGATTGCTTCAGGCCGCCCCTACATCAGCACGCAGGTGGCCGAGCAATTGGCGCTTAACATCATGACCCCCAACGAAGACCTCCCGCACAAGCAGCTGTCGGACCGTGAGTTCGAAGTTTTCACGATGCTGGCCGGCGGCAGGACCATCACCGAGATCGCCGAGTTGCTGCATCTCTCCGTCAAGACGGTCAGTACGCATAAATCCCGCATCCTGACCAAAATGAACATGAATTCGCTGTCGGAAATTGTCCAGTATGCGGTCGCGCATCACATGTTGGCGCCGTTCGAAGCCTGATTCGGCATTCCGGCCTTCATCCGGGCAATGCTTTGTTCTGCAAGGATCACGCTTGCGAGTGACGGAAAAGCAGATCCGGCAACCCTTACTTTTTCTTGCTGCCGATCTTGCTTTCCTTGCCCGTCAGCAGATTGCCTATATTTTTCTTGTGCCGGTAGATCAGCAACCCGCACATGACAAGAATCGCTGCAAATTTGATGTCGAAGCCAAAGAACAAGCCGTAATAAAAAGGAGCAAGAAGGGCCGCAATTAGGGCGGAAAGCGACGAATAGCGGGAAAAGAAAGCAACTGCCAGCCAAGTCAGGAGAACAGCAAGACCGAGCCAGGGGCTGATTCCGATCAATACGCCCAACGCTGTGGCGACTCCCTTGCCGCCAACAAAGCGAGAGTAGAGCGGCCACAAGTGGCCGGCAAATACCGCCAACGCAACCAGCGCAACTCCTCCGTCGCCTACGCCGTATTGCATGCCGATCCGTTGCGTAAGCCATACTGCAAGCCATCCCTTTGCCGCATCGCCGATCAATGTCAGGATGGCCGCTTTTTTGTTGCCGGCGCGCAGCACATTCGTCGCGCCTGGATTTTTAGACCCATAAGTACGCGGGTCGGCCAGTCCAAACATCTTGCTGGTCAAGACCGCAAACGATATGGAACCGATCAAATAGGCAACCACGGCAAACAGAACAGTATTGAGCATGCTTTAAATACGTTGATCCTTCTTTTAATTATTCTGCAACAGAAAGCGTAATCAACTGTCTTATAAACGAAGATCGCTTGTTATCATCAACAATCAAAATAGGAAAATCGCGTTGAAATTAGAAAGGGATATTATGCAGCAGGAAATCCGCTTTGCCACCTTCAATGTACGCAACCTTGCATTGCCCGGTGTGCAATTTTATGAAAATCTTGCTCCCTATTCTCATAAGCAGTATGAGGACAAAACGGAATGGATCGCCCATCAGATCGACAGGATCAATGCGGACGTCATTGGCTTCCAGGAAATTTTCTCTCAGGCTGCGCTGAGACATGTACTTTCGAAAACACGTCACTACAGGGATGCTTATCATGCCGGATTCGATCCCGACCCTGGCCGATTCAAGCTGACGCCGAGCGTTGCACTGGTATCCCGCCTTCCCTTTGCGGGCAGCGTATGCTCTCATCTGGAACTGCCGCATCAGTTGGAAGTGACGCTGCCGCCCAATTCACGTCTGGTTACGCAGTTTTCTCGAGCCGTGCTGGAAGTGCCGATCGCCTTGCCCGGCGGAAAAACCGCCCGTGTTCTGGTGGTGCATCTTAAATCGAAAAGGCCGGACTTCATCATTGGCGCAGACAGAACCAGCCTGCATGATTTCGGCGCCGCGTCGCTCCGCGCACTCATGCGGCGCGGAGCCGATGCACTTGGCCTTCGATATCTGGTTGCCGACTTGCGCAATCAGCATGGCGAGCCTCTGATCGTCATGGGCGATTTCAACGACGTCGCCACGGCATCTTCGACGCAGATCGTAACCGGGGAAGGCTATTCGGAAAAGTTTGGATCTCTTCACCATCTTTATGATTGCTTCGCAATCCAGACGGGCGGGCGAACCATGCGCGACGTTTCCTATACCGATATTTATAATCGGAATTTTTTTACCATAGACCATATTCTGGTTACGGAGGAATTTTCCGAGAGATCCCGGTTTGCGGCTGGAGAGGTTAAGGAAGTCATGTATTTTAATGACCACATCATGCAAAACCTGCCTTATGCAACCGATCACGGCATCGTGGTGGCACGAATCAGACTGCGCGGCAGCGAAATGCCGGATACAACCGTTGCAGGATCAAGCGGACTGTAGGCTCCCATCCCCGGCATCGTATCGGAATTGCCCAAATTCAATGCCGGATAATGACTGGCTCGAATAAAAGCCTTGGTACTCGTCGCAACCGATGGACTGCAGATAACTGAACTGCTGCGCTGTTTCGACGCCTTCCGCAACCACTTTCAATTCCAGGCTTTTTGCCATTGCGACAATTGCGCGAATGATTTCGGTGTCTTTCGGATCGTGCGTTATCTCGTGCACGAATGATCGGTCGATCTTGAGCTTGTCCACCTGAATACGTTTCAGGTAGCTGAGGCTGGAATAGCCGGTTCCGAAATCGTCTATAGCCAACTTGACTCCCAGTTCCTTGAGAGAGACCATGGTTTCATAAATGCTATCCTGCCCATTCAGCAGTATGCTTTCGGTAATCTCCAACGCAAGGTAGCGGGGCTCAAGACCGGACAGCCTCAACGTGTCGGCAATATTCTGCAGCAAATTCCTTTGGCGGAACTGTGCGGCGGAAAGGTTGACCGAAACAACGATGGGGAAACCTTGGTCCAGCCAATACTTTGCCTGCCTGCAGGCTCGCTCCAGGACCCACTGCCCGATTGAGACGATCAGGCCGCACTCTTCCGCAGCCGATATGAACCGGGGCGGCAGAAGCCGGCCCATTTCCGGGTGATCCCATCGAATCAAAGCTTCCGCGCCTACGATGCGCCCACTGGCAAAATCCACTTCCGCCTGATAATGCAGGATGAATTCGCCCTTTTCGAGAGCCTTTTTCAGGTTCCGCTCCAGAGCGTTACGCTCATGAGTGCGGGCGTTTATCTCCTCATTGAAAAACTGATAGCCGTTGCGTCCGCTTTCTTTCGCATAATACATCGCAATGTCGGCGTGCTTGATCAATGTATCCATGTCTTCGCCATCGTTTGGAAAAGTGCTGATGCCGATGCAGACAGTCATGCTGAACTCATAGCTGTCGATCTCAAACATCTGGGCGATCGCATTCATGACGTTCTGCGCAACGTGGGCAATTTGCTTTGCATTGCCGGTATCGGCCAGAAGAATAATGAATTCGTCGCCGCCCTGCCGGCTGACCGTATCGATAGCCCGCACGCATTTCCTGAGCCTTTTTGCCACTTCCTGCAGCAGTTTGTCTCCAATGGAATGGCCCATGGAGTCATTGATGAATTTGAACCGGTCGAGGTCGAGGAACAGCAGGGCAAACTGCGTGTTGTTGCGCCTTGCGGATGCGATTGCCTGCCTCAGGCGGTCAACCAGAAGAATCCGGTTTGGCAACCCGGTAAGGAAATCATGCTCGGCTATATGCCGGGTACGATCTTCCAGTGATTTCCGTTCTGTAATATCGGAAAAAACGGCAAAGTAATTGGCAATCTCATGGTTATTGCCGCGAACCGCCGTGATCGTTAGCCATTGCGGGTATATTTGCCCATTCTGTTTCCGATCCCAGGCTTCCCCTTCCCAATAGCCGCATGTGTCAACGACATGAAAAATACTCTGGCAATTTTCCAAATCCTGCAGGCTATACAACACGGCGTCAAGAAGACAGCCGCGCACTTCTTGCTGTGTATAGCCGGTAATCTCGCTAAAAGCCCGATTTGCGGAAACGATGACCCGCGCCTGATCGGTAATCAGCCCGGCCTGACGGCCAAGTTCAAATACCTGCGCTTCCAGAAAGCATGCCCGCTCCGTTTCCTTGCGCTTGGTGATGTTGCGCACCATTGCATACATAACCGGCGCCCCTTCAGGCGATATCCGGGTTAACCTGACCTCGGCCCAGAATATCGACTGGTTGGCGGTTGCGTGCAACCATTCGAAGCAATGATTACCCTTTTGACAGGCAATCTCGAACATTTCCCGGCCTTTGTCGCCGGAGGACACGCCATCCGGCTGCACCGGCGGCGACAAGTCAACGGGATAATGCACTTTCATGCTGGCTTTATCCACAAAACCGAATAACTTCAGCGCCGCAGAATTAATATCGACAACAATATTGTCTCGTATTTGCAGAATGGCCTCGCCTGTTTCCTCGCATAGCACCTGATAGTTGGTTCCCGCAACAGTTAGCGCCTGCTCGAACATTTCTTGCCTTGTTGTGTTTACACTCATGACAAACGTAGTTGGCTTCCTCAGCAAGCTGATGGGAGCAGGGTTAATAGTGACAAACTATGCAATCAACCTCATATCAGCCGGATACTGCCTTCAAAATCATCATTCGACGGCGGGATACGGCATGCAAAAACAACCGTTTTCGGAGCACGATTTTTTCATTATTCTTCGGACTGAACAGTAAATGTTTGATTCTCATCAACAATTTGTTAATGAGAAGAAACGCTTATGAAGGATTTATGCCGTGCGGAAGCGGCGCCAGCCGAGAAGCATGGATGCGGCCTACGAAGCTGTGCCGCCTCGGGGATGGTGTTTTTGATGAAGCTGCTTCAGGCGCTCTCTGGCTACATGCGTATAGATTTGCGTGGTAGAGATGTCGGCGTGCCCGAGCAGAAGCTGTACTACGCGCAAGTCGGCGCCGTGGTTCAGCAGGTGGGTTGCAAAGGCATGCCGCAATGTGTGGGGAGACAGCGGTGCGCGAATATCCGCCTGAATTGCGTATTTCCTGACCAGCATCCAGAACATCTGGCGCGTCATTGCGCCGCCTCGCGCGGTCACGAACAACGCATCCGATATCCGTCCGTTCAGAATCGCCATACGCGATTCTTCAAGGTAGCGGTTCAGCCACATGCGGGCTTCCTCGCCGAACGGCACCAGGCGGGTCTTGCCGCCTTTTCCGGTGACGCGCAGCACGCCTTCGTTCATTCCCAGTTCGACCGATTTCAACAGGACCAGTTCGGATACGCGCAGGCCGCTCGCATACATCAGTTCCAGCATGGTGCGGTCGCGCAAACCGAGCGAAGTATTGACATCCGGCGCAAAAAGCAACGCTTCCACCTGCGCCTCCGACAATGTCTTTGGAAAGCGGTCCGCCTGTTTTGCAGATTTCATTCTCAGGCAGGGGTCTGCGCTAATTCTGTTCTGCCTTAACAGCAATTGATAAAAACGCTTCAAGACGGTCAAACGGCGATTGGCCGAAGTCGCCTTGGTCTCGGAGTGACGGGCAGCGAAATACGCATTCAAATCGTCCGCGCCGCCATCAATCAGTCTGCTGCTGCGCTCCTTTTCGAGCCACGCAGCAAATAGCCGCAAATCGCGCCGATATGCTTCAAGGGTGTTTTTTGCAAGCCCGTCCTCAAGCCACAGCGTATCGCAAAATTCGTCGATCAGCACCGAGCTCTCGGCGCCGACAGCAGATTTTTCTGCATGGTTCATGGATTGAGCTTGCATCCTTCATGCTGCAGCAGCCAGCGCTTGGTGCGAGTGTGTGAGCCGGCCCCTTCCGCAACGCCAAAAAAGCCGCCCACGCCTTTCGCCCCCACCACGCGGTGGCACGGTATGGCCAGCGCCAAACGGTTATTTGCACAAGCCTGACCGACAGCACGCGGCGCCGTATTCAAACGTCGGGCCAATTCGCCGTAAGTGGCCGTTTCTCCTGCCGGGATGGCGGCGATCTCATCCCATACCCTGCGCTGAAAATCAGTGCCGCTAACAGCCATTGGTAAATCAAAATGGAAATCCGGCTGCGAGAAATATTTCTTGACTTGCTGTGCCGCTTTTTTGGAAACAGGATCGGCTGGCAATTTCTTAGGGGTCTGCGGCGGCAGGCAGGTCAGACCTTGCAGGACGCCGTCTTGCACCTGGATACCGACTGCGCCGAAAGGCGCCGGGACGATCGCGGTGAACTCGTCATCGACATGCGCTCGTAAGGCGCGGCTTTTAAATAATTTCCT
>Ga0366784_1026_pt1 | contig 28338 bp, 24 predicted proteins | sample TotcelN113001L11_FD_207063 | JGI IMG/M metagenome (GOLD analysis project Ga0366784, IMG submission 207063) | Enriched cells from coal bed in the Powder River Basin, Montana, United States - Total cells N11 rep2 HSBNCT.N11.300.1.L11 ... | reverse complement strand
TGTGATCGGCCACCAGCAGATTGGCCGACAGGCGCCACGGCTTGCGGCCGGCCAGCTTCAGCCCCTCGAAGGCTTGCGGGCTAGTGACCTCGTGCAAAAGATGGCGGTCGATGTAAAGCAGCGCGGTCCCGTCTTCCTCGACGTGAACCACATGCGATTCCCAAAGCTTGTCGTAGAGCGTTTTAGCCATGATTTCCTGCCTGAACTGCAATAAAGGGTACAGAGCCGCTAAAAGATGACCGTGCGGGATTGGGATGCGAGGCGCGAGAGACAATCAGTCGTCTTGTGACTGATTGCGGCGAAGGCTCATGCCGCCAGAAGCGGCGTTATGCCGAAGCCACATATCAAGGTCAACAAGCACCACGCAACGCAGCAGACCGCCCGCACAGACAATGAGACAGCGGTTCTAAGCTTTCCATTATGCCACAACCATGCCTCAAGCCAATTTTGGAGCGGGGGGCGCAGTGTCGAAAAATTCGAGCATCATGTCCTGGTATTGCGTGCCTCGCACGCGTTCGTCCATCGCGTCGATATGGTCGCCGCCCTTGATCGCAGCCAGGCGCTTGGGCTCGCCCGCTTCGGCCAGCAGTCGCGCCGAATGCGTGTAGCGCACGATGGTGTCGCCGGTGCCGTGGATCAGCAGGAGCGGAATCGGCGCCAGTTTCGCGACGAACGCGCCCGCCGTGTAGGTGTCGTCGAAGCGCAGACGTGCATCCGGCATCTTCTCTTGCACCATCATGGAATACGAATGGATCGGCGCCTCGGCCAGCACCGCGCGAATGCCCGCCGGGCTGGCGGCGGACGCAGCAATCGCCAGCATGCCGCCCAGGCTCTGGCCGAACACGAACAGGTTGCCGGCGTCGATGTCCTCGCGCGAACGCAGGTAGTCGAACGCGGCGATCGAATCCTCGAACACGCCTTTCGGGTCCGGCTGCACCGGTTCCGAATCGCCGTAGCCGCGATAGTCGAAGGTGAACAGGTTGTAGCCGCGCGCCAGCACAAACGCGGCGAAGCGCCAGTGCGACGTCATGTTCTGCGCGTTGCCGTGCAGGTGGACCACCGTGCCTTTCGCCTCTTTCGGGCTGGCGACGTCCGTGGCCGCAATGAACCAGCCGGACAGGCGCGTGCCGTCGGCGCTGCCGAAGTAAATCTGCTCGTAGTCCAGGCCGTGATTGTCGGGCGAATCAAATTCTTCCCGATCGGGGTAGTAAAACATTCTGTACATGGCGGTTGTGCGAAATAGGGGTTAAAGAAATGGCGCGAGCGCAGTCGCGGCGCGTTCAGCGCATGCCGGCTCAGCGCGCCAGCGCCTGGTCGAAAAAGGCGGCCAGCTCGTCATGGTAGCGCATGCGGTAGCGCGGCGAAAAGGTGTCGACGTGCTCGCCGCCTTCTATCGTGACCAGACGCTTGGGCTCGCCCGCCTTTTCCAGCAGCGCGGGCGAGTGCGGATAAGGCACTACCTGGTCGGCGGTGCCGTGCAGCAGCAACAGCGGTATCGGCGAGAGCGCCGCCACGTACTCGCTGGCGCTATAGCGGTCGACGGATTCCGCCAGCCTGCCGGCCCCGGGAAAATGGTCGTTCGCGATCTTCGAATACGAATAAAACGGCGCCTCGGCCGCGACCGCGCGCACGCCCTTGGGACTCGCGCCGGCGGCGGCAATGGCCGTGGTGCCGCCCAGGCTCTGCCCGAATACCAGCAGTCTGCCGCCGTCCACGTCGGGGCGCGAGCGCACGTACTCAAGCGCGGCGACCGAATCCTCGAACACGCCCTTGGGCTCCGGCTTGCCATTGGATTCGCCATAGCCGCGGTAGTCGAACACGAACAGGTTGAAGCCGCGCGCGGGCAACCAGTCGACGAAGTTCCAGTGCGCCGTCATGTTCTGCGCGTTGCCGTGAAAATGCACCACGGTGCCCTTGGCGCTCCTGGGATTGGCAAGGCCTGCCGCCGGGATGAACCAGCCGGACAGACGCGTACCGTCGGCACTGTCGAAAAAGACCTTCTCGTAGTCCAGGCCGGCGCGTGCCGGCGTGTCGTACAACATACTGTCGGGGTAATAGAACAGGCTGAACATGGTCGCGTACTGGTAAAAAAGAAAAGGGCCGGCCAGAAGCAGCGCGCCGCCGTACAGCGGCAGCTTGCCGTCGCCAAGGAATCTGGGCGCCAGAGACACCCAGACGATGGCGACCGCGACGGCGGCAACCAGCCAGATCATCGCATCCTTTCGGGTCGAATCGAAACACCCAGACTTTACCATCCTGCTTCGGCGCAAGTCATGATGCGGCAAAACGGAACACGGAAACGGCCATCAAGCCCTGACGGGCGGAGCGTCCTTTTCCTGCCAGTGAAACGAGAGCCGGGCGGCGAAGTACGCCAGCAGCGCCAGGCCCGACGCGACCCAGTAGATTGCCTGCGGCGAGAAGCGCCCCCAGACGTCGGACAGCCATAGGCCTCCTACGGTGCCGCCGACACCGTAGGAGGCGCTGGCGTACAGCGCCTGGCCGCGTGTCTGCATCGGGCCGGTGAACCAGCGTTGGATGGTCGCCACCGACGCCGAATGGTGCGCGCCGAAGGTGACGGCGTGCAGCGCCTGCGCCACGACCAGCACCGCCAGCGATTCGATGCCGAAGCCGACCATGAGAAAGCGCCCCACCGCGATCAGCAGGCTCGCCAGCATCACTGTCCTGACGCCGAAGCGATGGAAGATCGGCGCTTGCCAGAAGAAGAATGCCACCTCGGCGATCACGCCCACCGCCCACAGGACGCCGATCATCAGCTTGCTATAGCCGTGCTGCGCCAGGTAAAGCGAAAAAAACACGTAGAAGGCCATGTGCGCGCCGACCATCAGCCCGGTCGAGGTGAAGAAGGCCAACACCTCGCGGCGCTTGAGCATGGCGCCGATGGACGGCATGTCGCGATGCGGCGGCGCGATCGGCATTTCGCGAAAGCGCAGGCTGGCCATGAACGCCATCGCCAGCACGAACCAGCATATCCACGGCACCAGCCCGATGCCGTGCCAGTCGAGCAGCGTGCCCGATATCGTGATCAGGAAGATGTAGCCGACCGAGCCCCACAGGCGCAGCCGGCCGTAATAGGTCAGGTCGCCGCGCAAGCTGGCCAGCAGCAGCGCCTCGGATTGCGAGCCCTGCGCGCTGGTGAACAGGTTCAGCGCCGCCATGACCGCCGCGAACTGCATGAAGGTTTCGCCGAAGAACATGCCGACGAAGGCAACCAGCGCGCCGGCCGACGTGAAGCGCAGCACCAGCACGCGTCGCTGCAGCAGGTCGGCGGTCCAGCCCCAGACGTTCGGCCCGACGATGCGCATGGCCTGCATGATCGACATCAGCACGCCGATCTGCAGCGCGGACAACCCCTTGTCGGAAAAGAACAGCGTGATGTACGGCGGAAAGGCGCCGACGAAGCCGTAGCACCAGAAAAAGAACAATCCGAAATTGAACGACTGTTCAGGCCATTTACTCTGCTGCACGGGAGGGGTTCGCTTTTAAAAATGGGAAAAATGCCGGGAAAAGGATTCAACGGGCTGCCAGGAACACCATCGGACCCTTAAATCATACTCCCCTGGGTATATCAAGCGCCGCTCATGAAATCTGGAAGAATCAGCAGATTTGGCAGCATACTCCCCCTAAAAACGCCTTCCATGACACATGTCAAGCAGCCGCGCAGCGGAGAGCCTCGCCCTTACGGCGCAATCCTGGGCGCCCCCGGCGTCACGTCGCCGCATTGCGCGCGGTGGCGCAGCGCGTGGTCCATCAGCACCAGCGCCAGCATGGCTTCGGCCACCGGAACGGCGCGAATGCCCACGCACGGGTCGTGCCGACCGAAGGTCTCGACCATCGCCGCCTTGCCGTCCTTGTCGATCGAGCGGCGCGGAATGCGAATCGATGAGGTCGGCTTGACCGCGATCGACACGGCGATGTCCTGTCCAGTCGAAATGCCGCCCAGGACGCCGCCGGCGTTATTGCTCAGAAAGCCGTCGGGCGTCATTTCGTCGCCGTGCTGCGAACCCTTTTGCGCGACCGACGCGAAGCCGGCGCCGATCTCGACGCCCTTGACCGCGTTGATGCCCATCATGGCGTAGGCGATGTCGGCGTCGAGCTTGTCGTACAGCGGCTCGCCCAGCCCGGGCGGCACGCCCTGCGCCACCACCTCGACCTGCGCGCCGATGGAATCGCCCTCCTTGCGCAGCGCGTCCATCGTCGCTTCCAGCCGCGCGATCAGTTGCGCGTCGGCGCTGGCAGCGAAGAAGGGGTTGGCTGCAGTCGCATCCCAGTTTTCGAGGGGAATCTCGATGTCGCCCAGCCGGCTCATGCGGCCGCGAATGACGACGCCGTACGTTTCGGCCAGCCACTTGCGCGCGATGGCCGCTGCCGCCACTGCTGGCGCCGTCAGCCGTGCCGATGAGCGCCCGCCGCCGCGTGGGTCGCGGATGCCGTACTTCATGGCGTAGGCGTAATCGGCGTGGCCGGGCCGAAAAGTATCGAGAATGTTGCCGTAGTCCTTGCTGCGCTGGTCCTCGTTCTTGATCAGCAGCGCGATTGGCGTGCCGGTGGTCTTGCCCTCGTATACACCGGACAGGATTTGCACGGCATCGGGCTCCTGGCGCTGCGTCACGTGGCGCGACGTGCCGGGACGGCGTCGGTCCAGTTCGGGCTGAATGTCGGCTTCGGACAAGGCCAGCCCGGGCGGGCAGCCGTCCACCACGCAGCCGAGGGCCGGCCCGTGCGATTCGCCGAAAGTCGTGACAGTGAAGAGCGTGCCGAAAGTGTTGCCTGACATGGTGTGGAGACGAGTGAATGCGGAAAAAGGGATTTTAACAGCGCGGGCGGAAAATTCCGGGATTCGTTGCACCGCAGACAAGCCCGCCGAACGACGCGCCTTGCTTCAGAACGCAGGCACACCTCATCGACGCCATGCCCTGCTCTCTCCTATGAGGAGCGCAACGGAAAGCGGCATCGACGTAAAGGCGCTGCCCGACGGCACTCCTTATCGCTTCTGTGCGCGCTGCAACTGCTCCTTCGGCTCGACCGACAGGCGGCCAACGTTGATGCGCGTGACGTATATCGGAACGCTCTGCGGCACCAGCTTTTCCAGCAATGCCTGGCGTTCGCGCGAAATCCGCGCGCCGAGATACAGACCGGTAACGCGGCCGGCAACCGAATAGTACGGATCCTTCTGCACGATGCGGCTTTCGCGCTCGTATTCCCACTGCGTCGTTTTCACGGAGAGCAGCTCGTCCATCGACATGTCATGAGGGTCCTGATCGGAAAACTCGTCCAGGCTGTCGGAGTACCGCACTGACGTCAGATCCGATTCGTGCCCGGCGAAGTCGATTTCGACCGCGACGCCGCGATGGCCGTCGCCGTAATACGACCAGAGCCGGAAATCCTCGACGCTGCCGGACAGGCTGCAGATGCGGTTGAATTCCTGGCGCTCCACCGGCTGCTCCGGGCTTTCCTGCGCCGTGCGCTCCAGGTCGATGCGCTCGATTACTTCCTGCGGAAAGCGCGCCCCGGACAGGTAGATCCCCTCGAACGGGTCGTTCAGGTCGGCGAAATGCGCGCAGTACAGCCGCTCGTTGAAGAGAATGTCGACGATAAATTCCAGGCTCGTCAGCGAGCGCACCTTGTACAGTTTCATGCCGTGTCCGCATGGCCGAATGGGCAATGCTATATGGACAAGCCGGCTGCGAATCGGTTCACGCGACCGGCAAAGGCCCGCATGGCGTTGGAGTTTTGGGGAGTATGCGGATAAACCTGCCTGTTCCGCCTGAATTGACGGGCGGACCGAAACATACCCGGCGCAGTATGCTTCGGCTCGTTTTTCCCGCTTTTCCTGTGCTCGAACGCTTACAGCACGTACCGCGACAGATCCTCGTTGACCGACAGCGCTTCCAGGCGCTCATTGACGTAGGCGGCGTCGATGGTGATGGTTTGCGCGCCGGTTTCAGCTGCGGTGAAGGAAATCTCCTCCAGCAGCTTTTCCATCACCGTGTACAGGCGGCGCGCGCCGATATTTTCGGTGCGCTCGTTGACCGAGAACGAAATCTCGGCCAGCCGCTTGATGCCTTCCTCGGCGAACACCAGCGTGACGCCTTCGGTCGCCAGCAGCGCCTCGTACTGCATCGTCAGGCAGGCGTCGGTGCTGGTCAGAATGCGTTCGAAGTCGGCGATCGACAGCGATTCCAGCTCGACCCGGATCGGAAAGCGCCCCTGCAGCTCGGGAATCAGGTCCGAGGGCCGGGACAGGTGGAAAGCGCCGGAGGCGATGAACAAAATGTGATCGGTCTTGATCATGCCGTACTTAGTGTTGACCGTCGTGCCTTCGACCAGCGGCAGCAGGTCGCGCTGCACGCCGGCGCGCGACACGTCCGCGCCGCCCATCTCGCTGCGGTTCGCGATCTTGTCGATTTCGTCCAGGAACACGATGCCGTTCTGCTCGACGTTGGCGATGGCCTTGGCCTTCAGGTCGTCCTCGTTGACCAAGCGGGCGGCCTCTTCCTCGACCAGCACCTTCATCGCATCCCGAATCTTCATCTTGCGCGGCTTTCTGCGGCCGCCGCCCATGCCAGAAAACATCGACTTGATCTGTTCAGTCATCTCCTCCATGCCGGGCGGAGCCATGATTTCCATCTGCGGCGCGGACTCGGACACCTCGACCTCGATCTCGCGCTCGTCCAGTTGCCCTTCGCGCAGGCGCTTGCGAAACGTCTGGCGCGTGGCGTTGCCCTGGCCGTCTTCGTCCGAAGCGGCATGCGACACGTTGAAGCCGAAATCGCGCGCCGGCGGCACCAGGATGTTCAGCACGCGTTCCTCAGCGGCCTCCTCGGCCTTGACGCGCACCTTCTTCATTTCGACTTCGCGCGTCTGCTTGATGCCGATGTCGATCAGGTCGCGGATGATGGTGTCCACGTCGCGGCCGACGTAGCCGACCTCGGTGAACTTGGTCGCCTCAATCTTGATGAACGGCGCCTCGGCCAAGCGCGCCAGGCGTCGGGCGATTTCGGTCTTGCCGACGCCGGTCGGGCCGATCATCAGGATGTTCTTGGGCGTGATTTCATGGCGCAGCGGTTCGGCGACCTGCTGGCGGCGCCAGCGGTTGCGGAGCGCGATCGCGACCGCGCGCTTGGCTTTGCCTTGACCGACGACGTGCTTGTCCAGTTCGGTCACGATTTGTTGCGGAGTCAGGTTCATGGTGTTTGATGGGTTGGTTCAGATTCTTGGCGGCCGCTACTGTCACGTAGTTCGGCCCCTGTTTCGGTACGTATTTCTTTCAACTCGCGGTCGTGCCGAGACGACAGGTCGCGGTCGGTACGGGCAGCACGGCGAGGCCCGGGCAACTGATGAAAAAATTACCCCAGCGTCTCGATGATATGGGCCTCGTTGGTATAAATGCACAGCTCGGATGCGATGCCCAGCGCCTTGCTGACGATGTCGGCCGGCGCCAGGTCGGTGTGGCGCTGCAGGGCCAGCGCCGCCGACTGCGCGAAAGTGCCGCCGGAACCGATCGCGCCGACGCCCTCTTCCGGCTCCAGCACGTCGCCGTTGCCGGTGATGATCAGCGTGGATTCCTTGTCCGCGACCAGCAGCATCGCCTCCAGCCGGCGCAGCATGCGGTCGGTGCGCCAGTCCTTGGCCAGCTCGACCGACGAGCGCATGAGATTGCCCTGGTGCTTTTCCAGCTTGGCCTCAAAACGGTCCAGCAGCGTGAAGGCATCAGCCGTGCCGCCGGCGAATCCGACCAGCACCCGGCCCTGATAGAGCTTTCTGACCTTGCGCGCCGAACCCTTCATGACGACGTTGCCGAGCGTGACCTGGCCGTCGCCGCCGAGCGCAACCTGGCTGCCGCGCCGTACCGTAACGATGGTGGTGCCGTGAAATTGTTCCATTGCGTAATCCTAGATTAAGTTTGTCGCAAAATCTTATTATGGGGTCGAACCGGATGAATACAAGCCCGAATGACCCCCTTATGTCTTAGCCCGCAGCATGAGGCCTGGTGCCTTTATCTAAGCAAGGCTTTGGATATTCCGGCCGATTTCCATCCATTGCAACCGGACCGGTCAATAGTGGTGCCGATGCGCAACAGCACTTCTGCATTGCATCCCCGCATAACGGACACCACGGTAAAATAGCGTCTCTTGCCGTCCTCAGCCGTTCCCGCCATGTCGTCTTCCCTGCATCACCTGAATACCCCGCAGCGCGAAGCCGTTGCCTACCTCGACGGACCCTGCCTCGTGCTGGCAGGCGCAGGTTCGGGCAAGACGCGGGTGATCACGCAGAAGATCGCGCACATGATCGAGCGCGGCGCCTACGAGCCGAAGCATATCGCCGCGCTCACGTTCACCAACAAGGCCGCGACCGAGATGCAGGAGCGCATCGCCAAGTTGCTGGCCGAGCCGAAGCAGGCGGGCGAGCTGACGGTATCCACCTTCCATTCGCTTGGAGTCAAAATCTTGCGGCAGGAAGCGGCGGCGCTGAATCTGAAGGACCGCTTTTCGATCCTGGACGCCGCCGACTGCTTTTCGCTGGTGCAGGAGCAGACTGCCACTACCGACAAGCAGCTGATCCGGCGCGTGCAGAACGCGATTTCGCTGTGGAAGAATGCGCTGATTGAGCCGGATCAGGCAATCAAGATGGCGCTGGACGAGGACGAGGCGCAGGCTGCGCGCGTCTATCGCAACTACGTAGCAACGCTGTCGGCGTATCAGGCGGTGGATTTCGACGACCTGATCCGCCTGCCGGTGGAACTGTTCCGCAGCAATGAAGCGGTGCGCGACAAGTGGCAGCGCCGTCTGCGCTATTTGCTGATGGACGAATACCAGGACACCAACACCTGCCAGTACGAACTGGTCAAGCTGCTGGTGACCGGCCCCGGCAAGAAGCCGATGTTCACGGCCGTGGGCGACGACGACCAGGCGATTTACGCCTGGCGCGGCGCGACGCTGGAAAACCTGAAGACGCTGCAGAGCGATTTCCCCGACCTGAGGCTGGTGAAGCTGGAGCAAAACTACCGCTCGACCACGCGCATTCTGCAGGCGGCCAATTCGGTGATCGCCAACAACCCCAAGCTGTTCGAAAAGGAACTGTGGTCGGAGCATGGCCTGGGCGAGCCGATTCAGGTAACCGCCATGCCGGACGACGAGCATGAGGCCGAACAGGTAGTGATGCTGATCTCAGCGCACCGCTTCGAGCGGCGCACCAAGTATTCCGACTACGCCATTCTGTATCGCGGCAACCACCAGGCGCGGCTGTTCGAAACCGCGTTGAGAAAAGAGCGCATTCCGTACACCATTTCCGGCGGCCAGAGCTTTTTCGCGCGCGCCGAGATCAAGGATATCGTCAGTTATCTGCGGTTGATCGCCAATCAGGACGACGATCCGGCCTTCATCCGAGCGATCACGACGCCCCGGCGCGGCGTCGGCCAGGCGACGCTGGAGACGCTGGGCGCGGTCGCGGGGCAGTGGCAATGCTCGCTGTTCGAGGCGGCGTACCGCGGTGGCATCGAGGCCAAGCTGCCCGCACGACAACTGACCCCGCTGCGCGAGTTCTGCGATTTCATCAACCAACTGGAAGCGCGCGCCTCGCACAAAGGCGTGTCTGGCAAGGGAGAAAATGCGGCCGAGGTGCTGGACGACATGATGAAGGAGATCGGCTACGAATCCTGGCTGTACGACACCTTCGACGAGAGAGAAGCCCGCACCAAGTGGCAGAACGTGCTCGAATTCACCACCTGGCTCAAGCAGAAGGGCACCGGCGGCAAGACGGGCGATGATCCTGAAAAAACGCTGCTGGAACTGACGCAGATGGTGGCGCTGATGACCATGCTGGAAAACCGCGACGAAGAGCCGGACGCGGTGCGCCTGTCCACCCTGCACGCGGCGAAGGGCCTGGAGTTTCCGCACGTGTTCCTAGTCGGCGTCGAAGAAGGCATCCTGCCGCACAAGGGCGATCCGGATGCGCCGGCGCACACGATTGGCGCGCGCATCGAGGAAGAACGCCGGCTGATGTACGTCGGCATCACGCGCGCCCAGAAAAGCCTGCACATCACGTGGTGCAAGCGGCGAAAGCGCGCCCGCGAGAGCGTGCACTGCGATATTTCGCGCTTCGTCGCGGAGATGAAGCTGAACGAAGGCGAAGCGCCGCCGAAGGAAAGCGAGGTCATCACGCCGCAGGCGCGGCTGGCGAACCTGAAGGCGCTGCTGGCCAAACCCAAGGTGGTATAGCGTCTGGCAGCAATGACATTCGCCGCAAAATCGCCTATTCTGTCGCCAAGCCCGACTTCTCCGGGCGCAATTTTGAATCAGGAGCATTCCATGACGAGCGAGGAACGATTCATCGATCTCGAAATCAAATTGTCGCAACAGGACGACTTGCTCGACAACCTGAACCAGACGGTATACCGGCAACAGCAAAAGATCGATCACCTCGAAGCGGTTGTGGTTCAATTGGCGCGTCGCATGGTCAACATGCCCGATGCCTTTGAGCACACCCCCAACGAAAAGCCGCCCCACTATTGAGTGTGTCAGCATGCCATCTTCTCCCCAACTTGATATTCTGCGCACCCGACTGAACCAGGAGACGGCCACGATTCCCTGGAAAGAACTGCTGCGCTTTTTTGCCGCTGGTTCGGTGATCCAGGTCGATGCCGGCCTGGATCTGGTCGAAGTCGCCGCCAGCATGTCGAACGACGATACCGAAGCCGTCGGCCGCTGGATAACGGAAAACCGCATCGCGCGGGTATCGGACAAACAGGCTCAGGCCTGGACGGATGCCGATGCCGAGGTCTGGGCCGTGGTAGTGCATCCCTGGATCCTGGTCCAGGAGCGCAGCGAAAGCTGAGGGCGCCATGTCGGCTGAAGCCATCTTCTGCCGCCCGCTCCGGGAAACCGATTTCCCCGGCGTCATGACCGTTCAGGCCGAACGCTACGACGGACGGATGCTGGAACCGGAGGCGACGCTGGTTGCGCGCTGGATTGCCAGCCCCGACACCGCCTGGGTCGCCCTGGACGAGTCCGGCATCTGCGCCTACCTGTTCGGCTACCGTTCCATACTGGGCCGAATCACGCCGCTGCGCGGGCTGTTCGAACCTGCCCCCCAGGCAAACACGTTCTATTTGCACGACCTGGCCGTGTCCCGCCGCGCTCACGGGATCGGCATCGGCACGCGCCTGGTGAGGCTAGGCTGGGAACTGGCGCGGCGCGAAGGAGTGCCGCACTCATCGCTGGTTTCGCTGGAATCTGCACGCACCTTCTGGCATCGCCTGGGATACCGCATCCACGCCCTGACCGATCCCGAACAGCACGATCGGCTACGGGGATACGAAGAAAACGACGCGCAGGCCTTTCACATGGCGCTCGACCTGGACGCCTGAAATTGCGGCACGGCACAAAAACCGTTCCGGTTTGGTGTAATCTATCGGGTTTGACGGCCCTGCCTTGCCGCCCGGAAAGCCAGCGCCCCGCAGCCAACCTCTAGCCGAAAGATTTGAATGGAAAACAGTTCGAACCGCCTTGCCGCACGCCGCCGGCGCTCGCCTTTGACCCTGGCCGCGATCCTGTTGGCGCCTCTGCTGCTAGCGGCCTGCGCTCGTCCGAGCGAGTCCGACATGGCGACCCGGCTAACTGAGGCGATGGAATGCAAATGGATGGAAGTCGCCGACTTCAAGCGCACCGACTCCCTGCCCGGCATGTGGTCCTATATCGGACAGTATTCCTTTCTGCTGAAGATGAAAGACGGCGATGAAGGCGCACGCAACTTCTACAGCGGGCTCCTTTCGGCCATGCCGGCCGGCGAAAAAGACTTGAAGAAAGCGCTTTACAGCTCGCAGGCGCAGGCTTACGTCAGGACCGAATGCACCGAGGGAGCAGCGGCGGTCCTGAACCAGTTGAGCAACCACGTGCTTAACCAGCTTGACGACCGGGAACCGCAGGCGCGCCTGCCGGTAGTCGTGCCGATGACGGGCTGGGCCGAATTTGCCAACACCAAGAACGGCTGGGTCATGGATGTGCGGCGCGAGAAAATCGAGGGCGCCTTCGTCTATGCCGAGCCGATGAAGTGGGATCAGATCGCACCCCAGGCGGGCTCGATCTTCCGCCAGCCGGAGGAAAAGACCAAATGAGCGGCCATGAAACCATCAACGACCTCTACACCCGCAAGGTCAGCGGCGACACGTATACCTACGAAGCCGAATACACGCCGGGCGAGCAGACTGACTGGAGCGCCCACGTCTGGCAGGACGGCGACCTGAAAGGCACGCTCGGCGGCATCGTCGCCGACAACGCGCTGGCCGGCGACGACCTGCGCCGCTACATCATCGCTACCATCGAAAACCTGATCGAACGCGGCCTCGGGATCGAAGAGTAAGCCTCTTCTTCGGCCTGTTCGCACGTCGTGCAGGCGGGCGTGCAGGCCGCCCAAAGCCTGTTCAGAGGCCACAAACATACTCCCAGCAGTATTTCAAAGCGCGCTCGTAAAATCTGGAGCAAGCAGCCTGTTTATAGGCATACTGCCGTTCATCTTAGTTTTTGCAGGCGCCGGCCCGGTCCGCTTCCGACGCAATCAGGTCGGCGGCAGGCATCCTGCAGTCGCGCTGGCCAGCCTGCCGGATGCCGTCATTCAGGCGCCCTCCGCCACAGACCCAAATACGGCCTGCCACAGCTGGGCAACATCGGTGACCTGGGACGCCACCGCGTCCGGCTCGACCCGGGCACGATCTTCTCCCTGCATGCGTATCTGGTGCTGCAGGCGGCGGAAATCGCGGTAGGCGTCGGCCACCGCCGCGCCCAGCCCGGCCGGAATCAGGCCGAGCGACTCGGCCATCTTCAGCAGCGCGATGTTGCCCAGGTTGCCGGTCAACTGCGGGTAGTGCGCCGAATGTTCCAGCACCAGGTACTGCACGATGAATTCAATATCGATCATGCCCCCGGCATCATGCTTCAGGTCGAACTGGGGCGAGCGGTTCGGATGCGCATCGTGCATCTTGGCGCGCATGGCGCGGATTTCGCGCTTCAGCCATTCCGGGTCGCGCGGCTTGCGCAGAATGCTGTCGCGTATGGACTCGAAGCGCGAACCGATGCCGGCATCGCCGGCGCAGAAGCGCGCCCGCGTCAGCGCCTGGTGTTCCCATACCCAGGCGGATGCGTACTGATAGCGCTCGAAAGAAGCCAGGCTGGATACCATCAAGCCGCTGGCCCCGTCGGGACGCAACGCCACGTCGACGTCGAACAGGATGCCGGCCGAGGTCGGCGTGCTCGTCCAGGTGATGAAGCGCTGCGCCAGCCGCGCGTACAGCAGCGGCGCGTCGGGATGGTCGTCGTCGAACAGGAAGATCACGTCCAGGTCGGACGCATAGCCCAGCTCCTTGCCGCCCAGCTTGCCGTACGCGATGACGGCGAATTTCGGGTCGTCGCGGTGGCGGTTGGGCAGAGCGAGCCAGGCTTCGCGCAGCGTGGCATCGACGACCACGTCGGCCAGGGCGGACAGGTGATCGGCCAACCGCTCCACCGTCAGCACGCCTTCCAGGTCCTGCGCCAGCAGGCGGAAAAGCTGGGCGTGGTGCGCCTCGCGCAGCACATCCATCTGACGTTCGACATCCCCGCGCAACGGCGCCAGCTGCTGCTCCAGTTCGACGGCCAGCCCGGGCCAGTCGGGCGGCGCCATGAGGTTGCGCACGTCGAGCAGTTCATCCAGCAGAATCGGGTGGCGCGACAGATAGGTGGCGGCCCAGCCGCTGGAATCCATCATGCGGATCACGCGCTCCTGGGTCTGCGGAAATTCGGTCAGTAGCGACAGGTAGGCGGCACGCCGCGCGATCGCCTCGAAAAAATCCAGCAACCGGCCCAGCGTGACGATGTGCGTGCGGCTAAAGCGCACGATCTGAGGCAGCGCCGCGTTGATCAGCGCCGTCAGGCGGACGCGGCTGGCTTCCGGCAGCGATTGAATGCGCGCACTCTGCCAGAGCAGGCTCAGGCGCTGGGCCGCCTGCTGCGGCTGATCGAAGCCCAGCGCGACCAGCTTGGCCTCCATGGCTTCGCGCTGATCGCTGTCGGCCAGATCGGTAAGTATTTCGGGCGGCTCGTCGCCTTCTCCCTGGCTTTTGTCACTGAAAATCTCATCGAACTGGGCGGCGACGAAATCGCGATGCACCTGCAGTTCCGCCATCAGCGCGTCCGTGTCGGCATGGCCCATCATTTGCGCCACCATCAGGCGGTCGGCGGCTTTCGGCGGCAGCAGATGGGTCTGTGCGTCGTCCAGGTATTGCAGCCGGTGTTCCAGGTTGCGCAGGAATTCGTAGGAGTCGAGCAGACGCTCCGCCACTTCCGCACTCAGTTGCCGCCTTTCAGCCAGCAGCCGCACCACGGCCCGCGTGGAGCGTGCCCGCAAGGCAGCATCGCGCCCGCCGCGGATCAGCTGGAACACCTGCACCAGAAATTCGATCTCGCGTATACCGCCGCGTCCCAGCTTGACGTTATCGTTGCGCTCCGGATGCAGCCGTTCCTGCCGCAATACCTCGGCGCGAATCTGGCGGTGCATGCCGCGAATGGCGTCGATCACGCCGTAATCCAGGTAGCGCCGGTAGATGAAGGGCCGCACGATGCCTTCCAGGACGGCGATGTCTTCCGGCTGGCCGGTAATGGCGCGCGCCTTGATCCAGGCATAGCGTTCCCATTCGCGCCCCTGCACGATCAGGTACTGCTCGATCATGCCGAAGCTTGACGCCAGCGGGCCGGAATTGCCGTTCGGGCGCAAGGCCATGTCGACGCGGAACACGAAGCCGTCCTCGGCGACTTCCGACAGCGCCCCGATCAGGCGCTGCCCGAGCCGGACAAAGAATTCGTGATTGGAAAGCGGGCGCTGGCCGGGCTCGGCCCGGGTTTCGCCGCCTTCCGGGTAGGCAAAAATCAGGTCGATGTCGGACGACACGTTCAGTTCGCCGCCGCCCAGCTTGCCCATGCCGAGCACGATCATGTGCTGCGGCTGTCCCGACTGCGCGCCTATCGGTTCGCCGTGTGTTGCCGCGAGCTCCTCATGCAGCGCATCCGTCTGGATACGCACCGCGAATTCTGCGAAGGCGGTGATGGCGTCAAGCACCTCGGCCAGGTCGGCGCGACCCGACAGGTCCCGCTCGATCAGCGCCGCCACGACCAGGTTGCGCACGCGCCGCAGAGCGCGCGGCAACGCATGGCCGGCATCTGTTTCGGTTTGTAACAGCCCCTGAAAATCGAGTTTGCAAAGCGATACACTGGCCAGGTTCTGCACAGCCTCGCTTCGAACGGGATCGGCATTGCGCCAGTGCAGAAAGAATCGGGATGCGTTTGCACTGCTCAGCAGGGAAGGCTTCATGGGGCTCCGGGACAAGGTTCAGGGAAAAGGCAACCCGCGGACCGGCCCCGACAGTGCGCCCGTTCCGCCAACCGTGTTATTGTACGCTGGACAAGATACAATCCCCTAGATGGTGTCAGCTTCCCCACAACCCGAAGACTCTTCGCGCACTCCCCTTTGGCGCCTGCGCGACAGCTATCGCGGCCTGACTCCCTTGCAGCGTCGCGCCGTCCTGTTCGTGCTGGCGCTGACGGCCGTGCTGGCCGTGGCAATGGCGGGCGTCATGCTGACCTTGCGTCTGCTGGTTTTCCCCCAGATCGAGCGCTACAAGGGTCATATCGAGCAAATGGCCGGCAAGGCGGTCGGCGGCGGCGTGGAGATCGCCCGCATCGAGACATCGTGGGACGGCATCAACCCGCGGCTCGACCTGGATGAGGTCACCGTGCGCGACCGTGAAGGCCGTACCGCCCTGAGTCTGCCCCGAGTGTCGGCCACGATCTCGTGGAAATCGCTGCCGGCGGGCGAACTGCGCCTGGCCTCGCTTGAGTTGCTCCGCCCCGACCTGGACATCCGGCGCGAGACCGACGGCAAGCTGGTCGTGGCCGGCATCGCTATCGATCAGGGCAAGACTGACGGCAAGGCCGGCGACTGGCTGCTGCAACAGGACGAAATCGTCATTCGCGAAGGCCGTCTGCACTGGACCGACCGTGTGCGCGGCGCACCCGAACTGGTGCTGGAACAGGTCGATTTCGCCTTGCGCAACCGCTGGCGGCATCACCGCTTCGGCCTGCGCGCCGTACCGCCCAGCGCGCTGGCCTCCCCGGTCGAGATCAACGCCGATTTCGTGCACCCCTATTTTGCCCACCCGATTTCAGACGTAATGACGTGGAAAGGCGAGCTTTCGGTCGACTTGGCGCACACCGACCTGGCTGCCTGGAAGCGTTACCTGGATTATCCCTTTGAGATTCAGCGCGGCCTGGGCGCAGTAAGCGCCACGCTGCATTTCGACCGTGCCCGCATTGCCGATTTCACCGCCGACGTCGGCCTGTCGGACGTAGCGGCCCGGCTTGGCAAGGATTTGCCGCTGCTGCAGTTGCGCAGCCTGGTCGGCCGTCTTTCGGCGCGCGAGGATTTCGACGCTTCCGACGAGGACGACGACCTGCCCTTTGGCGACCGGGCGCACGCCATCATGTTGAGCAAGGTCTCGCTACAGACCGAGGATGGCATCGCCATGCCGGAGACCACGTTTTCGGAAAGCTTCATGCCGGGCATCAAGGGCGCACCCGGCCGCACCGAAATCCGCGCCAGCCAACTGGACCTGTCGACGCTGTCAAAACTGGCGCAGTATTTGCCTCTGTCGAAAGACGTGCGCGGCATGCTGGCCGACTTTGCGCCGTCAGGCCAGCTATCCGACTTTGCGGTGCAATGGCAGGGCGCGTATCCCGACCTGGTGTCCTACACCGTCAACGGCAATTTTTCCGGCCTGTCGATGAAGGGCCAGCCGCCGCGGCCGGCGCGCCCCAAGGAAGGCAAGCGGCCGGCTCAAGCCGCCGTGCCCGGCATCCCCGGCTTCGATAACCTGTCCGGCAGCGTGACCGCGAGCGAGCGCGGCGGTAGGGTCAGCCTGGATTCTTCTCATTCCAAGCTACAGCTTCCGGGCTACATCAGTCAATCCGCCGTGCCGTTCGAACAATTGCGCCTGAAGGCGGGCTGGAAGCTCGACAAGGAGCTGCTTCAGTGGCAGATCGACACGATGGAATTCGTGCAGGAGGGCATTGCCGGCTCGATTACCGGCAGCCATGTCAAACCGCTGTCGCAGCAGGGTCAGCCTGCCGGCACGATGGACATGACTGCCCACATTGCCGAGGTGGACGTAAAGCGCATCGGGCGCTATCTGCCGCTGCAAACGCCCTCAGGCCTGCGCCAGTGGCTGTCTTCCGCGCTCGAGGAAGGCAGCGCGCGCGACGTGGCGATCCGTGTACGCGGGGAACTGGAGCACTTCCCATTCCGGCCCGACAAGCCGGAAGGCAAGCCAAAAGGCGAATTCAGCGTGACCGCGAAGATCGATAACGGCAAGCTGAATTATGCGCCCGGCAAGTTCGCCAAAAACGGCAAGGACCCGCTGTGGCCGCAAGCCGAAAAAATTCAGGGCAGCTTCACGATCGACAACGCGCGCATCGTCGTCCATGCCGACACCGCATCGACCGCCGGCGTCGGCTTGTCCGGTGTGGACGCCATCATTCCCGACATGATGTCGAACGACATGCAGCTCGACATCACGGGACACGCCGAAGGCGGTCTGCAGGACTTCGTGCGCTACACCACACTGTCGCCGGTATCCGGCTGGATCGGCAACCTGACCGAGGATACCAGGGCGAACGGCAACGCTAGGCTGCTGCTGAAAATGCAGATGCCCCTGGAGCGCATGCGCGAGACCAAGGTGCAGGGAACACTGCAATTCATGAACAATGACGTGCTGCTGCTGCGCGACCTGCCGACGCTATACGGCGCCAACGGCACGCTCGAATTCTGGGAAAAAGGCTTTCGGCTGAACGGCATCGGCGCCCAGTTCCTTGGCGGCACCGCGACCATCGCCGGAGGAACCCAGCCGAACGGCAAGTTCCAGGTACGCGCCAACGGCAGCGTCACGCCGGAAGGCCTGACGCGCGCCTACCCCAACGCCGCCATGCAGCGCCTGGCGGCGAAAATGACGGGCAGCACGCGCTTCGGGGTCGAGGTCAACGACGAGGGCGACACGCCCGACGTAATCGTCGAATCCAATCTGCGCGGACTGGGACTCGATTTTCCGGCCCCGCTCGGCAAGAGTGCTAACCAGAGCCTGCCGCTGCGCGTCAGCGTGAGCGGACTGCCGCCCCACGGACGCCGGACCGAACGGGACGAAATCCGCGTTGCGCTCGGCAACGCCCTGACCGCGCGCTACCTGCGCCAGAAGGACGGCCGCAACGCTCCCTGGCGCGTGACGCATGGCGCAATCGGCGTCAACATGCCCAACGCCAGCGTCCAGGAAGGCGTGGCGCTGAATGTCAATCTGCATGCGCTCGACATGGATGCCTGGCAGGAAGCGCTGGAACCGTTTTCGAGCGCCGCGCCGACCGCCGGCAAGAACAGCGGCGACCCCGCTTTGGATATTGCCCAATATATCGAGCCGACTGGCATCAGCCTGCTGACCGATGAAATGACGGTGATGGGAACGCGGCTCGGCAATGTGCGCCTGAACGGCACTCGCCAACCCGGCAATTGGCAGGCGCAGATCCGTTCGGACCAGGCGAATGGCCAGGTCGCGTGGAAAGATGCCCCGACTAAACGCGGAACCGGCAAGCTCACGGCGCGCCTGGCGACGCTGATGATTCCGCAATCGCTGGTAACGGACGCATCCAGTCAGCTCGGCGAACAAAAGAAGCCGGGCAAAATCCCCGCGCTCGACATCGTTGCCGACGATTTCACGCTGCTGAGCAAGCGACTGGGGCGCCTGGTTCTCGTCGCGGACAACATTCCGGGCGCCAGCGGCAGCGAATGGCGCATCGACAACCTGCACATCGCCAATCCCGACGGCGACATGAAGGCCACCGGCAGCTGGTTCACCAACCGAAAAGGCGTGCATAGCACGTCGCTGAATTACGTGCTCGAGATCGCCAACGCGGGCAAGCTGCTGGAGCGTTTCGGTTACGACAACGTGCTGCGCCGCGGCAAGGGCCGCATGCAGGGCGCGGTCAGCTGGAATGGGGTTCCTTATTCCATCGACTACCCCAGCCTTTCTGGGAAGCTCGAACTCGATGTCGCCTCGGGCCAATTCCTGCAGGTGGAACCCGGCGTGGCCAGGCTGCTCGGCGTCCTGAGCCTGCAAACCCTGCCGCGGCGACTGGCGCTCGACTTCCGCGACGTATTCTCGCAGGGCTTCGCCTTCGACGGCATTAACGCGACCGCCACCATCGCCAACGGCGTCGCGCATACCGATAACCTGAAAATGCGCGGCGCCAGCGCCACCGTGCTGATGGACGGCAGTGCGGATATCGTGAAGGAAACGCAGAACTTGCACATCGTCGTGCTGCCCGAAATCAATGCCGGCGCGGCGTCGGTGGCCTACGGACTGATCAATCCCGCCGTCGGCCTGGGTACGTTTCTTGCACAGCTTTTCCTGCGTGACCCGCTGATGCGCGCCTTCACCTACGAGTATCAGGTTACCGGTTCCTGGACCGAACCCAGTGTGAAGCGGCTGCCTCGCAATACCGGCTATGTCAGGGAAGAACCGAAACCCTAGACGCATGCCACATGCGCAAAGAGAAGCGCACATGCCCACCGAACACTATAATTTTCGGGTTTTTAGCCAACCTACCGCCATAGAAAGCAGATTCCCATGTCGAAAGTCGCCGCAATTCAAATGGTCTCGACGCCGGCCGTCGAGGAAAATATCGTCACCGCACGCCGCCTGATCGCCGATGCGGTGCAACAGGGCGCCGAACTGGTGCTGTTGCCGGAATACTGGCCGAGTATCGGCAGCACCGATGCGGAAAAGCTGGGACAGGCGGAGCAACCCGGCGCCGGACCGATACAGGACTTCATGGCCGAAGCGGCCAAGGAACATAGCATCTGGCTGATCGGGGGTACGCTGTCGATGGCGTCGCCGGTAGCGGACAAGGTGCTGAACACGGCGCTGGTGTACAACCCGCAGGGCGAGAACGTCGCGCGCTATGACAAGATCCACCTGTTCGGCTTCGCTACCGACAAGGAAGCCTACGATGAATCCAATTTCATCACTCCCGGCAGCAACGTGGTTGGCTTCGACGCGCCGTTCGGCCGCGTTGGCATGACGGTATGCTACGACCTGCGCTTTCCCGAGCTGTTCCGCGCGCTGGGGCCGTGCGCGCTGATCGTGGTACCGGCTGCCTTCACTTACACCACCGGCAAGGTGCACTGGGAAATCCTGCTGCGCGCTCGTGCCATCGAAAATCAGTGCTACGTCCTGGCCGCGGCGCAGGGCGGACGCCATCCGACCGGACGCCGCACCTGGGGACACAGCATGCTGATCGACCCGTGGGGCGAAGTCAAAGGCGTATTGCCGGAAGGTGAAGGCGTGGTAATCGGCGAGATCGAGCAGAATGTGCTCGCCTCGGTGCGGGAAAAACTCCCTGCCTTGAAGCACCGGGTGCTGTAGTCTTCAAGACTTGCTGCCCGGTATAGCGCTTCGGACGAACTGAAGCCCGTACTGCGAACGTCCAGGGTCGCAACCGGCAGCGTCTCGACCCGGTTCGCCGCGAAACAGGCCCTACCGGCAATCTGGCGCAGACGCCTTAATCTGGCTTTTCGGCAGGTGGGCAGCTTTCTGTTTTCGGGCGCGCCCTGGCATCGACCGCAATCGGGTCACTTGCGGGAAAGCTTTCCTCAAGCGCTTCATCCAGAAATAAATCCAACTGCCCGGGATCATGGGGAATCGCCTGCCCAGGCGGCGGCGTGAAGCCGGGTGGCTGTTTCATGACTTCTTGCCCCTGCCAGAACCGGATTTCTTGCCCCCGCCCGACAGCTTGTTTTCCGTAGCCCACGCCCGGCGTTCGGCTTCCTTTTCCGGCACGCCGCGTTTTTCGTAGCCTTCTTCAATATGCTGTGCCTGACGCTTCTGTTTATCGGTGTAGGCCGACTTGTCTCCTCTTGGCATGATTTCCTCCCTGTTGCCAGTCGATACCGATTTCGAGCGTGCGCCACGCACTTAGTTCCACAAGCCATTCGCATCGTGCCGCCTTTGTGACAAAGGCGGCACGCAACAAGACAAAAAGACGGAATTTCCGGTTAGAATCGGCGTTTTTCAGCCATTCCCCAACCTTTCGGAGATTCAGGAATATCCATGTCGGAACTCAGCTTTCCCTTTGACCGGCAGATGCCGGAAGTCGCCGCGACCATGGAAGTCGCTCCCGGCGTGCTCTGGCTGCGCATGCCGCTGCCGTTCGCGCTCAATCACGTCAATCTTTGGCTGATCAAGGATGGCGACGGCTGGTGCGCGATCGACACCGGCCTTACTTGGGACCCGATCAAGGAAGCGTGGGAAAAGTTGCTGCAGCAGCATCCGCTGTCGCGCGTGCTGGTCACCCACTACCATCCCGACCACATTGGCCTGTCCGGCTGGCTGGAGCAGAAGACCGGCGCCGGCCTCTGGACCACGCAGGGCGAATATACCGGCGCACTGTGCTTCGCCGAAGAAGCCGGCAGCTATTGCGTCGACGCCATGCTGGAAATGTTTCGCTATCACGGGCTGGAAAGAAAGCGCCTGGATGCGCTGAAAATCCGCGCCAACGTATATCGCCAGGGATTTCCCATCATTCCGGCGGCCTACCGCCGCCTGTTCGACAACCAGATCGTGAAGATCGGCGAGCACGACTGGCGCGTGATCATCGGCTATGGGCACGCGATGGAACACATTTCCCTGTATTCCGAATCGCTGAAGGTGCTGATCTCCGGCGACATGCTGCTGCCGTCGATCTCGACCAATATTCCGGTGATCGCCGCCAACCCGCGCGGCAATCCGCTGCAATATTTTCTGGATTCGATTCAGCGCTACCGCGAACTACCGGAAGACACGCTGGTGCTGCCGTCGCACGGCCGCCCTTTCCGGGGCATCAATGCCCGCGTCGACCAGCTGGAAGCGCACCACGCAACCCGCTGCAACGTGCTGCTGGCCGCTGCGCAGTCGCCCAAGACCGCGTGCGAACTGCTGCCAGCGCTGTTCGACCGCGACGTGACCGACACGCACCAGTCGATGTTCGCCATGAGCGAAACCATCGCCCACCTGAATTATCTGGAGGATCAGGGTCGCTTAAAGCGCATCGAAGAAGAAGGCATCGCCCGCTTCGTCGCGGCCTGATCAAGGCACGGAACGTCTCGTAGGCGAGGTGCTATCCGAGAACCGTAAGGCGGATGAGCCGCAAAGCGACCCTATCCGCTTTACCCAGTTGCCCTAGCGTCATTGAGACGCAGGATTTCCCTGCATCGACAATCGACAAGATCGAGGTTTTCAGGCTTTTTCTTTCCCCGGCGCGGAATGCAGCTTCATCATGGCCGCATCGAACTTGCCTTCGCACAGCAGAGGAATCACATCCAGCGAGCGTTGCAAAGCTTCGTTGATGAGTTGCTGCTCTTCCTTTCGCGGGCGATGCAGCACATAGTCGATCACCGGGCCGGACTGGTTATGGGCACGTGGATGGCCGACGCCGATGCGCAGGCGCCAGAAATTCTGCGTGCCGAGCGCGGCGGCTATATCCTTCAGGCCGTTGTGGCCGCCGGAGGAGCCCGCCTTCTTGATCTTGGCGACGCCAGGCGCCAGATCGAGCTCGTCGTGCACCACCAGCACTTCTTCCGGCTCGATCTTGAAAAAGCGCGCCAGCGCGCCGACGGCCTGGCCTGACAGGTTCATGAAGGTCTGCGGCTCCAGCAGCCACACTTCTTCGCCGGCGATGCGGGCCTTCGCGGCCAGCGCCTTGAAGCGCGGCTCGCGTTGCAGCCGGCAGCCGGGAATCGTCTCCGCCAGATTGTCGACCAGCCAGAAACCGGCGTTGTGGCGGGTCTGTTCATATTCGGGGCCGGGATTGCCGAGGCCGACGATCAGTCGTATGGACATGATGAAAATAGGACAAAACCGCGATTATCGCGGAAATATGGCCGACACATCAATTGCCGGCGGGCTGATCCAGAGAAATCAGGGCACACCCCAGACGATGTCGCGCTGTTTCTTGTTGGCGCGGCGCAGCATTTCAAGAAACGGATAAGCCCGTGCAGAGAAGCTTACCGGCACCTCTCTGGGGGGCGCCTCGCGGCGTCGCTCCTCCTTTTCCCGGCGCTCATCTTCATCAAGTTCCTCTTCTTCACGCTCTTCCTGCTCGCGCCGCTCCTGCTCCTGAGCTTCTTCGGCCTTGCGCCGCTGGATTTCCTTTTCCAGCACATCGATCGCCCAACCGGTCTCGTGAGCCATGATGATGCCTTCCTTGGTGTCTCGGTTCAGGAGGTCGAGAATCATCTTGGCGTGCTTCTCATACATGATGATGTCACCGGCCGCCTTGGACTTGAAAATGACTAGCATGAGTTGTCTCCAGTAGAAGCGCCGCAGCTGGCCATGAGCCGCTGGTAAAGCAGGTTTTTAAGGGGAGTATACAGAAGAATATGCCATTTTCCCCATAATTGTTGCGCGTCGGAAAATATACAGGGCGGAGTATGATATAGAGCAATCAGCGTTCGCGCAGTGCGCGGCGGTACTGTACCGCCTCGGCCACGTGGGACTGCCCGACAGCGGCCTCGCCTGCCAGATCGGCGATGGTGCGCGCCAGCTTCAGCACGCGATGATAGGCGCGCGCCGACCAGTTGAAGCGCGTCATGGCTTGGCGCAGCAGCTGCTCTCCGCCGGAGTCGGGCTTGCATAGCGCATCGATCTCGGCGGGAGCGAGCAAATGGTTGGCCTTGCCCTGGCGAGCGGTCTGGACCGAGCGTGCGCGTTCCACGCGCGCGGCGATCGCGGCAGACGATTCGCCATCGGCCTGACGCGTCAGCTCATCCTGAGCCAGCTGCCCGACCTGAATCTGCATGTCGATGCGATCCAGGAGCGGCCCGGAAATGCGATCCTGATAGCGCGCCACCATGTCGGGCGTGCAGCGGCACTTGCCCGACGCATGGCCGAGGTAGCCGCAGGGGCACGGATTCATTGCCGCAAGCAACTGAAAACGGGCAGGAAAATCGGCCTGGCGTGCAGCGCGCGAAATGGTGATGTGCCCGGATTCCAATGGCTCGCGCAGCACTTCCAGCACTTTGCGGTCGAATTCCGGCAGTTCGTCCAGGAACAGCACGCCGCCGTGCGCCAGCGAAATTTCGCCCGGGCGCGGCGTGCTGCCGCTGTCATTTCCGAAATTAAATGCAAGAATAACGTTACTCCATAGAAATAATTGCAAATGACTAATCCGAATTTTAAACCAGTCCGGAAGATAGGAATCAGTTCACGCAGCATTGTTGGTACGGTTCCTACGCTTGGAAAGTACGAATCATCTCTTGAAAGAGATTTCATGGAGTTGATACGGTTCGATAAGAACGTCCATCTATACACGCCCCAGCCTATTACGATCGCCTATCGTGATGCACAGGGAAAAACCCGTCGTTACACTCCTGACGGTTTTATCCAATACCGGCGCGACATAATGCCGGCGATACAGATGCCGCACACATTATGTGAAATCAAGTATCGAACAGACCTTGGTACCAAATGGCAAGAGTTGTTACCTAAATGGCGAGCCGCCAGGCGACATTGCGCACAAAACGGCTGGAAGTTCATGGTAATCACCGAGCGGGAGATCAGGACACCATATCTTGAAAATGTTCGGTTCCTATGGCCATATCGCTCAGGAGACAATGCAAACGCAGTACTTGCAGATGAAATGCTTCATCACATATCCGAGATGCGAGAGACAGATCCCGAAGCCTTACTGTGCACAATGTTCCGCGATCGCTGGAATCGAGCTACTGCTCTTCCAACACTCTGGTATCTCATATCGAACTTCCAAATTGGTTGCGACCTTATGCGGCCATTAGGAATGAAATCCACCATTTGGAAACTTGAGGATTAAGTATGCTGCATCGACTTCGAATCGTTCCGGGGCAAACCATATTCTGGCAAGGTCGCAAGCAAGTAGTTCTAAACCTGAACGGTTTAGATACTGCCATTGTAAGAGACGTAGAAAATGGAAGAACTGAATCCGTAAGCACAGCACAACTTCAACCTGATGCATCACCAGCGGCCATTGCACCAGGTCGACAAGATCTGATGCAGATTCCTGATGACGATTGGGCACAAGCCTGGAAACGATTCGAAATCATCCGACCATTACTCGACAAAGCCCCTTATCGACGCTCCACTCAGGACGTAAAAGCAATTGCAAAAAAAGCTGACAAGGATCCCGTTACGATTTATAGGTGGCTTGCAAGGTATGAAGAAACTGGTTTAGTTTCATCGTTGCTTCGTCCACGCAGGACCGACATCGGTCGCTCGAGGCTCTCCCCAGAAGTTGATAATCTGCTTAACCAAACTATCGAGGACTTTTATCTAACCCAGCAACGTCACAGTCCAGCAGAGACTTGCCTGGAGGTCGCCCGTCGTTGCAAGGCAGCCGGGCTCCCTGTTCCTCACCCCAATACTGTTCGATCTCGTATATCGCAAATTTCTGAAAAAAAGCAACTATCCAAGCGAATAGACTATCGATCAGCCCGAGAGAAATTTGAACCTCATAGAGGCTCATTTCCCGGCGCAAACTTCCCATTGGCTGTCGTCCAGATCGACCACACGCCTGTGGATTTAACGCTGGTTGACGATAAACATCGTCTTCCAATTGGGCGACCATACCTCACGCTTGCCATAGATGTATTTACCCGGATGGTTGCTGGTTTCTACATCTCTCTTGATCCACCTAGCGCCCTGTCTGCCGGACTGTGCATTGCCAATGCAGTGCAACCCAAGGACACTTTCTTAGCCAAACTGGAAATAGCGACTCCATGGCCGGTTTGGGGGAAGATGCGCAAGATTTACCTTGATAACGCCAAAGAATTCAGAGGAATAATGCTCGAACGAGCATGTCATGAGCATGACATCATCCTCGAACATCGACCAAAGGGCTTACCAAATTACGGGGGACATGTAGAACGTGCTTTTCTTACATTCATGAAGAAGACGCACAGCATTGCAGGCACAACGTTTTCTAATACGGAAGAAAAGGGACGCTACGATACTGACAAAAACGCCAGCATGACGCTTTCCGAGTTCGAACGTTGGCTCACCATATTCATTGTTGAGGTTTACCATCAACGTGGGCATCGTGGTATTGCTAAGGTGCCGCCAATTCAGTTGTATGAGCAGGCCATTATGGGAACCGACGACAAGCCTGGCGTTGGGCTACCAATGCGTGTTGCAAACGAGGATAAGTTTAGGCTCGACTTTACTCCTTTTGTTGAGCGCACCATTCAAGAATATGGAGTAGTAATCGACAATATCCACTATTACTCCGATGTGTTGCGTCACTGGATACACGCCCGCGATCCCGAGAATCCCAAGCTCAAGCGGAAATTCATTTTTGCGCGTGATCCGAGAGACATCAGCGTGGTTTATTTTCTTGATCCGGAATCACGCACTTACTGCTCCATACCTTACCGTGATTCAAGCCGACCCCCAATAAGTCTTTGGGAACTGAATGCCGTATTGAAGAATGCAGCAGATACAAATCTTGGCCAACCTAATGAGGAATTGATCTTCGAGGGAATCGGCAAGATGCGCCAAATTGAGCAGGAAGCCCTGGAAAAAACTGCACAGGCACGCAAGGCGCGACGCATCGCTGAACGAAGACGCAACTGGGTTTCCAAGCCGATTGCCACTCCCGCTTCCACAGTAACACCAGCAACGATTCTGGATGACTATCCGGGAGAAAGTGTTCGACCATTTGACGACATCCAGGAGGCTGAATGAGCGCAATCGATTCTTTGCATCTTTCGCCAAAAACAGAAGAAAAGCTCACACTTACAGACAAGGAGCGCATCGATTACATTCGAAAGTACCGATGGATTGGCTATACCAGGGCGCAGGAGATCACTCGCAAACTCGAGGATCTTTTAAGTCATCCAAAGCAGCCCCGCATGCCAAACTTGCTGCTGGTGGGAGAAACGAACAACGGGAAGACGTTACTTATAGAGAATTTCCGGCAACGTTACCCTGCGAGCGAAAATGCTGCAGGAAACGCCATCAGTGTACCGGTGCTATATGTGCAGGCTCCTCCTGGGCCTGATGAACGGGGCCTATATAACGCTATATTGAATCGCCTGTTTGAAAAACTGAAGCCAACGGAATCCACTGATCAAAAACGTGAACGAGTAGTTGGAATTCTCAAATCTATTGATTTAGGAATATTGGTTATCGATGAGATTCACCACCTGCTAGCCGGCCCGCTATTAAAGCAGCGTAATTTTCTCAACGTAATTAAATATCTTAGCAACGAACTGTGTGTGCCGATTGTCGGGATTGGTACCAGTGATGCCTTACGCGCAATCCAGATTGACCCACAGCTTCAAAATCGATTTACGCCAGAGGTTCTTCCGCGGTGGCAGCTAAATGCCGAATTTGCTCGCTTGCTGGCCAGTTTTGAGAGCCTTTTACCCCTCAAACGCCAGTCCAACTTGGCCAGTCGTGATATGGCATCTCGCCTCTTGTCTCTGTCTGGCGGAACCATCGGCGAATTGTCTACATTGATCAATGAGGCCGCCATATATGCGATCCGGACAGGGAATGAAACGATTGATGCTACTGCATTAGCCAACTGCGGCTACCGACCGCCATCTGAACGAAAAGCTGCATCGGCTCGCTTATGAACGGTCTATGGGATGAGCCGGTCTGGATATGGCCGGCGCATCCTCAGCCAATCAGCGATGAACTTCTGTCTTCCTGGATGGTGCGACTGGCGCATGCAAATGGATGCAAGGTCCACACTTTCTATTCCATGGAATTTGGCCGGGATCGTCAAATATGGAATAGAGATATCGATCGTCTAGCGCCAGATTGGCTTGTCGAAGGTCTTGCCATCAGAACGAAGATTAGTAAAGACAGGGTGATCAACATCTCACTAAGATCATACGATGGGGTGGTGTATGAAAAACATAATGCCCAAGGAAATACAAAATGGATTCTCCCCCTGGGGATATACCATCGAACCAGGCGACGAAAGGGTATGCAATACTGCCCCGTTTGCCTAGCGACAGATGATATCCCCTATTTTCGGAAACATTGGCGGCTCGCCTTCTACACAGAGTGCGATATTCATGGCGTCCTTCTTCGAGACGCTTGCACAAAATGCATGGCTCCAGTCATTTTTCATCGAACTGAGCTGGGCAAAAGACACCTAATAAAACCGCTTTCAATCAGCCATTGCTTTAACTGCGGAGAACATTTGGCCAGTGGGCCAATCCATACACACGTCTGGT